>Ga0315336_1005534_pt1 | contig 13708 bp, 13 predicted proteins | sample ASW5metaG_FD_204512 | JGI IMG/M metagenome (GOLD analysis project Ga0315336, IMG submission 204512) | Ammonia-oxidizing marine archaeal communities from Monterey Bay, California, United States - ASW #5 | ecosystem: Environmental > Aquatic > Marine > Intertidal zone | place: USA: California...
AAGTACATACAATTTTTGTTGAAACCCTTTATTTTAATTATATTCTTCCACTTCTTACTTTTAATATCATAAAATCGAAGTTGGTTTTTTTCAAAATCTAAGTGCAACATTCCTTTTTCACTAACAATCTTACAAAATCTACTTTTAGGTATTTGAAAGAAATCTAGATGAAGTTTACCTATACTTTTATTTGAAAATTCTAAAAAGCTTGTTGAAAAATCATCCACATTAATTTCAAGATTCCCAATATTTTTATTGATAGCAATAACTTTGTTTATTTTTCCAAATAACCAAATAAGATAATCTAACTCATGAATACAAGTCAATACAACTCCTCCACCTAATTCTGGTTTTGCTGCATAACTTTCTTTGTAGTCTTCATCAGGATGCCAATCAGGAAGATACGAGCTATTTTTTGCATGCAAAAATTTTATTTTACCAATAGATTTTTTTTCTATAATTTCTTTAGTTTTTTTGGTTATTGGATGAAATCTTTGCACACAACCAATGTGTGTTATGATTCTTTTTGCTCTAACTATTTTTTTCAGCTGTTTGATACCAATTAAAGAATTTGAAAGTGGTTTTTCAATGAAAACATGAATATTATTTTTGATTAATTTTGTTGCTATTTTTACATGCAAACTTGTTTCATTACAAATTATTGCTGCAGTAGGGTTTTCATTTAGGCAGTTTTCTAGTTTTGAAAACACCGAGCAATTATTTTTTTTTAAAAAATTATCTTTTTTTCGTTTAGTATGAACAATTATTTTTATTTTTCCAATTTTTGTTAAATTTGAAATATGTCTTTTTCCAATTGAACCATACCCTACAACTAAAATTTTCAAGTTATATGTGAAGTCAGAATCTTGCATATTAATTTTCTATACGAATTATCTTCTTTTCAATCTTCAAAAAATTCACTTATAGAATTTGTTAGATAGTATATTTCATCTTTTGTCATATTTGGGTAAAGTGGTAATGTTAAAACTTGTTCAGATATTTGTTCTGTTTGTGGTAATTCCAGTTTATTATATTTTGAATAAAATGATGTTTTGTGGACGGGCTCAAAATATACTTTTGAAAAAATCTTCTTGCCTGTCAAAAAATTATGAAGATCATCTCTTCTTTGTTTATTTGGCAGTCTAATTGTAAACATTTGAAATATGTGAAAATAATCCGTAGATGGTTTAGGTGTAATTATTTCTGGAAATTTTGTCAGGTTTGATATAATTTTACTAGCTACCTCTCTTCTTTTGTCAATTATCATATCCAATTTTGATAATTGAGCAATTCCTAGTGCAGCTGTGATGCTGGACATTCTCCAATTATATCCAGTTTCAATGTGTTTTGACTGATTCGGATTATCAAAGTAATTTACAGGATCTTGACGTCCATGTGAACGGATAAGTTTTATTTTTTCAAAAACCGTTTTATCATTTGTTACAACTGCCCCTCCCTCTCCAGTTGTAATAATCTTATTACCACAAAAGCTAAAAATCGCAGAATCTGAGATACTTCCTACTTTTCTACCTTTAATTTTTGAGCCAAGAGATTCTGCTGCATCTTCAATCACTTTAATTTTATTTTTTTTAGCTATTTCCATAACTTCAAAAATTTTACAAGATTGACCCGCATAATCAACAGGTATGATTGCCTTAGATTTTGAGCTAATTTTTTCAGAAATATACAAAGGATCTAAACCTAATGTTTCTTTTTCTATGTCTGAAAAAATAGGTCTGGCTCCAGAATTAACCACAGAATTTGCAGTCGAAATAAAAGTAAATGATGGAACTATTACTTCATCACCAGCTCCAATAGAATTTGCTATTAGTGATGCATGTAGTGCTGATGTTCCAGAATTTAATGCTAAACAATAATCTACACCGATAAATTTTTTTAAAGCATTTTCAAATTCCTCTATCTCAGGACCAATTGCCCATCTTGAACCACGTTTAATTATTTTAGTTATTGCATCTGCATCTTCATCATCTGTATAAATCTTGTATAGTGGAATTTTCCAGCCATCTATTTTTTTATCATCACTCAATTTTTCTCTGCCTTAAACTCTCTAAAAAAATCACTTCATTAAAAAAGATATGGTCTGTTTCTGTTAAGGAGATTTAAAATTTCATCAGCAGTTATTTCTGAATATTTTCCATCCGACAAATGTAAGTATTCTCTAATAAATTGTTCAACTTTTTCCTTATTACATGGTTATGTTCATATAACATCTAAGTGTCTAATCTTCAAATTTGTCTGGAATTAGGGTTACATACACAGGGTTAATTTCACTCATTGGTGGGATCATATCTATTTTCACTGGAATTATTTTTACGCTTATAATTACTAGATCTGTCACCGCTGAAGAATATGGAACATGGGGATTGATTCTAGGTTTAGTCACTTACGTCATGTTGATTGGTCCTATAGTTTCTTATTGGTCTACAAGAGATACTGCAAGAAATATTCAATCTGGAAAGACAGCTATATGGTCGAGTATGCTTTTATCAATAGGAGCAATTTCTGTTTACATTCCAATTTCCTATTTGATGAGCAATTATACAAATGTAGAAAATAATGTTCTATTGTTTGCAGCCATTTTGATACCTACTATGTTTATTAACGGAATTTTAGTTGCGATTAATCTTGGATGGAAACCTCATGCAATAAGTTATGGCACATTAGCCTATGGAATATCTTCAATCCCTCTTGCACTATTTTTAATTTATTATCTAAATTTTGGTGTTACTGGGATTATCATCTCAGTTTTTCTAGCAAACATAGTAAGCATTATAATTTTATTTTATTATGCAAAAGAAAAAATTGTAAACCGATTTAATAAAGCATTTCTAAAAAAATGGCTCAAATTTTCTTGGATACCAATATATCCAGGAATTGCAGTTTTAGTTGCTGGATTTGACATATCTATTTTTACAATTATTACAGGTTCAGTTATTGGACTTGCATTTTGGACTGCAGCTATGGTGTTTCCTGCTATGATTTCTCATACAGGATTGATCTCAAGAGCTATTTATGCAAAACTACTTGAAGAAAAAACTAAGGAATTCATGAGTGAGAATTTAACACTTGTATTTTATTTTGGAATTATTTTAATATCTTTAGTAATTACTTTTGCAAGACCTGCTCTGTATGCATTAAACCCAATTTATGAAATTGCATTTCCAGTTGCCATTATAATGTCATTTGAGGTGTTTCTATCTGTATTTACGAATATTTTTCTGCTTTCTCTAGCGGGAATTGAAAGAGTAGACAAATTCGAAAATTCAACTTTTAAAGATTATCTGAAAAGTAAATTATTCTTTCCCCAGACAATTAGGCTTGTCCAAACAAGTATCTACGTTTTGATTTTAACTGTTGGATTATTGATTCTTGTGGGCTTTGGAAGCTCTAATCAGGAATTATTACTGTTTTGGGCTAGTATTGCATTAATTACACAAATCCCTCTAGTATGTGTTCTTTATTATTTGGTTCAAAAAAATATAATGATAAAACTAGAGATATCAAGAATTGCTAAATTTGTATTGATTGCTATAGGTGTATTTGGGTTTACATATGTCTTGACAACTCAGTTTTTGGTGTATTCGCCCGCTGTCACTTCATTCATACCAAATGTCTTAATGTTTGCTTCATTCGGAGTTGGTTTGTATATCATTATAACTTATTTAATTGACAATAAAATACGAAATTTAGTCCATGCAGTAATATATGAAATTAAAACAAAAAAGTCTTAAGAAATAAAATGAACATTCTGATAATACATGAAATTGATTGGCTAAAAAAAGTAATTTATGAACCTCACCATTTAGCGGAATTATTTTCTATGAAAGGCCATAAAGTTTTTGTAATTGATTGTAGAGAACCTGACACTAAAAACTTGATTGATGGATTTCACACATCTACTATAACCAATTTCAATAGAGTATACAAAAATGCATCAATTACTGTTATTCGGCTTCCGTCTTTGCTCATTAAAGGATTAAATCGAGCCACTTATTTTCTAGCGTGTCATAGGATAATAAAAAAAATTGTTCAAAAAAATAAAATTGATATCATTTGGTTATACGGTGTTGCTTCAAACGGTATACAATCTGTGAAAGTTGCTAAGGAATTCAACCTTCCTATAATACAAAGACAATTAGACGTTTCACATGAATTCGTTAAAATTCCATTTTTAAAACAATTAACTAAAAAATATGAAAAATTTGTAACTAGTAACGTATCAAAGGTACTATGCAGTGCTCCTCAGCTAATTAATTATGCAATTGAAATGGGTGCAAAAGAAAAAAATGTTGAATACTTTCCTTTGGGATTTGATCCTCAGGTTTTTAAACCGATGGTAAAGGATCAGCAGCTAGCACATGATTTGGGAATTTCTGACAATGACAAAGTAATTTTATTTGTAGGTACAATTTATGAATTTTCCGGGTTAGAAAACATAATACAAAAATTTGAAAACATAAAAGATAAAATAAAAGGTTTCAAATTTTTAATCGTTGGCGGGGGACCAAATTTTGAAAAAATCAAATCTCTAGTAAATAAAAAAAAATTAAGCTCTGATGTGATTTTAACTAATTTTAAACCTCAACATGAAATTCCAAAACTTATTTCCTTAGCGGATATTTGCATAAATTCATTTGAGGTAAATAAAATAACAGATAGAATTATTCCAATTAAAATTTTTGAGTATTTAGCATGTGGAAAGCCTGTATTATCAACTCCACTAAAAGGCACTATGGATTTGTTGCCCAAAGAAGATTTTGGCATAATTTATTCTCCATCCGATTCGTTCGTAGAAAGCCTATCCGATCTACTAACTAATACAGAGAAATTAGAAGAATTAGGTAACAAAGGGTTGGATTATGTTATTAAAAATCATAATTGGGATATTTTAGCTGATTCCCTTCTCAAAAAATTTGAAAATTTGGTAGATAATAAAAAATAGATATTTAAATTTGTTATAAAACTAAATTGAATAAATTGCTATCATCCATAATTCAAAAATTTATCTTTCAAATTATGAAATCACGTTATGTTGCGCATCTAATTTTTAAAATTGATTTTAAACCAGGCAAAAAAGGTGCTTACTATTTTGATATGACTACACTTGTTCTAACTAAGTTAGTATTAAGAGAAATTAACAAAGACGATCGTGTTCTAGATATGGGAACCGGCACATCTTCAATTATAGGTTTAACCCTTTGGAAACAGTGTGGTTGTTACGTAGTTTGTAGTGACATAAATCCTGAAATTGTTTCAATGGCTCAAGAGAATGTTGAATTTAATCAGGCTCCCATACAAGTTAAACATTCAAATTTATTTGAAAACATAGAGGAAGATTTTGATGTTGTTGTATTCAATCCTCCCTATGTTCCAACTAAAAAAGGAACTATGAGTAACCTCTCCAAACAGTTTCAATCACAGTGGGATGGAGGTGAGGATGGTAGTGTAATTGTTAAACAATTTTTAGATGAATTACAACAAATTAAAAGATCCGTTAGGGTATATGTTGGTGTTAATTATTGGTATCTGCCGAAAGAAAAATTTTTACCGATGATTGAAATTAAAAAAGATCTTAAATTAAGAAAAATCTATAGACACACATTTCTACCAATCGAGGTATTCATTATAGAAAAAAAGTATGTTCCTAAAATTTAGAAGTGTTACTGTTTAAAATATTAATAAACAATATTATAAGACAAATTTTTTTATTAAATAAATGAGCAGGCTCAAAACAATTAAAGAAATATTTGAGATTTTAGTTCATAGACGTAAATTTTACATGTTCCCAATTATTATATTATTGATTGCAATGATTGGACTAACTGCTCTTTCACAAAGTGGATTGATAGCATTCATTTATCCGATTTAAAATGGAACATTCGTCTTCAAAATTCAAAGCATTAGCTGTTTCAGCAGGATTATCATTTTGGTTTTTTATTATATCTAGTATAACAGGAATGTTTTCCATTGAGGCAATGCTATTATTTATTTTGGCAATTGTAATTACCTCTCAGATATTTGCTATAAAATTATCAAAGGCTCTTGATGTGTTTGCAATAATTAATACAAAAATATTTCTTGGAATTTTGTTTATATTCCTAGTGTCAATCTATGGCATGATTTTTCGATTATTGAAAATTGATCTATTACGACTAAAAAAACAAAAAGAAACGTATTGGTTAGCCACTAACGATTTTAAACCTAATAAAATTTCAAAACAGTATTAAAATTGTATAATTTAGGAATTTCTTGTTATTACCATGATTCGGCTGCTGCCATTCTAAAAGATGGGCATGTAATTGCAGCGGTAGAAGAGGAACGATTCTCAAGAAAAAAATTTGATGATGGATTTCCAAATATTGCAATTGATTGGTGTCTGCAGGAAGCAGGAATTAGACCAGAGCAGATAGATTCAGTTGCATTTTATGATAAACCTATTTTAAAATTTGACCGACTTCTTGATAACTATCTGACAGTTGCCCCGCGAGGGTTATACAGTTTTTTAGATATCATACCTAGATGGATTCACAAAAGACTATGGATAAAAGACGATATTAAAAAACACCTGAAAGGTTTCAGGGGAGAAATCATTTTCCCTGAGCACCATATGTCTCATGCAGCACATGCATTTTATACATCACCATTTGAGGAATGTGCAATTTTAACCATAGATGGAGTTGGAGAATGGACTACAACATCATTTGGAACAGCACAAAATAATTCCATAAAACTTACAGATGACATACGTTGGCCGCATTCTGTGGGGCTTTTTTATTCGGCATTTACCTATTTTCTTGGTTTTAAGGTAAATGAAGGTGAATACAAACTCATGGGATTATCAGCATATGGAAAACCAAAATATTATGATCTTATAATGAAAGAATTAATCGATGTAAAAGATGACGGTAGTATTCATCTTAATATGAAATATTTTGCATTTACCTATGACAAAGTAATGACCAATGATAAATTTTCAGAACTGTTTGGGATTCCTCCTAGGAAAAAAAATGAAAAAACAGAACAAATTCACTATGATATTGGTGCCAGTGCACAAAAAGTTCTGGAAGATGTGATATTGATGATGGCAAACCACATACATAAAAAAACTCAAATGAAAAATCTGTGTTTTGGAGGTGGGGTAGCACTGAACGGCGTTGCAAATTATAATCTACTAAAAAATGGCCCGTTTGAGAATATCCATATTCCACCATCCCCAGGAGATGGCGGAAGTGCAGTAGGATGTGCTCAGTATCTGTATTATATTCATAATAAAAACAAAAGAACAGTAGAACAGGACTCTGAGAGAATCAAAAATAATGTCTATGTCGGTCCATCATTTTCTAATGATGTGATAAAATCATTTCTAGAAGAAAATAATATTGATTATGAATATCTCCAAAGAGAGCAATTACTACAAAACACTGCAAAGCTAATCTCTGATGGAAGTATAGTTGGTTGGTACCAAGGAAAAATGGAATGGGGGCCACGAGCACTTGGAAATAGAAGTATACTAGCAGATCCTCGCGATGCAAAAATGAAAGACATACTAAATGAAAAAATTAAGCACAGAGAATCATTTAGACCATTTGCACCAAGTATTCTAGAAGAATATGTTTCCGAATATTTTGATATAGACATTACAAGTCCATACATGTTACTTGTTGCTCCGGTTAAAAAACCAGAAAAGATTCCTGCAGTTACCCATGTTGACGGAACGGGACGATTACAGACAGTGTCAAAACAATCAAATCCATTATATTATGATCTCATTAATGAATTTTATAAAATAACAAACATTCCTGTAATAATTAACACGTCAATGAATGTGATGGGTGAACCGATTGTAAATACACCAGAACAGGCATATAATATGATAAAAAAGACCGATATGGACTATATTGTCATGGGAAATCATTTAGTTTCCAAATCAAGTAACGGATTATAATGTCAGCCCAAATATCATATAAAAAACAAATTGCATTTTTCCTAATTTTATCTGCACTATTGTTATTTGCGGTTGAAATAGGTGTAAGAATAATTGAAACACCTTATGAACCCTGTACTTTTATTGGTAAAGATGCTTTCAAAAATATAGAAGAGATAAAACAAAATCAGATCTGTGAAGATAATAATTCTACTCTCTATGAACTTGATGGGATTTTAAAATATGTCCCAAACCAAAATATGGAAACTATTAGTATTAATTCACATGGGTTTAGAGGTGATGATTTTTCTGAAAAAAAAGATTTGGATACTTATCGAATATTTATTGTCGGTGGCTCAACAACTTTTGGAGGCGGTACTACGTCTGATGATACGACAATGCCATCATTTCTTCAAAAAAAATTTGATGTTACTAATAGTGACAAAAAAATTGAAATTTTAAATGCAGGAATTGGAAGTGCGTATTCGTATTCTGAAAAATACCTAATTGAGAATGACTTGATGAAATTTCAACCTGATTTAATAATTATTTATTCAGGAGGAAATGATGCAAATAATAGATATGGGACGGAATATTCAGTACCAGGATTCCCACAATATTCACAAAACAAGAAATTGACCAAGACACAATTAGCTTACAATATAGAACCTACTGATCCTGTATATTTAGCTAAAAAATTTATTAAAGAAATTAATTATAGAACACCATTTCAATTATTAAAAATTTACCAAGGCATAGAAAACCAATATTTCACTCCTAGTGAGAGTGCAAAAATCCAGGCACAAGAATTATGGACTACAAGAATGGGTGAAATTTGTAAAGCAAATAATGATGTTGGAATAAAAACCATAATTTTAGTTCAGCCAATGTTAGGTTCTGGTAACAAACAACTATCTACTGATGAAAAAATATTATTAGAATATTCTGGGGTCTACATGGAAGACTCGATAGATATCTTAAATAAAATGGCCGGCTCGTTAGTAGAATTAGAAAATATTTGTCATGGAACTTATGATTTAAGAATGATCTTTGATGATGTTAAAGAACCGCTTTTATTTGATCATCTACATGTTAATGATTTAGGTAATGAAATAGTTGCAGAAGAGATTTATGAGATTCTAATAAATCATCTTTAATCCTAAGAAATTATCCACATTTTTTCTAACAGTTTTTGAATAAGTTAAAAAATTAATCAAAAAATAATTTATGCGTAAATATTTCTATGGTATCCATGACAAATCTTTCATAAGGCTCTTTAGATTTACTTTTGTAATTAGTGGTACAGCATCTGAACTATATTCAGCTAACCTTTCTTTTTTCAATGAATCTAAGTCAAACTCCAATTCTCTATGAATGATATAATGGTCTTCCATCTCTTTTACATTTCTCATCTCTTCTTCAGAAACTAATACCTCGTGTATCTTTTCTCCAGCTCTTCTTCCCACCAAATTAATTGGGTAATCACTATTTCCAGTTTTGATTTCTGCATATACTTTAGCTAGATCTACAATTTTTGTTGCAGGTGCCTTTTTTACAAAAATCTCTCCTCCCTGTGTATTATTTAAGGCATAAAATACAAGATGGATTGCCTCACTTAGTGTTAACATAAATCTAGTCATATCTGGGTGCGTGACCGGGAGCGGCTTATCTTTTTTAATTTTTGAATCCCAAAGTGGAATTACACTACCTCTACTACCCAAAACATTTCCATATCTTACACATGAAAATTTTGTTCCATCCTTCTGTAAATCATCTGATAGCATAATCTTCTCTTGAAGTGCTTTTGTCATTCCCATTGCATTAACTGGTTTAACCGCCTTGTCCGTACTAATTGAAATTACATTTTTTACTTTTCTTGCGACTGCAGCTCTTACAATATTGTAGGTTCCAACAATATTGGTTTTTACCGCCTCGTACGGATATAATTCTACAGTTGGTACCTGCTTTAATGCTGCAGCATGAAATATGATATCCATATCTTTTGAGGTTGAATAAAATCTCTCATAATCCCTTATGTCTCCAATAACAAATGAAAGCCTTTTAGAAATTTCTTCATCAGCCAAATCTTGTTTCATTGCATATTGCTTATCCTCATCCCTACTGAATATTACAACTTTTTTTGGTGCTAAATTCGAAATTTCTTTCACTAACTGACGCCCAAAACTACCTGTACCGCCAGTAATTAGGATATTTTTTCCATCAATTATTGATGAATAACTCATACGTTTTGTGAGAATCATTATTTTATAAGTCAATATTATGTTCACGAATAATCTATATGTTAAATGAAATTTTCAAATATTGGTTGGTCAAAAATGAATCAAAATACTAAAGTTTTTCTTGTTATAACAATTTTATTTTTTTCAATCTATTCATTCGCATCTGATGGTCACAGAGCTACTAGTGATGAGGACTTTGCTCAACAACAGGCTTTGAGAATTGTTCTTCAAGAACCAGATCCTGAATTTGTACTTGGTGAATCAGGTAATTGGTTCAAGTATCCAGAATTTTGGTTTCCAAACATGCCAGAGGGCGGGACTAAGTGTAATTATGGCATATTGTGTTATCCTGCAGGATTATGGCACTCTTTTGCTGAGGTGCCTTTTATTTTTATTAATCATCACCTAAATTTTCTTACTACAGAAAGTGTAGTTTTCACAGTAGAAGACTTTCCAGATGCTCACTATGTATGGTGGCGAAACAGTGTTGAACCGAGTCACACATTTATGGAATTATTTTATGGTCCATTTTTTTCAGCTCTTGCAGTTGGAACTTTCTTTTTGATTTCACGCTCTTTTAATTATAAAATAACTACGTCTTTAGCACTTGCGTTTATACTTGGTCTTGCTACAATTTTCTTTGCATATTCACAAACCTCTTACAATAATACCCCTTCTGTATGTTTTATGCTAGCCGGATTTCTATTTTTCAGATGGTTCATAGATAACCAAAAAATATTGTACTTGGTTGTTTCAGCAGTACTTTTAGTTTTTGGTTTTATGTTCAGACAAGATATAATATATGTTATAATTCCTCTTTTTTTCTTCTTAATACTGAGTCAGATATTCCAGAAAACTTGGACACTAAAAAGTATTATCAAAAAAATTACAAAAATAATAGCATTTGCATTGCCTCTTCTTTTGGGATATGAATTTAATAAAACAATTGAAAGTATGCGACATGCTACAGATGTCTTCAGCACGTCCGGCAATATTGGATCGGATATTATTCACTACACGGTTGGCTTTGGAAACAAGGGAATATTGGTAGCAGACGGAATTGGTCAGTTCGGTTTACTATTTGGTCCAGGTGTAGGGCTTTTCATATACGTACCAATTTTACTCACTGCGTTTTTTGCATTTCCTGATTTCTTTAGGAAAAATAAAATATTTACTGTAATACTTTTAGTAATTCCTTCAATCTTTATCATTGATTTTGGAAGTATGAATTCGTGGCAAGGTTATACATCATGGCCTCCAAAATATCTTTATACAATAATTCCATTTTTATTATTGCCTTTAGGCGCAAGTATTGAAAAAAGAGGAAAAAGAATATTACCAATTATTTGTGTGCTTGCTGGTCTTGGTCTCTTTTTTAATTTTGTGTATATTATACAAGATGTATCATGGTTCGTATGGGGACAGCCTGGTGGTGTTGAAGGCTTGATGAGTTTAGCACAAGGGCGTCAGGGTTGTGATCTTTACATATGTCCAGAAGTAACGTGGACATTTCAATACAGTCCATTAATTAATTCCATTTATTTAGCTCTAAACAATCTCCACCCAGATTTGTTTCTTTTAAAATTATTTGGAATTCAGTATTATATCCTAACATTGGTTTCAGTCTTATCCGCCGAATTTTATTTGCTTTATAGAATTTTAAAGCCCAAAATCAAGCACTCGATCAATATTAATTAAATCAAGCCTCATACTATCATATTCATCTAATATTTCATACAAAAATTTTTGAATTATTTTTAGGTCAGATTTGTGTAAAAAAAGCAGAATTTTAAAATTATATTTTATATGCTCGAATAGATTTTATTAATCCAGTTTTTACTTCAAATTCAATTACATCTATTACTTCTAATATTATTGAATTATTATTCAAATGTATTTCAATTTCGTTAAAAACAATTACAGATTCAGATGTTGATTTACTTTGAATTCCTTGGTTTTTAATTATAATTGAAATATTTTCTACATCATCAAATATTTTCTTATTTGCATCAATAAAATCATCTTTACCAGAAACCATTAACTCCCAATCTCTTAATTCAACAGATTGATGTACCATTCGTCCAATTATTTCAATATCTTTTTCTTGAAAGGCTTGAAAATATTGCTTACAAACGTCTACAAATTCCATTTATGATTCAACATTATTGTTTAATATTTTAATTTTTAAAAGTAAATGTAGTCCCAAGAGAAGGAATTGAACCTTCGACAACCCGGTTTCTGTATGCCTGATAGGCTGGAACTCAGTTAGCCTTAAGCCAACCACTACAGCCGGAAGCTCTACCAGGCTGAGCTATCTTGGGACAATATTTTCGAAGTGTTTTAGCATTAAATAACTATCGGAGTAAATATTATCACTAACCTAGACGCGAATTTATTTGATAAAATTAAAAGTAAGTATATTTTCTTATTTCTTTGTTGGACCCCAATCTCAAAAAATCTGGTTATGTTTGCGTACCATATACCCATGATGAATCCTCATTAAAATTAAAGAATGATTGGACTTCTTCGAGAAACATTAAATCTATTTATTTTGTAACTGCAACATTTTCAGAAGATAGCAAATCTTACTTTCCATCTTCTACAAGTCATTATCTTATGGCCAAATTCAAAGACAGTGAAAAAATAACTAAGGATGTGGCCAAATTTACTACAGAAAATACTTCGTTCATTTTCAGCATTTATGGGGAAATTTTGACAAAAGATTCTGATATTGCGCAAAATTTTCTTTCTATGTATTATATAGAATCTGACGTTGAGGAAAACATTTCCGAAATAACTAACCTCATGCTAAAAAAAGATAAAATTCAATATTCTGGGATTGTACATCTTAGCACATTTTGTAACATTTCACCTAAATTCACGTTTCCATACTCAGACAAAATCATTGTTTTAGATGTGAACGACGAAAGGAGTCCTCAAAGCACAAGCAAGTATTGTGAAAAGATCCGTTTGGATATTTGCCGTAAGGGAATAGTTATGAATAACTTTGCTAGCTTTTCTGTCCTTGAAAAACTCAAATAGAAAAGTTCAAAACCTACTCAGCACGCATTTTTCTTCATGAGTAAACCGATAGAGCTAGGTTCATTAAAAATTGGTTCTTATATTCTACTTCCTGTATCTGACCAACCCACGGGTGAACCTTGCAGAATTACAGAATATGATACCAGCAAGCCGGGAAAACATGGTGCAGCTAAAGCAAGAATTGTAGGCATGGGTGTATTTGATGATCAAAAGCGCCCTCATGTGGGTCCTGTTAGCATGCAAGTTCATGTACCTTTGATTGACAAAAGACCTGGTCAAATAATATCGATGACAGGCTCTAACATTCAAGTAATGGATATGGAAACGTTTGAAACCATAGACGTTGATATGATTGATGAAGAAATCAAGGGAAAATTGGAACAGGGTCAAGAAATTGAATACTGGAAAGTTATGGACAGAATTAAAATAATGCGCATCAAATCATCCTAATTGGATGCTGATGATGATTGGAAAAGCCGAC
>Ga0315336_1005535_pt1 | contig 13708 bp, 16 predicted proteins | sample ASW5metaG_FD_204512 | JGI IMG/M metagenome (GOLD analysis project Ga0315336, IMG submission 204512) | Ammonia-oxidizing marine archaeal communities from Monterey Bay, California, United States - ASW #5 | ecosystem: Environmental > Aquatic > Marine > Intertidal zone | place: USA: California...
TGCTGAACTGGCCATGAGTCTTCCCTGCCCGTCGGGTAGCTCATGGTAAGACTAAAGGCGGAATAAGCATGTAGATCTCAGGGTGGAGGGCTTACGGACCCGGGTTCGAAACCCGGCACCTCCACCATATTAACGTCCAGTGAAGTCCAACGCCGTCCAAGTGACGGCGTTTTTCTTTATATAACAATATATTACTTATCCTATGGCGCGATTTAAATAAGCAAAGAGAAAGGAACGTAATGTAGAGCTGGTGGAAGAGTTTATAGCCCTTCAGACGCGCGCTCCAGAATGAGTTCCTCCACACAATTCAAGATGAGCAAATTTCGCGCATCCGAGGGAACTATATCTGGGTAAAATATCCGGTCACCCCCAGGTTCGACCTTAAACAGCAAGAGGCATTCTGCCCTCATGGAGCAAACCTGCTGATCCATAGCGGCATCCCGCAGCTTTCCTGTCGCCAAGTATTCGGACAAAGTCTCATTCTCCATTGACTCTAGCAATTGGTCTAAGCTTGCTTGACTTTGGGTCACTTGAAATACTGCCACGTCTTCAAGGCATGCCATCCCGCTCTCTACCGCTAGGAGTGTCTGCTCCTGATCGGGGGTATCGGGGGTATCGGGGGTATCGGGGGTATCGGGGGTATCGCAACTAGCGACCATGAGAACTACAGCTAGCAGCCCTATACGCATCTCAATATCCAGCATGTGAGTTCCCAGCTACGTTATATGATTCTGCATTTAAAACAAAATCTTGATGACCAATCCATTTAATTTTCCCAGTGAGAGCATTTATACAGATTGAGCCTGCTAGTGAACTCAGATGGCATAGTGTCACTGGCAAGTGCCGCCCACAACGTTTGATAGTTATCATAGAAAACCAAAGTAAAATGTCCTGAAAAAAATCTCTTCACATCTAAGGAAGAAGGCAATGGGTAAACTTTACCGTAGACGTAAGTCTCCCTCGGGTTGGTAATTCTTAGTTCTCCATTTCTGAAATGAAACACCTGACTATCATTGAATCCAAATAAATTTTTATCGTGAACGCAGGTAAGATTGGGTACCTTCTCGTCGTCTGAGCTAGCCCAACCAATAGTCGAGAGAAAACCTAGACAAATTACGATACTTAGCTGCGGCACAAGAGTTAACTTCTTCATCATAATACTCCCATGTCTCTCCATTACTGAGTTGATCAGGGTGTCGAATTACCTTTTTTCTGCCTTGCAATTTGCCCGACCATCTGCTTCACCATCATTGTATCCTCTTCGGTAATTTTGATTATCAAAGTCACCATAAATCAGATTAGAGACACTTGGATAGCAAAGACTGTTATATCCTCTTGCATGTCCATCTCCATAACCTCTGTCATAGGCACTATCAGAACCTTCACAAGCAATTAAAATTGAGCATAAGAAAAATAATCCAAAAACATTTCTCATTTTTTTCTTCCTAATAATTCGATGATCAAAATCACTCAACTGTAATCGATTATTTTAGCTAATTATTTGAGTATTTTACTATACCTAGTAAGGAGGCTTATTTCCTCAAAAGAGGGGGATGGGGTACTCCCCTGGCATGCAGGTGACTTGAACCGGGAACCCACCGGCAGATGAGTTGCAGGTTGCGTTTCCCTAGTAGGCGCAACGTGCAACTCACATGTTTTCGTCCGTGGAACGGATGTCACCTGCATGCCAGGGGAGTACCCTACCCTCCCTTACTAGATATAGTAAAATACTCAAATAATGAACTTGTTTTATAAAATGACTATTTTTATGAAAAAATATTTACTTTTATTTCTTACGTTTCTATTTTGCTCCCCATCTTACGCTGCAACAACCATAGTGTGTCTTATGGATGGGAAAACAGAAGAACTTAGGAAAAGCAGTAGCAGCAGGGAGATAAAACTTCAGCAAACAGTATCATTTAATGACAATTATGTTGAAAGGTTCGATAACCAATTTCTTACAGATTATGACTTTTTTGAAAGTCATATCATCTCTCAAGGAAGGATTGCAGCAAAATTGAGTTTAGATTCAGAAATATCAGAAGACAGAATATCTTTAACTTTGGCCAACACAGAAAAATACGGACTTGCCAAAAATGGAGGACTTAATTGGTTTCTGTTGAGTTTGGAAATAAATAGATTAACTGGGATTGGCAAAATTGAAGGAAGCATTAGCTATTGGACTATCCCATACCAAAAAGATGAAAGGGAAAATGAAATAATATCTTATTCTGCTTATGGAAATTGCGAAAAAAAAATCAAGAATTCTAATGAGTAAAGAGAATTATATTTTAACTATTTTTAGGGAACACCTAGAAAAACCCTTCGTGATATATAGATCATCAATGAGCTAAATTTACCGCTTACAGGCAATTTCTTGAGTGACTAAGAATGAAAACAAATCTATCACGCATTAGCCTTCCTCGAGCCATCTGGCGGTGCTTTGTTCTTCTCATGCTGGGTTACGCACTTGTGGGCTGTGCGGGTGCTCCCGTTTCCGTTTGTACGGCGGGTAACTGTGTTAACGGCCAAGGCACCTATACATGGGCCAATGGAGCCAAATACATCGGTGAGTACAAGGATGGCAAGAAACACGGCCAAGGCACCTTGAGCTACCCCAATGGCACTCAATACGTTGGTGAGTGGAAGGATGACAAACAACATGGCCAAGGCACCTATACCTGGTTCGATGGGCGGAAATACGTGGGTGGGTGGAAGAATGACTTTCAGCATGGCCAAGGTACCTATACCTGGCCCTCTGGACAGAAATACGTCGGTGAGTACAGGTCTAACCATGGACGGCATGGCCAAGGCACCTTGACCTGGCCCTCTGGACAGAAATACGTCGGTGGGTGGAAGGATGATAAACAGCATGGCCAAGGCACCTTGAGCTACCCCAATGGCACTCAATACGTTGGTGAGTGGAAGGATGACGAACAGCATGGCCAAGGTACGCTGACCTATCATGATGGGCGCATCCAACCAGGGCCTTGGGTAGGTGGCGTCTTGCTAGCCGACCTGGAGCAACAAGAAGCAGCATGGAAGAAGAAAGAAGCAGCAAGGAAGAAGGAAGAGGCAGCAAGGAAGAAGGAAGAGGCAGCAAGAAGGGAAGCGGCTCGGATGGCGAGAGAGGCAAGAAGGGAAGCGGCTCGGATGGCGAGAGAGGAAGCGGCGCGGATAGCAATAGAGGAAAAGCTTCGAGAACGAAAAAAACAATGTGCTCAGTACGGTTTTACAGATGGCTCAGAAGGCATGGCTTATTGCCTATTGGAGCTTGAGAAGCTGACCGCTCGCGAAAGAGAAAACGAGAGTTTAAAAAGGACAATCGAAAGACAGGGACAAGCAGAATTAAGCGCAATTCGACAACAGCAAGAAGCGGCGGATCAAAGGCAGAGAACAGCGCAAGCAGTTCAAGCCGCAGCGAATAAAGCGGCTGCAGATAAAGCTAAAAAACAAAGAGAAGCTCAAGTATTAATGAACCTAGGCAAAATTCTCTCAGGACAAGCTATATGCAATTTCACATGTTCAGGAGGACGGGTAGTACAAGGTAGCTGCCAAGAATATTCTGTTGAAGTCGATGGCGAGAGTTGTTTTAAGAGATGATGGCGAACTTTCAACTTGCTGCAATATGTCCAGTTACTTATAAATTTTATTGAAGATGAAAAAACTCTTTTCCTTCCAATTTCCTGGTAATTCTACCCCCCTAAAAATGACCCCCAAACAACATCAATTTGCCCGTGAAGTGGTCCTCGGTAAAAGTCAGGCAGATGCCTATCGGTCGGCCTACAATACACTCAGAATGAATGACAACAGCATCCGCCGAGAAGCGAGTCGATTAATGGATAACCCCAACGTCGCCACTACGGTGGTAGAGCTACAGCAGAAGGCTGATGCAGCGGTGGTTCAGGAGCGGATTGCCAGTCGTGAGGAAGTGCTGCAGACACTGACCAGCTATATGCATTCAGGGGAGCCTCAGGACAGCGTAAGGCTCCGTGCAGCAGAGATGATGGGTAAGCACTATGGGCTGTTTACCGATCGTATCGAGGCTGTGGTGCCTGCGCGTTCAACTGAAGAGATCGCGGCGGAGCTGGAGGAGAAACTGACAAGCTTGCTGGGTACCCCAATCAACTTGGGATAAGGACGGAGAACTGCTCGAATGCCAACCCCCATGAAACTTTTTGCGATAGCAATGCTGGCCTTTGTTCTGACGCCTGTTATGGCTGTTGGGCAGGCTCATCCCTGTCTTGAAGAACTTTTGAGGGATGCGGAAGCAGCTTTAAAAAGAGTTTGTGATGAGAACAACACGCACACTACCTTCTAACCTTCGCCTGTTTGGGCTGGAATATGTTTAGTTTTCTATATAGAAGGCGTGTTGCAGAAATCACCTATCAGGCGGTCTACTTTTCCCGAAAGCGAACGTGCAGATTCCTGTTCAGGATAGTGCGGCAGCAATCACAATAGCAAGGCAAATTTTCTCGATTTCGCTGTTTTACTCATCGTTACTTGAACCTAGCCTAAAAAACCAAATATACCAAACAACCTTACAAGATTTGTGAAGGCTAGGCCCTGAAGCAGGAACTCTTAAAATTACTTAGTTTCAGTAATTACTTCTTCTTCCTTTACTTCGTTTTTTTCTTCTATGATCACGTCAATATCAGTAACTCTTGGGCTATTATGATAGTGATAGCCAGAACAAAGACCTTTCTTTTTAGATTTTTGACTGCAATTATGCCCGCCATTGGAATCCGTTCTTCCACTATGCCCAAAAGATAATGTACTTAGAGATACAAAGATTAATGCCAATAAAAGTTTAGATAGTTTGTTCATATTTTTTCCTTATAAAGAGACAGTATAAATCATTCCATCCTTACTAAAAATATCTTCTCTCGAAGGTGTACGCAGGTGACCATAGGGGGTGCAGGGGATATATATCTACCTCCCAAAAATTCCTAGCCATTTTGAATGTGAAACCAGATGATATGATTGGGAAGCAGCTTTAAAAAGAGTTTGTGATGAGAACAATACGATCACTGCCTTCTAACCTTCGCTCATTCGGGTGGTGCGTTGTTTTGCTTCTATTGGGAAGTGTTCTGTCTGGTTGTGCAACTATCTCTAATCCAATATGCACCAGTGGTAACTGTGTTAACGGCCAAGGCAGCTTGACCTACCCCAATGGAACCCAATACGTCGGTGAGTGGAGGAATAACAAATTCCATGGCCAAGGCACCATGACCTTTGCCAGTGGCGACCAATACGTTGGTGCATTCAGGGATGGCTTGTTCAACGGACAAGGCACCTATACATGGACCGATGGAACCCAATACGTTGGTGAGCTCAAGGATGACAAGCTACATGGTCAAGGCACCCATACCTTACCCAATGGCGACCAATACGTTGGTGAGTTCAAGGATAATAAGCGAAATGGCCAAGGCACCCTCACCTCTCCCGATGGATGGAAGTACATCGGTGAGTGGAGGGATCATCTACCTAACGGACAAGGCACCCATACCTCACCCAATGGCAACCAATACGTTGGTGCATTCAGGGATGGCTTGTTCAACGGACAAGGCATCATGACCAGAGCAGATGGATCCGTTCAGGGGGGGCTATGGGTAAACGGCGAATCCCAGGAACGGTTAGAAAGACAAGTCTTAGAGACTCGTAAGAACAGCTGTACAGGTTTTGGTTTTGCCTCCGATTCAGATGCTCACGCCCAATGCGTCATGCAGCTATCCATTGCTGAAAAAGCACAAGCAGCCTCAGCTGCTGAAGCAGCTGGTGTGCAAGCAGCTATTAAGGCTCAACAAGCAGCTCAAGCCGCAGCGAATAAAGCGGCTGCAGATAAAGCTAAAAAACAAAGAGAAGCTCAAGTATTAATGAACCTAGGCAAAATTCTCTCAGGACAAGCTATATGCAATTTCACATGTTCAGGAGGACGGGTAGTACAAGGTAGCTGCCAAGAATATTCTGTTGAAGTCGATGGCGAGAGTTGTTTTAAGAGATGATGGCGAACTTTCAACTTGCTGCAAAATGACTCCCAAACAGAATTTAATTTGTCTTGTAAAGTTACTGGTCAAGTATTGATAGAAACAAAAGATGGTAAGTCCAATACATATGCTGGCTATGATACTGGTTTGGATAATGGTGATGTATTTAATATAAATTTTGAGTTTGAGTTTACGAAAGATTCTTATGATTTATATCTAGGTGTTGATGAATTTTTGTTACATATAGGATTAGAAAATTCAGAGTCTAAACTAAGCTAAAATATAAGCTAAATATAAAAAGAAAGCCCCCCCTATAATACATCCTATTGATATCAGGGGTTCTATCTCTTCTTCCTTATCAAAAAGCGTGCTAAATCCACCATATAGGAGGAAAAGACCCCACGCACCAACAAGAAGAAATAAACCACCGCCTTCATCATTAGAGTCCCATCTTCTTGCTCTTTGAGCTAATGTGTTTAATGGTAAAACAAGAAGTAGAATTGGAGTTAATTTCTTAAACATCCTATCAGCCTACATAACCAATTGTGAGTCATTGCTGTGCGGCGGTAAGTTGCTCGCCCCACCAGTTGAATAGTTCCATCCGCTGTGTGAATCGTTCACCTCGGTCATAGGCACGAGCCACCTCGTTTAAGTAATTGACCGTTGTCCCAGAAAATCTCCTCGGCTTGAGTAAATCAAAACCCAATCAAAGCACCTAGTCCTACCCACCCTATACCTTTTGCAATTTTTATTAGCTTCTCTTTGTTATGAGCAGAAACGCCTTGTTTAACAAGCTCCTTAAAGAATGTATCGGTATGGTCAGTGATTTCTTTAAGTGTGGATTTGGTTGGTATTTTGTCGTTAAAAAAACACTCGGCAATAAACTCTTGATTCCCGTGAGCCTCTATCTCCCACGGTTGAACATTGTAAGGTAGACCTGACAGATCCTGACCCTTCCAGGTCCGACCCACTAAATCGCCCCGATCAACTTGCCACGCATGGATCATTTCATGCGCAAGGCTTTCCAACATTTTTTCTAACCTCTCGTCAGGATCAACATAGACACAAATGACAGAATTATCCTTTTCATAAACTGGAGGTCTATGCCAAGCTCGAGAAGACGAATCGAATTTATGAAGAATTGACCTCTGTGAGACATAGACATCCACTTCATGATCAATTTTGAATACTTCTAGATAGTGTGCAGCAGCAGAAGTAAACGCATCAACGTGATTGTTACTTAAGGAATATTCCGCGCCATCCACAAAGAAAATCTCATTTTCTTGATTACTTGGAAAATCCATTTGGCACCCCCTATTTGAGATTTTTCTGAATGTCTTTCCATTTCTTAGTATGCTCTATCTTTCTACCAGAAACGTTGCTAAAAACGTTGCCAGCAATATCTTCCAATTCCAGCTTTTTACCAGAAACGTTGCCAGCAATATCTTCCAATTCCAGCCTTTTCTCTATCGAGTTCATCCCTAATGACATGCAACGCTCTAGATCTGCCTTGAGTTGGATGTCGTAGAAAGGCTCACTCGGCATAATGCGGCGCGATGCGTAGATGGCCTCAATCTCCTCACTATAGCGATCAACCAATTCGTTATTGGCATTCTGCAGAACTTCCGCTATCTCTTTAGGACTTTTTAAAATATCAATAACAGCTCTGAGTTCCTCTAACGATATGGTGTCAACGACACCTAGTGCTAATTTAGCGGCCTCCAAAGCTGACAGCTTCGGTTTCTGAGCTTCCTTCCGTAAATAAGCTTTTTTAGCTATCTTGTTATTCCGTAGTCTTTGTTTTTCAGCTCTCTCTTTTTTTCTCTCTCTTTTGCGTTTTTCTTGACGACGCTCCAAAGCTTTCATCCTTTTGGCCTCTTTCACTTGGAAAGCAGCAAGCTCCTTGGCCTTAGCAGTAGCTACGGACTCGTCGGCCTCTATTTTCAAGCGTTTATTCGCCTTAAAATCACTTCTCCAGCCTATGATCCAAAGCCAACCGATGAGGAACAACACACCAGCGCCGTCGTTGGCAAGGATCGGAACGTTGTACAGTAACGTTATAATTAGGATAGGATAGAAAAATCCCCAAGGCACATCCTTCCAAGAAGATTCGCTATCTTTTTTCTGGTTATTTTCGCTGGACGCCATCGTTGTGTTTTATTTAAGATTATTTTTCATTCTTATTTATCCAAGTCTTTTTTAAAAAAATAGGTGCATGACAATTAATTAAAAGTGAAGCATTCTTTGAAAGTTCAGCTATCTTCTCTTCAGATGATCTCCACCAAAAATTATCACCTGCTTCATACTCTATTTTATTTTCCTTAAGTATATCTTTTAGGATTTCTACTTTAATTCCAAAGTTTATGTTTTGAGGTACTGACTTAGTTTCTGTCAGAAAGGAAGCAGCATCAGCACTTGATTTAGTTATACCTACTACGCCCCCTTTAGAATTAAGAATTGCACCTCCACTATTTCCTGGTTGAATAGGTGCTGTAAATTGAAACTCAGAAATATTAGAACCGGGACCAAGCAAGGAACTTATATTACCGAGTGTAAAATTAAAGCTATCGAGAATCCCGCTATAAGGAAATCCCCCAGAATATACAATCTGACCTAAAGTAGGGTTAACCGAAAGAGACAATATATTCTCATTTAAAATTTGTGTATCTAAGATAGCTATATCATTGACTTTATCCTCTGTATTCACCGTTAGCTTGGATCCTTCTCTCGTAGAAAGGTACTCACAATTTTTAACGACATGATAATTAGTAACAATCGTATCTTTCTGGATGTAAAAACCAGTTCCACTGCTGACAATCGGGAGTTTGACTGGTTCAGTAGAGACTTTACTTGCATTTAACTTAAGTCTTCTAAGTTCAGTTTGCAGGGAAATAAGTAAATCTTCTGTAGGTTTGCCTATAATTTCTAGATCAGCTTCCTTTTGAAAAGATTTAATTGCTGCGATAGTCAGCCTACCCAAGACTCCATCAATTTTTCCTGTCTCATAACCCAGTGCTGTCAACAGTTCTTGTATGGACCTTGTCACTTCTGAAGAAAGAGGTTTTATGACCTTAGCTTCTTTAGAATACTCAGAAAAAGTTTCAGACTTTCTCTTTTCAAGAATCTTAAAATTCTTCTCTAGAGCATCATTATTAGCCGAAATAATAGCACCCAATCGGGTAGCTTCAATCTTACTCTCATCATCCCAACCTTCTGCAATTGTCTCCATCTCAATATTATTTACATACTTTCTTCCATTCTCTTCTACGTAGATTTTAGACTCATCGCCTTCGGCAACATCAAGCCATAAAGTAAGGCTGTAATCGTCATTTTTTAGAGTTATCAATGATTCTCCTGACAACTCGTCATCCGTGAAAAAACCTCCTTGATAAGTCCATCCCTGATCGGCATCTGTATTAAATTTGGTACCGTAGGAAGTCAAATTTAAATGATTCTCTTCATTCAAAGTAAAGAAACCTCTTGAAGTGATGGTTCCAAGCAAATATTGACCAATAACTATATGCTGATCTGGATCCAATCCTTTTGGTAAATCATAGTCTTTAGAATCTATACCAAACTCCCCTTGGATTTTATTCCCGTTGTCCCATTCCAGCATTCCGATTTGATAGTTATTGTCTTTACTATAAGATCCTTCAAATATAGATCCGCTATCATTAAATGTTTTCCCGAATATTCTTTTATCAGGAGCTGAACAATAACCGGAGAAATGTTGAGTAGTATTTAATCGGCAATAATATTCATAGGTTTCATCGCACTTACAAAGTTTAGTTTTGAATGTTTTGGAAACCCCTTTAGAAAGATCAGCTTGGACAACTTCAAATGATTTTCTTTCAAGATTCATATTTTTATCGCAACTGATACCTCTAGCATTAAACTTTTGTCTCCATTGAGGTTCATTAGAAAGTAGTCCGCAGAAAGTGCTAGTTTCGGAGTCTGCTAGAACTAGCAAAGATTGTTCGTTTAAAATCTCTTTATACTCAAAACAAGACCAAATATTGCCATTAAAAAAACTGATCTGGAAACCGGTATTATTCTTTTTAAATTCCTTTACAGCATCAGTTAACTTTTTTGATTTTATCCTTGCATAATGTGTAGTTAACTTTGTCTCAAATTTCAATACCGCATCTTCCAGGTCATTTAGTTCATGCCAACCACTAAATTCTTTACTACAAGCACCTTTAGCAAATTTCACTTCTACAATTTCATTGGAATAAATTAATTTTCGCATCCACTTTTGATTGCCGAGATCAACTATTGATACTAGATCTTCGTTTTCAGAAATTATGAGATAACCAACCTTATCTTCCTCTAGAAAAGTTATCGGGCTCACAAACGTAGTTATTGATGCTTGTTCCTCCCGCTGTGTTTCCGCTACCGTTCCAAGATATTTGCCCTCTGCCCAAATGCCTGCATCTTCCCGTCCATTGGAAAAGATATAGGTGCCTTGCCCATGTCGCTCGCCATCTCTCCATTCACCGACGTATTTATCTCCACCGGCATAGGTCGAGGTGCCTTGACCATGTCGCTCGCCATCTCTCCATTCACCGACGTATTTACTTCCATCGGCATAGGTATTGGTGCCCTGGCCGTGTTTCTTGCCATCCTTGAATTCACCTACATACTTTCGTCCATCGGTCCATGTATAGATGCCTTGTCCGTTAGGTAGGCCATCCTTGTGCTCGCCGATGTATTTTGAGCCATTGGCAAAGGTTAGGGTACCTTGTCCGTTAGGTAGGTCATCCCCCCACTCGCCGACGTATTTCGTTCCATCCTTTTCATAGGTGCCCTGGCCGTGTTTCTTGCCATCCTTGTGCTCGCCGATGTATTTTGAGCCATCGACATAGGTCTTGGTACCTTGTCCGTTAGGTAGATCATCCTTGAACTCACCTACATATTGCTCCCCATCGGCATAGGTATAGGTGCCATATCCATTAACACAGTTGCCACTAATACACTCTTGACCCCAACTCTCTATTGAGATTAGAAACAAAACAACACACCACCCGAACGGATGAAGCTTTCTAAGCAATGTATTGAATTTCATGACTAAGCCTCTCCAAGGCTAGCTATCAGCAGATTTTCATAGAGTTTTTTTCATTGATCTTTTATAGACCTTTCTGAGAGCGACTGCAATTCTCCAAATGTCTGCCTTCAATCTTCCTATAGTGGAGATGCCAGGGGAGTACCCTACCCCCCCTCTTTTTTTCGAGGAAATAAGTCCCCTTACTAGATATAGTAGAATGCTCAAATAATGAGCTACATTTGCCACTTACAGGTAATTTCTTAGGTGCTTGGCAATGAAAACAAATCTATCACGCATTAGCCTTTCTAGAGTCATCTGGCGGTGCTTTGTTCTTCTCATACTGGGTTACGCACTTGCGAGCTGTGCGGGTGCTCCCGTTTGTACGGTGGGTAACTGTGTTGATGGCCAAGGCAGCTTGGTATGGGCCAATGGAACCCAATACGTCGGTGAGTTCAAGGATGGCAAGAAACATGGTCAAGGCACCCATACCTATGTCTATGCGGTTTGCAGGGAGATATTTTGTGCCACAAAGCCTGGAGACCAATACATCGGCGAGTGGAAGGATGGCATGCAACACGGCCAGGGCACCTTTATCGAAAGAAATGGAGCGAAATACGTCGGTGAGTTCAAGGATAACAAGCGACATGGCCAAGGCACCCGTACATCGACCAATGGCACCCAATACGTCGGTGAGTGGAAGGATAACGTACGACAAAATGGTCAAGGCACCATGACCTATGCCGATGGCAAACAATACGTCGGTGAGTGGAGGGATGGCAGGCAAAACGGTCAAGGCACTTATACATGGCCCGATGGACGGAAGTACGTTGGTGAGTGGAGGGATAACCGGTACCACGGCCAAGGCACCTATACCGCAGGGGATGGATCTCGCAAAAGTGGCCGATGGGCTAATAATGTATTTTTATATGGAGGAGTATTTCCTCAGCATTTTATTCTAGGAACAAAAACTTTTTTTACAGAAGGACAATGGGAAATCATTTCTGATTTGAAAGTAAATAATCTTCAAATTCGTCATGTAAGACGACTTGATTCAGAAAAATGCTCTGATAAATCTCAACACGATGATCATTTAGAAATTAGTGGACCAATAAATCCAGATACTTCTTATATTGTTGAAAAACTTCTATCAAAAATAGAGGAATCACCTAATTATTGTATAAATCCAAAAACTGGAAAAAAAATTACAATGGATGTTTGGTTAAACTCGGGTGGTGGTTATATGGAAGATGGTTATAAATTAGGAGAGTTATTTAGGAAATATCAAGTTAACACTAACATTGCCGGTACAGGTGAGTGCTATTCCTCTTGTGCAACTGCTTTTCTAGGTGGTCTTTATAGAAAAATGCATAAAGATAGCAAACTAATGTTCCATGCCCCTTACACATATTCAACAAATGGGAGAGATATTGCTTGTTCTCCTTCGGATAAGAAACTTATCCCTTACATGCAAAAAATGCTGAATAAAAGTGATGGAGAATTCCTTTACCAAAGAACAATGAGTCATTGTTCTTCAACATCAGGATGGTTTCTAAATAAGGATGCAGCACAATTATTTGAAATCATAACTATTGATCAACAAACAGTATCTCGTAGTATCGGTACAGAGACAGTATCTCGTAGTATCGGTACAGAGATACATCCCGGACTTATCGGAGCGAAGTTTGCTTCCGATGCGACCAGTAACATTGGCGGCGTTGATGTAACCGAAGTCAGACCCGGGAGTCCTGCAGCACAGCGTGGCCTTCGATCAGGCGATATTATAACCGCCGTCAATCGCCGTTCAATTAAGAACTTACGTGAACTTCAGTCTGTCGCGCAGGGGCAGAGCATCCTATTCCTGCTGGTTAGTCGAGGCGATCGGAAATTAATGCTACAAATCCGTTGATTAGCTACATTAACGAACGGATTAGCCTCCTTTTATTATCTTATCTTTTCATAACAATCTGAACCTTCTCTGATTGTTACTCCTCCAATTACTAAGGGTTTTCTTATTGTGCATCCAATGTAATTCCAATCAGTATTTTCTAAATTATTCCTTTCAGCATAAGCGTATGCTGCTCTATAGCAGTTGCTAATACCTATCATTTTCCCAAGAATGATTGTCGGCTTATTTTCAGGATGAAAGTGGCAATAAAGTTCAACTTTTTCATACTCACTAAAAGGCAGAGCATTAGCATTAATTGAAAACCAACAAAAGAAGGATATTAATAGTAATTTTCTCAATTTCTTCTCAATGACTTAAATAGAAGAGAATAATGAGTGTTAATAAAAAATAACCCTATTATTCCAAATCCAAACATATGTCCTTATTGATGTTGTTAAATAATCCATCTTGGTATTATTACACTTATAGATGCAAAGTTTGCATGAAACAGATAGATGACCCCCAAGCAACACCAATTCGCTCGTGAAGTTGTACTGGGTAAAAGTCAGGCCGAATTGCCGAGGCACAGCAACTCTCGACAGAGATCTACGAGAGGATTCAGGGCAATCAGTGAGAGGAAGCAATAGAATTTATTATTACCAATAAAAATGAAACATGTTTTAAAACAATATACAAGTGAAGGAGTGTCTCTCGAGGAAAGGTCTGATTTGGGTATCGATCCAGATGATGTGAGAGATTATTCCTTTAAAAACGGAAAACCAGAAATCACAC
>Ga0315336_1005536_pt1 | contig 13708 bp, 13 predicted proteins | sample ASW5metaG_FD_204512 | JGI IMG/M metagenome (GOLD analysis project Ga0315336, IMG submission 204512) | Ammonia-oxidizing marine archaeal communities from Monterey Bay, California, United States - ASW #5 | ecosystem: Environmental > Aquatic > Marine > Intertidal zone | place: USA: California...
AGCGGTATTGCGCCCATCCGGCATCGGGCGGGGGCGGCCCATTGACCGCCACGATCGCATCGCCGAGCGCGACGTCGACGCGCGGCTCCAGCTCCTGTCCGTCGCGCCGGGCTCCACCGCCCCGGATCGCGTCGTAGCGGTAGCCAGTCCCGTGGTCATGCACCACGGCGACCCAGGGCCCCGCGTCGTCGACCACACAGAGGCTGGTGGCAAACCACGGCAGCCCGAGCGAGGCGTTGGTGGAGCCGTCGAGGGGATCGACCACCGCGACCAGGCCATTGCCCGGACCGAGGCCGCTCTCCTCGCTGAGCACCCGAATTCCGGCCGCGTCGAGCACCTCGAGGACCGCGGCATCAGCCACCAGATCCGACGCGTATTGGTCCTCACGACCGCCCGACGGACCCCATTCGATGTCGTCGGCGAAGGCGGTGACCACCCGGTCGGCAGCCTCGTGCAGCACTTGGAGAATCTCGTCTGCGGTCACCGGCGCAGTGAATCACGCGGTTGGTCCGTTGGCACGCACTCGGGTGACGTTTCGCGTGAATTCCATGGCAGGCTTGAGCCAATGGCCGTGATCGACCTCCAGGGTTTTGTTGCTGATCTCAAGGACCACGTGGCCGAACACGGCTTCCATGTCCACGACGAGCGCCACTTCATCGAGACCTACACGAATCGCCAGACCTGGGAGATCGATCTCCACCCCGACCGCGCCTGCGACGGCCCGCTCGACATGCATGTCGCGCTCGAAGTCGATCCGCGTTCGCTCATTCATTTCGAGGATGAGGTGGTGCAGATCGGCGACACCGGCGAGCCGTCGGACGACATCAAGTTGCCGTTCACCATCAGCTTCGCCCTCCCGCCGCTGCCGTCGGGCCCTGACCTTCTCGTGCTCGCGACCGACCTTGCCGGCATCGGGGGCACCGACCTCCCGCTGGAGGTGAGCGCCGTCGATTCGTTCGCGGCCGTGACCGACGCGGCCGAGCGGGCCGTGAGCATCGTCGCCCGCGTGGAAGTGCCGCTGGCGCGCATCTTCCTGGGCCAAGAAGTGCTGTGCGACGTGCTCGACCGGTGCCAGAAAGTCGGCGAGTTTCTTCTCGATCGTGCTCCCGCCTGGCTCGACGAGTTGTAGCTCGGCCTAGAGCGCCCGAAGTGCCTCGAGCGCTTCGTCGGCGTGTGTCGTGAAGTTGGTCTCGCTTCGAATCGACCGCACGAGTCGACGATCCTTGTCGATGACGAACGTTGCCCGCTTCGTGGGCAGCGGCCCCATGCGCTTCACGCCGAACGTCTTCGACACATCGCGGTCCGGGTCGGACAACAACGGGAAGCCGAGGGTGTGCTTGTCATCGAATTCCTTTTGCCGATCCACCGGATCGGCGCTGATTCCCACTCGCTGCGCTCCGAGTTCACTGAACTCCGACTGCAGGTCGCGGAAATGGCAGCTTTCCTTCGTTCAACCGGGGGTCATCGCCTTCGGGTAGAAGAACAAGACGATCGGTCCCTCGGCGACGAGGCTGGTGAGCCGCACGGACTCGCCGTGCTGATCGAAGAGCTCGAAGTCGTCGATGATGTCGCCCTCGTTCATGAGCCGCACCCTACCGGTGGCGCGGGCCTTAGAGCTAGCGTCGCCGGATGGCCGATCAGTTCCAAGCCGTTCGCGAGATCGCTCTCTCGCTCCCCGAGACCAATGAGCGACTCAGTCATGGGATGCCCACATTCTTCATCCGCGACAAGAAGGTCTTCGTGTCGTGTGTCGACGACCACCATGGCGACGGGGAGTTCGGCATCTGGGTCGGCGCCGCTCCGGGCGTTCAGGACGAGTTGGTCACGCAGGAACCCGAACGGTTCTATGTGCCTCCGTACGTCGGCCACAGAGGCTGGGTCGGCGTTCGTCTCGACGTCGATGTCGACCTCGATGAGTTGCGCGAGATCATCGTCGACTCGTATCGACTCGTCGCTCCGAAGACGCTGGTGAAGCAGATGGACACCAAGTGATACGTCTCCTGGCGCCCGCGGTCGGGCTCTGTCTCCTCGCGTCGGCCTGCGTGTGGCCGGTTCCTCTGCCCGGTGACCCCGTCCCCGCCATCGAGTCGAGTTCGACATGGGCTGCGGCGACCAACACGTTGACCGTCGAGGTCACCGTGACCGACATGACGCCAACGAACGTTCGGGTGTTCCTTGGCGGTCAGAGCAACGCATCGCTCGTCGACACTGAGGCACCGTTCGAGTTCGAGATCGACACCGCCGAGCTCCCGGCCGGCGCAGAGACACTCCTGGTCGCGGCCCACGACGGGACGACGGTCGTGCTCGAGGCCGAGCCCATCCCGCCGACTGCGTGCAATGGCCATCACTCCCTCTGCGCGCAGACGTTCGACAACGTTCGCAACATCACCACGCACAACGCCATGTCCAACGCGACGGATGGCTGGACGGGGCCGAATCAGGCACTCGACGTGCCCGCGCAGCTCGCATCTGGGGTCCGAGGGCTGATGCTCGACACCTATCGGGCGGGAGACCTCAACGACATCGGCAATCCGCAGGTGCCCGACGTCGACCCCGACACGGCCTACCTCTGCCACGCGTTCTGCTTCCTGGGATCACAGCTGCTCACCGAGGGACTCGTCGAGATTCGCGAGTACCTCGAAGCCGATCCCGGCGCGGTTGTGACTTTGATCATCGAGTCCTACCTCGATCACCAGCTCACGGCCGATGCCTTTGATGCCAGCGGGCTCACGCCCTACACCTACGTGCACGGCGGCGAGGACTGGCCCACCCTCGGTCAGATGATCGACACCGGCGAGCGCCTCGTCGTCCTGCAGGACAGAAATGTCGACGCTGCCTACCCCTGGCTCATGGATGTGTGGGATCACTCGTTCGAGACGCACTTCTCGGCCGCGGTGCCCGACGACTTTTCCTGCGCTCACCTCCGGGGCACTCCGGAGAACTCGCTGTTCATCCTCAACCACTTCCTCACGGATGTTTTCGGCTCACCCGCGCTCGCCGCCCAGGTCAACGGCAATCCACTGCTGATCGACCGGGCCGACGAATGCGAGGCATTTCACTCCCGGGCGGCGACGTTCGTCACGGTGGACTTCAGCGATATCGGCGATGTAGCGGCCGCGGTCGACGACCTGAATGGCCTCTGAGCGACTCCTCTGGAAACATCCGGCCTGGGTTGGCCAATGGCTAACTGGAAGGCTGGTCGCTCGGTCGGCCGGTACGCGTCCGACGATGTGCGGAAAAGAGACGAGCCATGAGCGACAACTGGGGATTCGAAACCCGTCAGATCCACGCCGGTCAGGAGCCTGACCCGACCACCGGCGCTCGGGCTGTGCCGATCTACCAGACCACGGCCTACAGCTTCCGCGACACGGACCACGCCGCGAACCTCTTCGCGCTGTCGGAGATCGGCAACATCTACACGCGGATCATGAACCCGACGCAGGGCGTGGTCGAAGCCCGCCTTCAGTCGCTCGAAGGCGGCACCGACACCGCGGTGGGAATCCCCGGTGCCCTACTCACCAGCTCCGGCCAGGCGGCCGAGACGCTGGCGATCCTCAACCTCGCCGAATCCGGCGACCACATCGTGGCCGCGGCGGCGCTCTACGGCGGCACCTACAACTTGCTGCACCACACGCTTCCCAAGATGGGCATCACCTGCACGTTCGTGGAGGACCCCGATGACGAAGCCGAGTGGAACGCCGCCGTCCAGGACAACACCAAGGCCTTCTACTGCGAGTCGATCGGCAACCCGAAGAACAACGTCGTCGACATCCGAAAGATCGCCGATGTCGCCCACAGCCACAGCGTGCCGCTCATCGTCGACAACACGGTGGCCACGCCCTTCCTGATCCGCCCGATCGAACACGGCGCCGACATCGTCGTGCACTCCGCCACGAAGTTCATCGGCGGTCACGGCACCGCGATCGCGGGAGCGATCGTCGATGGCGGCACCTTCGACTTCGGTGCCTCCGGTAAACACCCGATGTTCACCGAGCCCGATCCCAGCTACCACGGCCTCGCCTACTGGCCCGGGCTCGGCAAGGGCTCCTACATCATCAAGGCCCGCGTGCAATTGCTTCGCGACATTGGCGCAGCGATCTCGCCGTTCAACGCGTTCCTGCTCCTCCAGGGCCTCGAGACCTTGAGCCTGCGGATGGAACGTCACTTCGCCAACGCCCAGAAGGTCGCGGAGTACCTCGACGCTCACGACCAGGTCGAATCCGTGGCCTACGCCGGCCTCGCGTCGTCACCCTGGCACGAGATCGCCAACTCCCTCACGGGTGGAGCCGGCTACGGCTCAGTTCCGGCCTTCACGATCAAGGGCGGCCTCGAAGCGGGCAAGAAGTTCGTCGAGGCGCTCGAACTCCACAGCCATCTCGCCAACATCGGTGATGTTCGCTCGCTGGTGATTCAGCCGGCGGCGACCACGCACTCGCAGCTCACTCCCGAAGAGCAGGAGTCGACCGGTTGTGGCCCGGGCATGGTCCGTCTCTCCGTCGGCCTCGAATCGATCGACGACATCATCGCCGACCTCGACCAGGGCTTCGCTGCCGCCCGGTAGGGGCAGCGCATGGGACGCTGAAACGTTGGCCGAGCCCCCAGCCGTGGCGCACGCGCGGACTTCTTAGGCGATTACGCGGCGGTCGTACTGACCCCGAGACTCCCAAAGTGTCTCCAGCCGTGATGGCACTGTGGCCATGGACGGCATCCTTAGCAAGCCGTAGGGCGCAGAGCTAGTTCGAAGTAACCGGACGCCAACGCTGGTCGTGACAGGCCGGAACCGCTAGCCGACCGGACGACCGGCACGACGCAAAGCAACAAGCAAAGCAGGGCCTGGCTGCATCAGTCGTGCCGCTCGATCCACGATCGGAGGTCATGGTTGCTCACGAACATGTTGGGGCCGAATCGGACCATCGACTCGGTCCCCTGCGTTCCGAATTGCAGTGTTCCAGAGTAAAGGAATCCCTTTTCGAACACAACAGGCGCACCACTCGCCGCAGAGAACGTTCGGCGCGGATCTCGAATCGTGGGTATCACATACGTCGATCCAACCCGGCGCCACCTGCTCACGTTCCATACGACGTCAACCAGGAGAGCGCTTGCGATAATCGCCATTGCGGTCGCACCGGCGAGAAACAGAATCGGCCTGCCTGAATGGCGAAAGAGCAGCACCCACAACGGCATCGCGACTCCAACAGGCACAAGCCAGAGCATCCGGAGAAGTGAGCGGAATCCGAGAAGAGGCACGAAACTCAAGAATTGTATTCTTCGATCACGAGGCCTGCAATGGCCCCTCCTGGTGCCCCGCTGGCACCGCCGGAGGACAACGTGTCATGAGCGTGTCATCAGACTCGACTCTCGAATGCGACAGGGAACAAATCCCCTGGTCAGGTTGGTGGGCTCGGTGGGATCGAACCCCTGCCGCGCCCGTGAGAAGGCCAGAGACCAACTGACGCCACCATGCCTGAACTCCCAATGGATCACCGGGCTCGCTGCGCACGGCTAAAACGCGCACGGAGTAATCGGTCGGAGTCGCAGCACAATCCCACCGTGTTCGGTCGCCAGTTCCTTCATGTCCCTTGCTGGTCTGTGGAGGTCTGGCGAGTCTCCGGGCACCCAGAGGAACGCCCCGATATCGCCGGGTGGAAGCGTGTTGCCATCATCGTCGACATCGTTCAGCCGGAATGGCCGCCCAGGCCCCATCGGCCCGTCTTCTGACTGCGCGACAAAGCCCTGATCAACAAGCCATTCAGTGAGCACTTGAAGCGGATCTCGTCCGCCGTCGACGCTTATGGCGATGTCGTGATTCAAGTACCCCTGTCTGCCATTGCCGCCATTGCTGCCGCAACCCCTGTAAACGTCGCCCAAGACCTCGAAAGATGCGGGGGTGCTTGCAAGATCCTCAAGATCCACGATCTCGGGATTCCCCCCGAATTGCTCATTGAGGAAAATCACGGCACCCACATAAGCGAGGGCGCCACCGACGACAAGGACGCCGATGACGACAGCCACGGTGCGGTCCCTCGTCATTGCGAGCATGGTAGTCGTCTAGCTAACCCCGCCAGTATGAGGAGTACCCAGCGCTCGTCAACTCCAAGAACGCGAATCCCCCTGTCAGCGTTGGTGGGCCCGGTGGGGATCGAACCCACGACCGAAGGATTATGAGTCCTCTGCTCTAACCACTGAGCTACGAGCCCAGCGGGACCCTATCTGGCCTGCGAGCTGACCCCGGACGCGAAGCGGGCCGCCCTTCGGCGGCCCGTCTTTCTTGCTCCGGGGGTGGGGATCGAACCCACGACAAGATCATTAACAGTGACCTGCTCTGCCAGCTGAGCTACCCCGGAATGTCAGGGGCCGAGGGTAGCAGCAACACCGCTTCCATCAGCCCAAGAATGGTGCGCAGATCGCGCACAGATGAGTACCGGACGTGGCAGCACCCGTAGTAGTGCCGATTGCCACGAATAGTGGGTTTGGCGGGTGGCCGATGAGCTCGATGGAACTGGCCCGCGGGAATACGGCACAGCTCGCTCCAGAAGCTCTCGGCCGCAACGAGATCGAGGTCGTCATGCAGATAGAGCCTCAGCCGGAGGGTCGATTCGTCGGGTTGAAGGAACTCCCGAAGCCACGCACAGAAGAAGGCGATCATCCGAGGATTGGAGTTCGAAAACTGCACCGTTGAGCCTGTCTTCGCTCCGTCTCCCGCATAGAGACCGAGGCCCGCCACGAGGAACTCGCGTTCGCTCAGCGTTCCGATTCGCGCCACGCCCTCCGCCCTGCACGATTCGATCTCGGCGGCCTTCGCCCGCTGCAGTTTGTTGGGTGGACGGTTGCGAGCGGTTCGCCTCGGGTTGGGAACGAAGTCGACATCACGAACCCACCGGGACACGGAACTCTTCGCGACGGCGAGCTCCTCGGCGATGTCGGCCAACGTCCACGACTTTGCCCGAAGTTCTCGCGCCCGCTGCTGCTCCTCCAGTTTGCCGCCATAGCCCATGACCCGAAGCTAGGCACCGGGTGTGACAGGCCTCAGCTGCTCTCGAGGTAGTCGCGGAGGCGGTCGCTGCGGTGAGGGTGTCGCAGCTTGGCCAGAGTTTTTGCCTCGATCTGGCGGATTCGTTCTCGGGTGACACCGAACTGGCGGCCGACTTCTTCGAGCGTGCGGGGCCGCCCGTCGTCGAGGCCGAATCGAAGGCGCACGACCTCCTGCTCGCGCTCGGAGAGCTCGTGGAGCACTTCCTCTACCGCGGCGGCGAGAAGCTTGCGGGCCGCGGCGTCGATCGGTGCGACCGCGTTTTGGTCCTCGATGAAGTCGCCCAGGTTCGACTCGTCCTCCTCGCCGACCGGCGAGTCGAGCGACAGCGGGTCGAGGGCGATCCGCAGAATCTCACGGATCTTTTCCACGGGCTCGTCGACCTCGGCGGCCAACTCCTCGACCGTCGGCTCGCGCTTCAGGTCTTGGTGCATCTGGCGCTGGATCCGCTTCACGCGGTTCATGGCCTCGACCATGTGGACCGGGATGCGGATGGTGCGGGCCTGGTCGGCGATCGCTCGGGTGATGGCCTGACGTATCCACCACGTGGCGTATGTCGAGAACTTGAAGCCCTTGGTGTGGTCAAACTTCTCGACCGCTCGCATGAGGCCGAGGTTGCCCTCCTGCACCAGGTCGAGCAGCACCATGCCGCGCCCGACGTAGCGCTTGGCGATCGAGACGACAAGGCGAAGATTGGCCCGCGTGAGCTCGTCGCGAGCTCGGTCACCATCGCGCACCACTCGGTTGAGACGAGCACGCTCGCCTGGTTCGAGGCCGTCGAGTTTGCCGGACGCGGCCAGCTCGGCAAGCACTTCTTCGCCCTCGCCGCCGCGCCGGATACGGGCGGCGATGCGCACCTCCTGGCGCGCATCGAGCAGCGGAACCTGCCCAATCTCCTTGAGATACATGCGGACGGGATCGTCGGAACTTCCGCCCTCGCCTTTCTGGCGGGTACGGCGTCGGCGAGTGGGCGCCTCGACATCGTCGCCGATGCTTGCGGCGAATTCGGCGGCCCGAGCGACTCGTGCGTGATCGACCGGCGGGGCGTCGAGATCTTCTTCGGCCGCCGGCTCGGCCTTGGCTCCGGGGACTGTTATCTCCGGAGGAACCGGAGAAGCCTCGTCTTCGTCGATCACGATGCCTTCGGCCTCGCAAACGGCACGGATCTGCGCAAACAGGTCCATGTCGAACTCGACGTCTTTCAGCGTGTGAACGAGCTGATCCAGCGACAGATGACCCGAGACCTTCCCGGTTTCGAGCAGCGCGGCGAACAGCACGGCGGCGTCGTCGGGGAGCGGAATCTGCGGTGCGGTGTTGGTCATTCGCTCCTCCCCTCCTCGTAGCCGATGAGCCACGGTAGCAACTGGTCGATCGCCTCTTCCCGCGTATCACGCTCATCGAGGCGTTCGGTGAGCAACTTCAGCGGCCCGATGGACGACACCGCATGCTTCTTTTGGTCATCGGTCGAGTCGAGCGCGCGCTGAACTCGGCGGAGATCGTCGAGGGTTCTGCGGCCCGCCGAACGGGCGAGCCCGGCCAACACATCGTCGGCCTCGGCATCGGAGGGATCGACGGCCAGGCGTCGCAGCAGTGACGCGGCGCGCTCACCGGCACGATCCCCTGCTCCCAACAATCCGCCGTCGCGGAGCGCGCCCAGCGCTTCTCGACGCACAGGATCGCCGAACAGCAGCGGATGGAGGCGCTCGGCCTCGTCGGGTCGATGGATGGCCAGCCGGAGCGCTTCATCCTCAGGAGCGGTGGCCCCGGCCTCGGCGTCGATCAGAGCATCGGCGGGCACGAACTGCTCGTCGCCCGAGTAGTAGTCGTCGGGCTGGTTCGCGACCTCGCGCGGGCTCTCGGGCCGCGGCTCCTCTCGTCGACGTGGGGACTCGGGTTCACGCTCGACCGGCTTCTTGCGCGGCGCCGACGCGAGCTCTCGGAGCCGAGCGAGGTCGACTCGGCACCGGTCGGCGACTTCGAGGAGGTACGCGTCGCGCACCAACGGATCAGGGTGCTCAGTGATGACGTCGAGTGCCGCCTCGGCGGTGCGGGCGCGGCCCTCGACCGACGACATGTCGCCGGCGGTGAGCACTCGCTCGAGCCGGAAACTCAGGAACGGGATCGCCTCGTCGACGGCCCGCTGCAGTTCGACGGGGTCTTCTCGGGCGAGATCGGCGGGATCGACACCGGCGGGCAGATCGGCAACACGCACCTCGAGTTCGTGCTCGCGCTCCCACTCGTAGACCCGCGCGGCCGCGGCAAGGCCGGCGGCATCGGCATCGAACGCAAGCACGAGACGGCTGGCGGAGAACCGCTTGAGCAGTTTGACGTGGTCTTCGGTCATCGCGGTGCCGCAGGTGGCCACGGCGCGGGGAATGCCCGCATCGGCAAAGCCGATCACGTCGGTATAGCCCTCACAGATGATCGCCTCGCCCGCCTTCACGATCCCTTCGCGATGGGTGTGGAGGCCGTAGAGGACACGGCTCTTGTCGTAGACGACGGCCTCGGTGGTGGTGTTTTTGTATTTCGAACCTTCGTGGCCGGGCAGGATGCGTCCGCCAAAGCCCACGGGGTCGCCGCGTTCGTCGTGGATCGGAAACATCACCCGACCGCGGAACGCGTCTTGCTGGCGGTCCGCCTTGTTGACGAAACCAAGCCCGCTGTCGCGCAGATCATCGGCGCTCAGGCGTAGGTGCCGGGCGAGCTGATCCCAGTCGTCGGGCGCCCAACCGATCCGGTAACGGCGAACGACTTCGCCGTCGTAGCCCCGCGAACGAAGGTAGCTGCGGGCCTCACCCGCCTCGGGCGAGGTGAGCAACCGGTCGTGATAGAAGTCCATGGCCTTCTCGACCGCATCGAGCAAGCCGCGCTTGCGGGCCCGCTGGGAGCCCTCGTCCTTCGACGTGTAGCGCAACTGAATGCCGTAGCGCGAGGCCAGCGACTCGACCGCTCCGGCAAAGTCGAGGTTGTCCATTTCTTGCACAAATGAGATCGCGTCGCCGCTGCGCTGGCACCCGAAGCAGTAGTAGACGCCCTTTTCCGGGCTCACCGACAGCGATGGCGTGCGCTCTCCGTGCATCGGGCATCGGGCCATCCACTGGCGTCCGGACCGCTTGATCTCGGTGTGTTCGCCGATGAGCGCCACGAGGTCGGCTGATGACCTGACCTTGGCGATGTCATCGTCGTGGATACCCATTGATTCGCAAGCTAGCAGTGCCCTCCGACACGTCACCTATGGAGTGCAGTGGCATGATGCGTGCGTCATGGCGCGGTCTTCTCGAACCCTCATCCTCGGCGCGGTCGCCCTGCTCGCGATCGCCCTCGTGATTGCCCTGACCAGCCGGGAGCCGACCCCGACCGACGACGCCTCCGACACGCCCACAACCGAGGCGCCGAGCGCTACAACCACCTCGACGACCGCCAGCACCACGACAACGACGACGACCGTGAGTCCCCGAGTGGCGGCGCTGATCGCCGACACCGAGGCGCTGATCGAACGCTCGACACCCGAGGAGCTCGCGTATCGCCTGGTGGTGACGGGCCTCACCGGCCGTGAGCTCAGCACGCGTCTGACCGAGACCGTCGGTTCGCTGTGTGTCGGTGGCGTGTTCCTGACGGAATCGAACAACAACTGGGCCCCGATCGACGACCGCGACGCATTCGCGTCGGCCCTCTTCGACCTCACGGCGGTCAGGTACGACGCCGCCGTCGGCGCGGGATGCGAATACGGCCCCCTCATCACCACCGACGCCGAACTCGGCTCGGTCGTTCGGGTGCCGGTCGAATCGCCGCCCGCCGCCCCTGACTGGACAAGTAGGTACATCGACGGCGCGCCCTACGACGTGCTCGTCGATCTGCAGGAGCGGGCCCACGCCTACGGCACCGATCTGCTCCATCTCGGAGTCGACGTCAACTTCGGCACGGTCGCCGATGTCGACACCGCGCCCGACAACTTCATGGCCCGCCAGGGCCGAACTTTTGGCGACGACGCCGGCATCGTTGCCGCGTTGGCCAACGCCGTCGTGCGCGGTCAGTGCGAAGCCGGCATCGCGCCCACCCTCAAACACTTCCCCAACCAGGGCGCCACTCCGGAGGATCCACATCGCAGCCGAAGTTTCGCCGGCGGCGGACTCGATCTCTGGGAAACCACCGGTCGACTTCCGTATGTCGACACCGAGGCCCCGCTGGTGATGACCGGCCACATCTTCATGGATATCGACGCCGAACTGCCCGCATCGATGTCATCAGCGATCACCACAGGTTTGCTCCGCGACGACCTCGGCTACGAGGGCGTGGTGATCACCGATGACCTGTCGACCATGCAAGGGGCGATCGATGTGATCGCCGACCCCGGTGACCGCGCGGTGGCCGCGATCCGTGCGGGAGCCGACCTGGTGTTGTTCGTCGACGATCGAGATGTCGCCCGCGTCGTCGAAGCACTCACCGCCGAGATGGACGCCGATCCCGAGTTTCTCGAGTCGGCCCAGGGCGCGTTTCGCCGAACGCTGCGGCTCCACCTCGGATTGAAGGCGTCGGCCTTCTTCCCGCTCTGCGGCTCGCAGAGCTGACGCGGTCAGCCGAGGCGCTCAGCCAGATAACCCTCGAGCTGATCGAGGCTGACACGGTCCTGCTCCCGGCTGTCGCGCTCACGCACGGTGACGGCCCGGTCGTCGAGTGTCTCGAAGTCGACCGTGACGCAGAACGGCGTGCCGATCTCGTCCTGGCGGGCGTAGCGCTTGCCGATCGACTGGGTCTCGTCGTAGTCGGCCATCCAGCGGCCCTTCACGAGATCGAAGACCTCGTGGGCGGTCGGTGTGAGCGTGTCCTTCTTGGACAGCGGCAGAACGGCGACCTTGTAGGGCGCGAGTCGATGATCGAGACGCAGCACGGTACGGGTGTCGTCGTTGACCGTCTCTTCGTCGTAGGCCGCCATCAGGAACGCCATGGCCGTTCGCGTCGCGCCGGCTGCCGGCTCGATCACGTGAGGCGTGTAGCGCTCGCCCGACGCCTGGTCGAAGTAGTCGAGCTTCTCGCCGGATGCGTTGGCGTGTTGGGTGAGGTCGTAGTCGCCGCGGTTGGCAATGCCCTCGAGCTCGTCCCAGCCCCACGGAAACATGAATTCCACGTCGGATGTGCCCGATGAGTAATGGCTCAACTCGTCGTCGTCGTGGGGGCGCAGGCGAAGCTCGTCGGACGGCATACCGAGGTCGAGGTACCAGTCCATGCGGGCCTGGCACCAGTACTCGTACCACTGCGTCGACTCCTCGGGCGGGACGAAGAACTCCATCTCCATCTGCTCGAATTCACGGGTGCGGAAGACGAAATTGCCCGGCGTGATCTCGTTGCGGAACGACTTGCCGATCTGGGCAATGCCGAACGGCGGCTTCTTGCGGCTCGTATTGAGCACATTGGCGAAGTTGATGAACATGCCCTGTGCGGTCTCGGGGCGCAGGTAGACATCGGCCGCGGTGTCGGCGACCGGACCAGCCTGAGTCTTGAACATCAGGTTGAAGTCGCGAGCCTCGGTGAAGGCCCCGGAAGTACCGCAGGTCGGGCATTGGTCGGGATCGTCGAGCTTGTCGAGCCGGTGACGGGCATTGCAGTTCGTGCAGTCGACCAGCGGATCAGAGAAGTTGGCCAGATGGCCCGACGCTTGCCAGATCTGCGGCGGTGAGAGGACCGACGCGTCGAGACCGACCACGTCGTGGCGCATCTGCACCATCGATCGCCACCACGCGTCCTTCACGTTGCGCAGGAGCAACACGCCGAGCGGGCCGTAGTCGTAGGTCGAACGGAAGCCGCCGTAGATCTCCGCCGACTGGAAGACGAAACCTCGGCGCTTGGAGAGGTTCACGATCTTGTCGAAAAGCTGCGGATCCGGCTCAGGCATGGCCCAGAGGCTATCGGCGGCATGCGAGCATGGACCGGTGATTCCCCAGACGTCCTTGCCTCCCTCCGACCCCACCGCAGTTGTCGGGCGTCGCGTGCTCGCCTATCTGATCGACGGAGTGATTCTCGCTGTCCTGATGATCGTCCTGTTCGCCAACCTCGCATCGACGACCAACCAGGGGTCGGCGTTCAGTGCCGAACTCATGTGCGAAGTCATCAGCAATGGCGACTCCGGCTACTCGTGCATCGCCTCGGGCTCCGACGTCATCTTGATCGAGAACGACGACATCTTGCTCATTCTCGGCATTGCCGCGATCTACGGCTTCGTTACTCATCTGCTTCTCCCCGCCATCACCGGTTTCAGCCCTGGCAAGGCCATGGTCGGGCTACGAATCGTGCACCAGGAGACATTCACGACGGCAGGCATCGGCCCCAACATCGTGCGGTGGCTCCTGTGGGTGGTCGACGGCGCGCCGTGGTGTTTCCCACTCGTCGGCCTCATCACCGGCCTCTCGAGCAAGGGCCACCGCCGCGTGGGCGACATGGCTGCGAAGACGCTCGTGATCGACAAGAAGTGGGTCGGCAAGCCAATGGCGATCGCCGGCGTCAACTCGGTCGCAGCGACCACCCCACCACCTCCGGGGGTCAACGCTCCTCCCTTCGGCGCGCCGCCGCCTCCGCCGATGGGGTCGACGATCAGCGTTCCCGCCCCTCCTTCCACCCCGGGATTTCCCACCGCGCCGCCGCCTCCGAGCCCCGAAACCGCGCTGATTCAACCTCCCGCGAGCT
>Ga0315336_1005537_pt1 | contig 13708 bp, 13 predicted proteins | sample ASW5metaG_FD_204512 | JGI IMG/M metagenome (GOLD analysis project Ga0315336, IMG submission 204512) | Ammonia-oxidizing marine archaeal communities from Monterey Bay, California, United States - ASW #5 | ecosystem: Environmental > Aquatic > Marine > Intertidal zone | place: USA: California...
TGTGGTATTCATGTTTGTCGCCGGTGTTAATTTTTCCTTACATTTTATTGCATGGCGTGAGAAAAAATTTGGAAGCTACTTTATTGATCCAGAATTCCGTGCTTATTTTAAATATTTGTGCGGACTAATAATTGTTGCACTGGCCTATCTAGCATGGAACGAAGAATACAGTACCTTTCGGGAAATATTCACAAAGGGGCTTTTTCAGGTTGTTTCTATTGCCACCACGACTGGTTTCACAACAGACAGTTTTTCGTTGTGGTCTGGTGGGCTCCCCGTATTATTAATTCTTGCCAGTTTCGTGGGGGGTTGTGCAGGGTCGACAGCCGGCGGAATTAAAGTTATTCGGTGGGCACTGATGTATAAACAAGGTGCGCGCGAGTTGCAGCGATTATTGCATCCGAGCGCGGAGTTGCCAGTGAAGCTCGGGGAAAGGGCCGTTGATCAGCGAGTAGTTGATGCAGTATGGGGATTTTTTGCTGTTTATATCGTCGTTTTTGGGCTTTTGTTAGTAGTTTTCTTGAGTAATGGCCTAGATCAGGAAAGTGCCTTTGCGGCAGTAGCAGCTACGCTGAACAATTTGGGTCCAGGCCTGGGTGAAGTAGCGTCCGGTTTTGCCAGTACGAACACAGTCGTCAAATGGTCCGCCGTATGCGCCATGCTCCTCGGACGCTTGGAAATTTTCACATTGCTAGTGTTGGTAACACCAAGTTTTTGGAGGCGGTAGGATACTTGTATGATTCCAGCAGAAAAGCTCGAAACTATGCTAGCGGCTGGAGTCGACACAGCGGTATTGCGTTTTACCCTTGGCTCAAAATACTTGGAAGCAGGCGAGATTCAACGGGCTCTGGAGCACCTGCTTGTTGCTGTTAGCTTGGACCCGGATTATTCTGCGGCGTGGAAGGTCTTAGGGAAGGCACAAGGAGAAGCGGGATTAGTTGATGAAGCGCTGGAAACTTATCGGAAGGGCATTGAAGTAGCTAATCGCCAAGGGGATTTACAGGCTGCTAGAGAGATGGAAGTTTTCTGTAAACGTCTCTAATGTGAATCCTCCCGCGAAAAATCACTAAAAAGATTCAGAAAAATCTATGTACAGATTGAAACGCTGGCTAGATCAACTCAGTGAAGCTGTTGGCATCATAATTGCATGGTTCACGCTTTTTATGGTGATTGGCACGCTCATCGTGGTTTTACTTCGTTACGGATTTGATGTTGGTTGGATATGGATGCAGGAGTCCATCACCTGGATGCACGCAGCTGTTTTTATGCTGGGGGCCAGCTATACGCTTAAACGGGATGAGCATGTTCGAGTGGATATTTTTTATCGGCAAATGTCTGAGAGTCAGGCAGCTTGGGTAAATTTGCTGGGAACAATTTTTTTTCTGGTACCCCTATCGATATTTCTGATCCTATCAAGTTGGGATTATGTTGTTGCCTCTTGGGAGATCCATGAAGCGTCTCGTGAAGCAGGAGGACTTACGTATCCGTTTGTATCGATCTTGAAAAGTTTTATCCCTATTACAGCTTTGCTAATACTACTTCAGGGGATGGCGGGACTTATCGATAATGTTTTTAAAATAACCGGGAAAGCGGCTTCACGCGTAGAATCCCAGTCGCAATGAGATGAGGTGATCTGAGTATGGAGTGGATCGCTATCATCATGTTTTTTTCCGTGGTTGTCGTGTTGTTGGGAGGATTCCCGGTTGCCTTCTCCCTGGGTGGTGTAGCCCTTATTTTTGCAGCAGCTGGTACAGTGACGGGAATTTTTGATTCCACATTTCTCGGAGCCATGCCGAACCGCCTGTTTGGCATCATGAGTAACGAGACGCTGATGGCAGTGCCATTATTTGTTTTTATGGGGGTGACACTCGAGCGCGCCAAAATAGCGGAAAGTCTTTTAGAAAGTCTTAGCAGCCTGTTCGGCAAGTTACATGGTGGGTTAGGGATTTCCGTCACGCTAGTAGGTATGTTGTTGGCGGCAAGTACGGGTATTGTGGGTGCAACGGTGGTAACCATGGGGCTTTTGTCGTTGCCGACAATGTTGCGACAGGGGTATGACCAGGGCGTGGCTACCGGAACCATATGCGCTTCGGGTACGCTAGGACAGATTATTCCACCTTCTATTGTTTTAGTTCTTTTGGGCGATGTCTTGTCATCAGCCTACAGTCAGGCACAAATTGATCAAGGAATTTTTTCACCCGATACAGTTTCTGTGGGAGACCTTTTTGTAGGGGCACTTATTCCAGGTTTGATGCTGGTAGCACTCTACGTGGCATATCTTGTAGTACTTGCGCTGCTGAGGCCAGACAGTATGCCTTCCTATGAGGCAACTGAAGCCGAAAAGCCAGGAGTGCTGGCTTTGAGTCTCGCTCTTTTTCCTCCCTTGTTCTTAATATTAGCTGTCTTAGGCTCGATTTTAGCGGGCCTTGCGACGCCTACTGAAGCAGCTGGTGTCGGCGCAATGGGCGCCCTACTGTTGGCAATTTTTAAGGGTCAGTTCTCGATCCCCAGACTCGTGGAGGTTATGCAGAGCACAGTGCGTGTGAGCAGCATGGTTTTTCTAATTCTAATCGGTGCATCTGTCTTCTCGCTGGTATTCAGGGGTTATGGTGGCGACGAGCTGGTTCAGGATTTTTTGACGAATATGCCAGGCGGTGCAGTAGGAGCTGTGGTCACAGTGATGATTTTGATGTTCCTGTTGGGATTCGTTTTAGATTTTATTGAAATCACTTTTGTTGTCGTTCCGATCGTGGGACCAATCCTCTTGGCCATGGGGATCGATCCCGTCTGGCTGGGTGTGATGATAGCCATTAATCTACAAACTTCGTTTCTCACGCCGCCCTTCGGGTTTGCACTGTTTTATCTTCGTGGAGTTGCGCCGGAATCGGTAGAAACCGGCGCAATATACCGTGGCGTTATTCCTTTTGTGATCATCCAACTGGTGGCGCTTGCAATTTTATCTCTGTTTCCGGGTCTTGCGACTTGGTTGCCAAAAGTTGTGTATGGTGGCTAATCCATCTGCACTGATACTTGTCTTGCTCGTTTCAGATAATGAAGACTAAATATTTGATCGATTGTATTGTTAGTTATTTATTATGGAATCCTTATAGCAGCTTCGTAGCTAGCATGGCTTGCTCGGAAATTGCCTGCCAGGGCTGAGAGCGCTGCATAAAGTCTTGGTATGATTTCCAGACGCGTGCAGAGACAGGATCTCTAGCAGCGAGCTCTTCAACTACTTCCAAAGTCAGTGCTTTTATACCCGCTAGAACATCTTCGGGAAAGGCACGAATTTCTACGGACTCATCAACGGTTAATTGCTCCAGGGAGCTGGCATTGCGTGCCATGAATTCTGAAACCATGTCCAGGTTGGTGGCCTGGCAGGCAATACGCACAATGGCTTGGAGATCCGGAGGCAGAGAATTCCAGACATCCATGTTAACAATGCACTCAAGCGTAGGACCTGGTTCCTGCCAACCGGGATAATAATAGTATCGCGCAGCTTGGTGCAGGCCCATGGCGACATCGTTGTAAGGACTGACCCACTCCGTCGCATCAATACTGCCAGTCTGAAGTGCCGTGAAGATCTCCGAAGCAGGTAGATTTACCGGCGTTCCGCCAGCTCTTTGAAGAACCTCCCCACCTATGCCTGGAATGCGCATTTTCAAGCCTCTTAAATCGTCCATGGATTCAATAGGTCGGTTAAACCAGCCTCCCATTTGGCAGCCAGTGTTACCGCAGGGGAAAGGCATTAAGTTAAATGGCTCATAGACTTCACGCCAAAGTTCAAGACCTCCTCCATAGTAAAGCCAAGCATTCATCTCATGAGCATTCAAGCCAAATGGGATTGCAGCAAAAAATTGGGCCGCTTCTGTTTTTCCACGCCAATAGTAAGCAGCCCCATGGCCCAGTTCTGCTGTGCCCTGCTGGACTGCGTCAAAGACCTCAAAGGGAGGAACCAATTCGCCTCCGGCGTAGACACGAACTTCTATTCGTCCCGCACTGAGCTCCTCAATATAGCGTGCAAGAGTGTTCACCCCTGTGCCAAGCCCCGGAAAATTAGGTGGCCAAGTAGTGACCAGCTTCCAGGAGAAGCGTTGTCCAGGGTCGGAGCGAGTTTCTTCTTGGGTTTGTGGCGAGCAGGCGGCAAGCGCTGCTCCGCTGCCGAGCCCTGCTATGAAACGGCGACGCTTCATCATTAATCTCCTTATTGATGTCGTAGTAATAGCAGACTAGGAAGCTTAGGCCTAGTTATTTATTAAATCCCACAAAGATTTGAAAAATATCAAAAAATATCCTATATATCCCACTTCATTAAATTATTGTAAAAGTAGAAAAAAATAATCATAAAATTGGGAAAATTGTATAGTAAAGGGAAAAATAAGGTCATAATTTCATTTATTCGGAGTTTTTTTCATTTTTTGAGATTAGGTTATGGTAAGAGGGCTGTCCTTGTCACAGTAAAATTTATGGCTAAATATACTCGGCTAAACTAGCCTTAAATTGATATGGTCTACGCATGATTGGATTGCTCCAGAGAGTCAGTCAGGCGAATGTGGTTGTGCAGAAGCGTGTCATAGCAGAGATTGCCAGGGGGCTCGTGGTATTTGTGGCAGTTGAGCATGGGGATACTGAAGCGCATGCTACGCAACTATTAGGGCGCCTAACGGGAATCCGGGTTTTTCCTGACAGGGATGGAAGAATGAACTTAAATATTTTAGAGGCTAAGGGGAGTATGCTGTTAGTGCCACAATTTACTTTGGCTGCGGATACTAGAAAAGGGAATCGTCCCGGTTTCTCGGGCGCCGCGGTTCGCGAAGAGGGAAGCCGGCTATTTGAGTATTTAGTGGCTCAGGCCAAGAACTCAGAAACACCCGTCTACGCGGGTAAATTTGGCGCAGAAATGCAGGTTAATATCAGTAATGAAGGCCCGGTTACCCTATGGCTACGGGCGGCAGGTTATCATTAGCGGTCAATAGGCCGCTTGGAGGATGGATATGGGATTCGGTGGGATTAGCATCTGGCAGTTATTGATTGTGCTAATCATCGTTGTGCTAATTTTTGGTACGAAGCGTTTGGGTTCGCTCGGGGGCGACCTAGGCGGTGCCTTAAAAAGTTTCCGCAAGGCCATGGATAGCGAAGAAGATGAAAGCGCGAACAACCAGGAACGACTTGAGGAGGGAACAGAAATAAAAGCCGACGCTGAGTTTGCGGAACAAAAGGAAAAGAGCCAAGAAAGCTAGGCTCAAATGTTTGACATCGGTTTTTGGGAGCTTGCCCTCGTTTTTGGACTGGGCCTTATTATTTTGGGACCGGAGCGGCTTCCCCGTGTTGCGGCACAATTGGCGCGCTGGGTAAATAAAGCTCGGCGTACCGCGATGCATCTGCGTCGCCAACTTGAGCGCGAATTGGAGCTAGAGGAACTTATCAATCCCCGGTCGAGTTCGCGACCCACACCACCCGCAGGGCCTCAACGAGGAGCTGACGGAAAGTTTCCGGACGAGCAAACTGGCAAAAGTCAATCATCGTATGAAGAGAAATCAAAAAGGGGAAATACCCTCGGAACGGGCCCTATTGATGACGAAAAACTTACCGATGACGCTGGGGAAATCACAGAAAAAAACATGCAACAGGATGATTCAGAGGATGCATCTAGTTCATGAGTGAGCAAGAGCCGGCAATCAAAGGGCAAGAAGAGCTTTCAGAAGGGACACTTATTTCCCATCTTGTGGAGCTTCGCGGACGCTTTATTAAGGCTGCGATCGGTATTTTGGCAGTCTTTATATGTCTGGTGCCTTTTTCAGAACGCGTATTCACTTTGGTAGCAACTCCGCTAATGGACCAGCTTCCAGAAGAGGCAACTATGATTGCCACTGAAGTTGCTGCGCCATTCCTGACACCATTCAAAATGACGCTTTTTGTTGCACTTTTTTTAGCGATGCCTGTAGTGCTATATCAGGCATGGGGGTTTATTGCGCCCGGGCTGTACAGGCGAGAAAAACGTTTTGCATTTCCGATGTTAGCCTCCAGCATATTGCTTTTTTATTTGGGTATTGGTTTTGCCTACTATGTTGTTTTTCCATTGATGTTTGGATTTTTTTCCGCCGTGACACCCGAGGGTGTGACAATGATGACCGACATCAGTGCTTATCTAAATTTTATTCTCACCTTATTTTTAGCTTTTGGTATTGCCTTTGAGGTGCCTATTGCTACGGTCCTTTTGGTAGGGAGTGGCCTTGCTACACTAGAAACGCTGTCACGGGCTCGTCCTTATGTATTTTTGGGAGCTTTCATTAGTGGCATGCTGCTAACACCGCCGGATGCTATCTCACAAACATTGCTCGCGGTTCCAGTTTACCTGTTATATGAAAGTGGCTTGTTGCTGTGTCGCTTTATGCTAAGGAGTCGCAACTCGGAAAAAGAAGGGAAATCTTAAGAAAAAATTCTTCGATAATTGCCACGTGAGTACCTAGTTATTGTCAGGTACTTTGAGCGTCAGCAACACTGGGTAAAAAGAAAGTATTAGGGAGAAAGCTGTGGCTGACAAGCCCCCCCTCCCTCAGTTGACCGTTAAGGCGATTTTGCTGGGGATTGTACTGTCCATGATACTGGCGGGTGCTAACGCCTATTTGGGCCTGTTCGCCGGATTAACGGTGTCGGCCTCCATCCCAGCGGCAGTAATTTCCATGGCGATCCTTAAACTTTTTAAAGAATCCAATATCCTCGAAAACAATATTGTCCAAACCGCTGCTTCGGCTGGTGAGTCTCTTGCGGCCGGCGTAATTTTTACGCTTCCTGCCCTAATCATTTTAGGGTATTGGGATGTGTTTGATTATCTTTGGGTGAGCGTCATAGCAGGCTTGGGGGGATTGCTGGGTGTAATCTTTACTATTCCATTGCGGCGCTCCTTGGTTGTAGAGCAGCAATTACCATATCCAGAGGGCACTGCGACTGCCGAGGTCCTTAAGGTGGGAGAAGCGCCCAGTCATGGTGCAAGGCTACTGGTTTGGGCGACTCTTATCGGCGCTCTAACCAAGTTAGCTGAAACCGGCCTAAAACTCTGGAGTGGTAGCATTCAAGCAGCCACCTATTTGGGTGGCTCAACAATTGTCTACGTAGGGACGAATCTGTCTCCCGCTTTGATCAGTGTGGGTTACATTGCAGGACTCAACATTGCGGCGCTAGTTTTTCTGGGGGGTGCGATTTCTTGGTATATAGCTATTCCCATATATTTCAGTTTTTTTCTTGAGACAGATCCCAGGCTCGCCGTTCAATACGCTGAAGGGGCTGGTGTCATCGATCTAGCGTTTTCCATCTGGACATCCAAGATTCGTTTTCTTGGGGTGGGGGCCATGCTAGTGGGGGGAATCTGGGCACTGGTTTCAATGAGAAGATCTCTGGTATCTGGAATTCGATCTGGGTTTTACGCGGAGGCCCAGAGAAAAAATTATGATCATACCCAGCAAGACACGCCCATGACATTTGCGATGTTAGGCATAGTCATTTTTGTCATACCTATTTTCTTTGTCTATTACAGTATCGTAGGAACATTTGGTATCGGTCTTATCATGACAGTTATTATGGTTGTTACTGGATTTTTATTTTCTTCAGTAGCCGCCTATATGGCAGGGATGGTGGGTTCTTCGCAAAATCCAATTTCCGGAATTACGATTGCGACCATTTTATTCTCCTCTTTGCTTCTTTTGTGGTTCATGGGTGCTTCTGCGGTAGGGGCAGCTGCAGCAATCATGATTGGCTCAGTGGTGTGTTGTAGTGCCGCCATTTCCGGTGACAATATGCAGGACCTTAAAGCGGGCTATTTAGTGGGTGCAACACCGTGGAGACAGCAATTAGTGCAGGGAATCGGTGTAGTTTCAGCAATGTTGGTGATGGCCCCGATACTGAACTTGCTGCTACAGGCGTACGGCATAGGGCCCGCCACGGACGAACAGCCAGACGCACTTCTGGCGCCCCAAGCGACTTTGATGGCGTCAGTAGCTCAAGGTGTATTCGGTGAAGGGCTTCCCTGGAACATGGTTGGGTTGGGCGTACTGATAGGTATTGCAATTATCTGTCTAGACGAATACCTAAAATATCGTAGGGCAAAATGGCGCGCCCCTGTACTAGCGGTTGCAGTGGGTATTTATTTACCGTTGGAGCTGGCAGTGCCAATTTTTGCAGGAGGTGTTATAGCCTATTTTGCAGGAAATCATATTGCGAAGAAGTCTGCAGTACGCTCGGATCCGCGACGACGGGGAATTCTATTTGGTGCTGGCCTGATCACCGGGGAGGCATTAATTGGAATTTTGATGGCAATTCCAATTGTGCTCACCGGAGATCCTGAGGTCTTTGCCCTCGGTATGAAGTTGTCTTCCCTGGTTGGGTTTGCAGTTATCATGATAATTGCAGTGACGTATTATCGGATAGCGATTCGCTAAATATGAAATCTTTCCAGAGTAAATTACCGAACGTCGGTACGACAATCTTTACCGTCATGTCTCGTCTTGCTGATGAGTATGGAGCAATTAATCTTTCCCAAGGTTTTCCAGATTTTGATCCTCCCAAAGACTTGCTAGAACGGATCGGTCACTACTTCCATTCGGGCTACAATCAGTATGCGCCCATGGTGGGTGTCGCTAGTCTCCGAGAGGCGACGGCGCGCAAGATTGAGAGACTCTACGGAATTCAATCAGACCCCGAAACGGAGATCACGGTCACCAGTGGCGCAACAGAGGCATTATTCTGTGCAATCCATGCAACAGTGAAACCAGGGGATGAGGTAATCGTTTTTGATCCAGCCTATGATTCTTATGAGCCTGCCATCATGTTGGCTGGCGCAAAGCCTGTTCATTTTCCTATGTCCCTGCCGAATTTTTCAATAGACTGGGAGCGCTTGTCTGCATCCCTCTCAGATCGGACTCGGATGGTGATCATAAACACACCACACAATCCTACGGGCGCAGTGTTTACCCACGAGGATCTAACATGCTTGGCTGACCTCTTAAGGCCTTATCAATGCTATGTGCTCAGCGATGAAGTTTACGAGCACATTATTTTTGATGGACAGCGCCACTCAACTATTCTGGCTCATGAGGAACTCTCAAAAAAATGCTTCGCGGTTTTTTCTTTTGGAAAGACTTACCATGCTACAGGCTGGAAAGTTGGTTATTGCGTTGCTCCATCCAGCCTATCCAGAGAATTTCGTCGAGTACACCAGTTCAACACTTATACTACCATCACCCCTGTGCAGTATGCGTTAGCAGACTACCTAGATGAGCACCCTGAGCATTACTTGGGGTTACCCGATTTTTATCAGGAGAAGCGCAACCTTTTTCAGAGCTTGATGAAGGAATCTCCATTCAAGCTAAAGACTTGTCGGGGGACCTATTTTCAGTTAGCTGACTACAGTGCTATAAGTGATGCACCAGATACGGAGTTTGCGCGTTGGTTAACTATGGAGCATGGTGTTGCTGTAATTCCTGTTTCCGTGTTTTGTTCTGCTGCATTAGACGCTCACTTAGTGCGATTTTGTTTCGCAAAGGAAGCGGCTACTCTCGAGAGAGCAGCCAACATTTTAGGAAACCTCTGATAATGCTATGACCGACAAAGCTGAAAATTCGCCTCTGAGTTTAAAACAAATCAAGCTAATGCGGTTAGCGACGTACGCTTCCATAGCATTAGCATTGACTCTGATCAGTTTGAAAATCTGGGCGTGGTTAATAACAGACTCCGTAGCGATTCTGAGTTCGTTAGCCGATTCTTTGCTCGATTTGATTGCATCAATTATCACATTCTATGCGGTCAAGGTCGCGGTATCTCCGGCTGATGCTGAGCATCGATTTGGCCATGGAAAATCTGAAGGCGTTTCAGGGCTATTGCAGGGCTTTATCATTACGATTTCTGCCCTGTATGTAGCCAGCGAAGCTGTTATTCGCCTACTGGAGCCCAAGCCTATTAGTGAGCCAGAGGTTGGGTTTGGTGTGATGTCAATATCCTTAGTGTTAACGGTATTTTTGGTAGGTTTTCAGCGATTTGTTGTTGCACGCACGGGATCATTAGCAATTTCTGCTGATGCCATGCACTACAAAGTGGACTTGCTTACCAACTTGGCAGTTTTGTGCGCAATTTTTTTCAGCTATCGCTTTGAATGGGATATTTTGGACCCGCTGTTGGGATTATTAGTCGCTGGATTTATATTTCTGGGGGTCCGCAGAATAGTGCTGGACGCAATCGATATACTTCTTGACAGGGAATTACCGGAAAAGGACAGGCAGCGTATAGAGGCGATCGTATTGGGTAATCCTGAAGTCCTCGGTTTGCACGACATGCGTACTCGTTCATCTGGCCTAGCACAGTTCATTCAGTTTCATCTGGAGCTAGACCCGAATATCACGCTAACCGAGGCACACCGAATTTCTGATGAGGTGGAGGATGAAGTCCAGAGATCTTTTCCAAAAGCCGAGGTCATAATCCATTCCGATCCACACGGGCTGGACGAGCTTAGGGATTCTTTCTAAGGAGCGTTGAAATTAATTGTCATCAGCCTCCATGGCCACAAGTTCGTCAATGAGTTCAATCAATGTAGGGTAGCCGCCAGCTTCGCTGGCACTAGTTGTATATTTCCCATTTATGACTACCATCGGTACGCTTGCAACGCGATAACGGCGCGACAGTTCGTCAGCGCGCTGGAGTTTTGCATGGACCGCAAAAGAATTATAGGCATTCTGGAATTCGTCCTGACCTATCCCGAACTGACCAAAGAAACTGGCCAGTGCTTCTTCAGAATCTAAGAAATTACCATTAACATGGATTTCTCTAAAGAAAGAAGTATGCATTTCTTCACTTTTCCCCAAGACCTCGGCCGCATAAAAGGCACGGGCATGCATCTGTAATAGTTGATTCCACACTGCTGGAACCCTAATAAAGCTGACATGGCTGGGCAGATCCGGTCGCCAGCTTTCGAGAAAGGGATCAAATGTGTAGCAGTGGGGACAGCCATACCAAAAAATCTCGGCTACTTCGACTTGGTCAGGGCTCGAGCTCGTGGGCTGAGTCGGAGAGAGGCGCTGATAATGCTTGCCGAGTTCGAAGCGCCCAGAAACGGGACCTGTTTCAGCTTGAGCCAGCATAAGGCGACCGGTAGAGTTCTCTGACGGGGTTTCCACTATTGTGGGCCTGTCGACAGACAGACTCGATTTGTTAGTACTTGTTGTGGAATAAGCGTTGACCGAGTCCGGCTGGTCACCGTAAGCAAGCGGTATCATAGCAATCAGAGCAAATAACGATGTTCGGTACATTGGATGTTTTCTCTAAATAGTTACCGTGAAAATTGTACACTAATCGGCTGTTTCCAGTGGCCATCGGAAAGAAAAATGAACCCCGAGTTTATCAGCAGTGCCCACAATCCTAGTCAATTTCCAACGGACCAAGGGCGGGAAGTGGCTTTTGCCGGGCGTTCAAATTCTGGAAAATCTAGTGCTATTAATACGATTCTTGCCCGGAAAAGGTTGGCCAGAACAAGCAAGACACCGGGACGGACGCAGCTGGTTAACTTTTTCGCCGTAGGAGAGGGCCATCGTATAGTTGATTTGCCGGGCTATGGGTATGCTCGTGTATCAGCTTCTGTGCAGGAGCACTGGCGGAGCTTGCTCGAGGCATATTTTAAAAGCCGGACTTCTCTGGCTGGGCTCATAGTGACTGTTGATGCCCGCCGTGGGCCAAAAGAGTTGGATCGGGTGATGCTGGATTGGGCTAATGAAGCTCAAGTACCGGTAGCTGTATTGTTGACTAAGGCAGACAAAATGAGCCGGGTAGCAGCTAGTGCTCAAGAAACCGAAGCAGTTCGGAACCTTGGTGCCCCGGTTGTGCTGTTTTCAGCGCGAAAGCATCAGGGGGTTGAGGAGGCTCGGGCTTGGATCTGGAAATGGCTAGGATTGGACTGAGCGAAAGAGCATCGTCTTTCGCATGTGGAGGCACTAATGTGCCTCATCCCAGTTAAATCCAATTCCGACTTCCACCTTGAGGGGGACCGACAACTCAGCCGCTGATTCCATGATTTTTGCTAATTCTGTACTGACTTCAAAAGTTTGGTCTTCCGGAACTTCCAGAACCAGCTCATCATGAACCTGCATGATCAACGCGGCACCATCCAAATTTTCTTCAAGCCAATGCTCGACTCGGACCATTGCCCTCTTGATGATATCTGCGGCTGTGCCCTGCATGGGCGCATTGATAGCGCTTCGTTCAGCGTACTGGCGCCGTTGATGGTTGCGTGATTCAATCTCGGGCAGATACAGTCGCCGACCAAAAAAGGTTGAAACATATCCCCGATCCCGAGCTTGGCGCCTCGTGTCATCCATATAGTGTTTGACGTCAGGGTATCGTTCAAAATATAGGTCCACGTAGGCTTGGGCATCTTCGCGTTTAATGTTCAACTGTCGGGCGAGACCGAAGGCAGACATTCCATAAATTAGCCCGAAGTTAATTGCTTTTGCGGAGCGGCGTTGTGTGTCTTGCACTTTCTCTTTTTTTATGCCAAAAATTTCCGCCGCGGTAGCTTTATGAATATCTTGGTCTTCTGCAAAAGCCCTTCTAAGTCCTTCGTCTCCCGACAGGTGGGCCATAATTCTTAGTTCAATTTGGGAGTAGTCTGCTGCTATTAGTTTTTTTCCTGGTGGGGCGACAAAGGCTTGGCGGATTCGTCGGCCCTGGGGCGTACGGATAGGGATATTTTGCAGATTCGGTTTCGAGGATGATAATCGTCCTGTAGCAGTGATTGCCTGATGATATGAAGTATGTATCCGTCCCGTAGCCTGATTTATTTGCGCTGGTAGCTTGTCCGTATAGGTGGACTTAAGTTTTGACAGCGCACGGTATTTAAGTATCAGGCTTGGCAACTCATAGTTTTCAGCAAGAGCCTGCAATACTCCTTCCGCAGTAGAAGGCTGGCCTTTGGGAGTTTTTCCTAATATTGGCAGTTTCAGGTTTTCGTAGAGTATTTCCTGTAGCTGTTTTGGAGAATCAAGATTAAAGGCACTGCCAGCCTTATTATGAGCCTCCCTTTCCATTTTTTTTAATAAAAGAGTAATTTCTTGGCTTTGCTCATTTAGTTTTTTTGCATCAACCATGACGCCGACGTATTCCATTTTTTGTAAGACTTCCACAAGGGGCTGCTCTATGTCCTGATATAACTCTGCCAACACCGGAGTTTCTTTGAGCTTTGGCCACAGTTCGTGATGGAGTCTAAGGGTAATATCAGCATCCTCAGCTGCGTACGGTGCCGCGATTTCAATAGAGATTTCATCAAATCTGAGCTGTTTTACGCCACGCCCGGCAATCTCCTCATACTTGGTCGTTTCGGTATTCAGGTATTGCTTTGCCACTGAGTCCATGTCATGTCGGGTAGCTGTGGAATTCAAGACATAAGACTCAAGCATGGAATCGTAGGCAATACCCTTTAGCTTGATTCCGTGGTTGCGCAAAATGTGCGCATCATATTTAAGATGATGGCCTACCTTAGGCGCATCGCTTTCTAGCCATGGCCCGAGTTTTTCCAGAACCAATTCTTGATCCAGCTGTTCTGGGGCCCCAGTGTAGGTATGGCGCATGGGTATGTAGGCAGCCTCATCCGGCTCCACCGACAATGAAATACCAACCAGCTGGGCCTCCATGTAGTTGAGGCTGGTAGTTTCAGTATCAAGTGCAACAAGTT
>Ga0315336_1005538_pt1 | contig 13708 bp, 8 predicted proteins | sample ASW5metaG_FD_204512 | JGI IMG/M metagenome (GOLD analysis project Ga0315336, IMG submission 204512) | Ammonia-oxidizing marine archaeal communities from Monterey Bay, California, United States - ASW #5 | ecosystem: Environmental > Aquatic > Marine > Intertidal zone | place: USA: California...
TCCAGCTGTGGCGGCAGATGCAGCCGCAGCATCAATTCACGGGGACGGGTGGTCCCCGTGTTGGCGAATTCGAAACGCAGACTGGCCAGCTTTCCCGGATGCACCTGGTCGGGGACCATCATGTTCAGCGCAATCTGGTGCACATCAACGCGCGTTTCCGAACGGACGGCGGCACGCAAGATGCCACGACTGACAAATCTGGCAGACCCTTCGGCGATGGGTTGCACCAGTAGAACCAACCGCCGCGTTTCGTCAGGAAGCAGATCATGAAGATGCCAATCCCATGCGCCCGCATCTCGATGCAGACCGTGCGTTGCGGATACAATCCGAACGTTGTGCGGTACCGTCTGGCGGATCGATAGATCGTACAAGGTTTTGCCACTGTGATTCGTGGCCAGAATCTCGACCGGGAAGCGGTTTCCGATCGGCGTCCGATCGCGTACGATGCTTCGCAATTCGACTTGCACCAGTTGGTCCGTTTCGGTGTTGTCCACATGCCAGATGGTTGGCGTCCGCGGCGCTCCGGAAATGGAGTCTGCGCTCCGGGGCTGGGCGGTTTCCGGAGGCAGCCAGACCGTCCAGATCGAATCGGTGGCCGGCGGCTGCTGAAACCACACCGGTTCGGAAGCCGTTGCTGTTGGTCCGTCAATAGCCACGCCGGCATCGGCGATCTGTCCACGGATGATCTCCAAATCCAGTTGCGACAGACCGCCCGGATGGACCGCGACGGGAACCCGCTCGGTGTTGGCCGACGACTCCTGGACCTTGGTCGCATGGGTCGAATGGGATCGATGTTCTATGCCCGTTTGCGAGACGACGTCACGGGAGCCGATTAACAGCGATGGCGGACGGTTGGCTTCGATCGGTTTCGCCGACGACGGCAGCGGTCTCGAAAGGTCCTTCCCAGCGGCGGTCGACGGCGTTGTGTGTTGCCGACGAGGTGAAGATTGAGTGGCTCCGCGAACGCTGGTGGAATCGCCGCTGCTGCCGTTTGTGGTCCAGAGGAGCATCAGCAATGGAATCAGGCCGAGTGTGCCGGTCGCTGTCGCCACCAGCCAGCATCGGTTCACGCGGCGGATGTCGCCATGGCCGATCAACATGCGTTGCAGCGTCGCGCTTGATGACAGTCTCGCGGAGAGCGTCGACCACAGTCTGGACGCCGGCAGCGCAAACACCGACAGAATCAGGCCAACTGTGAGCAATACGCCGTAAATCGCCGTTGAGACCAGCGTATTGGCCAGCCATAGGAATGTTGTGGATAATCGACTGTCGGCGTACATGGAGCGTGGTTCCGGACCCGGACTCGACGGTGCGACGCAGTGAAATAACAAAACGACGCCATGTGGGGAAGCCCTTTCGATCCGCACTCGCTGTGGCAACGCTGAGAAGCGTCCACAGTGACGCTGAAGAGCTGGTGAGCGGCGCGGACCGGCAGCGTGGCGGAGATTGCAGCGGGCGGGTATGTTGCCGGTTATGCTGACACTGTTTGGGGCTCGTTTGCTCGGATTTTCAGCCGAGTTCGGGATGGGGACGCGGAGGAGTGAGCGATGGCGTTGCGTGAAATTGAGGTCATTCCATTGACGGGTGCTACGGTCGATGGGGGGTGGCCCCAGGGTCATGAGCCCGCTGAGAATCTACACACGTTGATCAGGATCTCGACGGATGACGATGTCGTCGGAGTGGGCAGTTGCTTCACGTCGGGTACGCTGGTTCGTGGCGCTGTTGAATTGCTACGTCCGCTGCTGATCGGTCAGAACGATGCCGAGCCGGAACGGGTCAGCGAGATGTTGCGGCAGTCCTCCTTCTGGCAGGGACGTGGGGGAGCCGTGGAGCACGCGATCAGCGGCATCGACATCGCGTTGTGGGACATCATGGGCAAGATCTGCGGACAGCCCGTGTCACGGCTGCTGGGCGGCAATTATCGCGAGCGGATCAAGCCGTATGGGTCGATCTTGTTCGACGAACCGGATGTGCTCGCGTCCCGGTTGCAGGAAACGGTGGCTCGCGGATTTCGCGCGATCAAGTTGGGTTGGCGCCCGTTTGGCCGCAGGAGTCCGGCATTCGACGAGCGTTTGATTCGGGCGGCCCGCGACGCCGTGGGTGACCATGTGGAATTGATGGTTGATGCCGGCGGAAGCGAGCAGTTCTGGCCACACGGAGTGAATTGGGCTCAACGGACTGCCAAGATGTTGGCCGACTATGAGATCGTCTGGTTCGAGGAACCGTTACCCCCCGATGACATCGTTGGCTATGCCGAACTGACGCGTGTCTCGCCAGTGCCGATTGCTGGAGGTGAGGTCTTGACGCGACGCCAGGCCTTTCAGCCATGGATCGAACAGCGGGCCGTGGACATTATCCAGCCGGATTCAACTAAGAATGGCGGCTTGAGCGAGTCACGGCGGATCGCCTGGATGGCCTACGACCACAATATTCAATTCGTTTCTCATGGATGGAACACAGCCATCGGCCTGGCGGCCGATTTGCAGCTGGCGGCGGCCATTCCCGTGGCGCGCTATGTCGAGTATCTGACTCCATGTGCCTACATCGAAGATCTAACAACCGAGCCCTTTGAGTTGGACAGCGAGGGATATTTGCGGATCCCTCAGCGCCCCGGACTGGGCTTCGAACTCGATCTGGTTAAATTGGAAAAATACCGTCAGCACTGAGAGTTTGCATCTACGGGATCGCGACGATTTCAAGCTCTGACAGCACACCGTTTGCGTGGACATATGAGAATTCTGAACGGGCTAAGTGAATCGTCCGCCGTGCACGGCGGCGCCATTGCCATCGGCAATTTCGACGGTGTGCATCGGGGACATCAACAGATGATCAAGGTGCTCCGCAGCTGCGCGGATCGATTTGATGTTCCGGCAGTCGTGTTCACTTTCGACCCGCATCCGATCAGCATCTTGCGCCCCGAAGCTCCGCCTCCGAGCTTGAGCAATCTGGACCGCAAACTGGAATTGCTGAGCCACTACGGGGTCGACACGGTTGTCGTCATGCCCACGAGTCGCGAACTCCTCGATCTTTCACCACAGCAGTTCTTCATGGAAATCGTCGTTGGCCACCTGCGGGCTTCCGGATTGGTTGAAGGGCCGAATTTTCGATTCGGCCGGGCGCGTTCCGGTGACGTCCAGACTCTGGAAAGGCTGTGTGAGGAACAGGGGCTGCATTTGGAGATTGTTGAGCCGATCACCGTCCAGGGTAAATTGGTGTCGTCGAGCTGGATTCGCAAACAGATCGTCGAAGGAAAGATGGCCGCGGCTTGTGAAATGTTGGGACATCCCTACCAATTGTCGGGGACGGTCGTTGCCGGAGCCGAGCGCGGACGCAGCTTGGGATTTCCAACCGCGAATCTCGACCAGGTGCTGACGATGATTCCCGGGGATGGAGTCTACGCGGGACGTGCCCGGACAAGCGACGACTGGTTCACCGCCGCGATCAGTGTGGGAACCAACCCGACATTTGGTGCCGGTTCACGAACCACGGAAGTGCACTTGCTGGACTTCGATGGCGATCTGTATGGTCGCACGCTGCAAGTCGAGTTTCATCAGCGCATCCGCGACATGCAATCGTTTGCCTCGGTCGAATTGCTCATATCACAGTTGCAGGACGACATACACTGTGTGCGGCAGGTCATGAGAAACGGATGCTGATCGCACAGCGTGCGTCTGCGGACGGACCGCATCGGTGTGGTCCATGGGTAATTCTCTGTTTCGCTGTGAAAATCAGTAATCTGCCTTAAATCCCCTATGTGGCTCTACTACGATAGTGTTCATGAAATTGAACTGGCAGCCCTTGTGGGACATCATCAATTCTCACGACAGTTTTATATTGTCGAGCCACGTCCGACCAGACGCAGACGCTCTGGGGTCCGAACTGGCATTGAAGACCATGTTGGAAGATCTGGGTAAGCGGGTACAGATCGCAAATCCCTCGGCACCACCGAACACATTGCATTTTTTGGATCCCGACGGTCTGGCGGCCAAGTTGGGAGTTGATGTGTCCGCGGACGCTTTAGCCGAGTTTGCCGTACACATCGTCCTCGATACCAGTGCATGGGTACAACTCGGGGGCGTGGGGGATGTTCTTCGAAATTTGCCCACAACCAAAGTGGTGATCGACCATCATGTCAGCTCCAATGACTTGCGAGCGATTGAGTTTCGCGATACTGCGGCGGAGGCCACGGGAGCGTTGATCTACCGTTTTGCCCGCGCATTTGATTTGAAGATTTCTCCGCAGACGGCGATGCAGCTGTTCTGCGCGATTGCCACGGATACCGGCTGGTTTCGATTTCCATCCACGACCGGCGATACCATGCGGATTATTGGTGATCTTGTGGATCTGGGAGCCGAGCCGCACACGATTTACGAGATGTTGTACGAGCGGCGGAGTCTGTCACGAGTGCGTTTATCCGGCGTGGTCCTGCAGCGCACACAGGTGGGCTGCGATGGAAAGCTGGCTTACACCACGGTGCAGCGGACCGATTTCAAGGAAACCGGTGCCACTCCGGTCGATACCGAGGATCTGGTCAATGAGTGTTTGAGGATCAGCGGAACGCAAATCGCCTTCATTCTGGTGGAGCAGGAGCACGGTGGAATCAAGGTCAGCCTGCGGAGTCGCAAGGGATCGAATGTCGCTGCAATCGCCGAGCAGTTTGGGGGTGGGGGGCACAAGCAAGCTTCCGGTGCGACTCTGCCCGGACCGATCAATCGGGCGGCTGAGGTGGTATTGCAGGCCGTGACCGCCGCGCTGGAACAGCCCTGCTGAACATCGGCGGCTCGCTCAACTGCGTGTTCAGGCCTGTCGCGCGACCAGGGACTTTCCGGTGTCCACGTGAACGATGGCGGCTGCGCGCCGTCTGCTTTCAGCTGGCGTGCCCCGCAGTGACCGATTGCGTCATGGCGGATCGACCGCGGGCTGGCTGACGGGATCCGATTCGTAGGCGGCTGCTGCCGAGCGACGCTGTTCCCAGTGTTTGAGATCCTGTTTGTCGGATCGCAACCAGAGCACCAGCATTTCGATCTCGTGGTTGCTGAGCTGATTCTTAGAAGCGTCTGCGAATCGGGCGAAGGCGGGCATGCGGTCATTGACCGCGGGATCCGCGGGATCGGTCGCAGGGTAAAACCTTTCGTGGTTCGGATCGGAGATGAATTTTCGCAACCAGTCTGCGGAACCGTAGCCGGTGAGATCCGGAGCGGATCCCAGGTCTCCTTCGTCATGGAACTTGTGACAGTCAATACAGCTGAATTCATTGACCAAAGCGTCTTGGCCTCTTTTCAGTTGTCCGTTGGAGCGGGATGTGGAGTCATCTTCAGCCTGTTGTGGCAGGTTGGCTTCGGCGGACAGGGTGGCGATCAGATCCTTGAGTTGAGCTTGTTGCTGCGGTGATAAATCCGTCAGCGTGTCGCATACATACTCGACCATGCCGCCCGACTTGAAACTGCCCTCGGTCTGCTGCGCGTGTGCGGTCCTGCCAAAATAGTCGTCGTCTAGGATGCCCTCAGGATTCAGCAGGCCGGTCAACCAGGCGCGGGACGCGAAACCGTACAAATTTGGAGCGCCCAAGTCACCGTGTTCCAGGTGCTCGGTGCTCGGTCCTGGCAGCGCGACGGGGGTTGGTGTGTCGGGTTGATAGCTATGACAACTGGCACAATTTCGCAGGAACAGACGGGGTCCTTGAATTTCAGGATCGTCGCGCACGAGTCCCAGGGTGGCGCCCTGTTTGGGAATTCCATAAAAGTCGATCAACTGTTCGACACGTCGATACTCCTGGTTCGCCAGGTCCTTTGCCAGATGGAATTTCTGCGATGCATCAATCCGCTCCAGGTCAGTGGCCGAGGGAGAAGTGAGCAGGTCTTGCTTGTCGCGATAGTTGTCGTGGTCGATGGCTTCAAAGGTCAGGTAGCCGGCGGTGCCAATCAGAATCAGGATCACGCACACGTTGAGCACGTGGCCGTATTTGATTTTTGCGACCAGTGGCAGAGCAAATAGAAAGCCCATCACAGCGCCGGGAACAACAATGGCACCCACAAATTCGTTGTGAAACTTTTTCAGGAGCTGAAACAGGAACAGATAATACCACTCGGGACGCGCCGCCCCGTAAGCCTCGGTTGGCTCCGCCGGTGGTCCCAGGTCGGCTCCGTGATGCTGGATGACGATGGCCACCACAATGCCCATCAATACCAGGCAGGCGGCGGCATCTTTGAACACTTGGCCTGGCCAGAAGTATTCCGCTGGCCGGCGGTCTGCTCCCACAGCCGTGATGCCATGTTTGCGAAACATGGCGACATGCAGGACCAGCACTCCGATGAGCAGTGCCGGTAGCACTCCGGCATGCATGGCGAAGAACCGGGTCAGCGTGTAGTGACCGTATTCACTGCCGCCGACCACCAGCTTCTGGATGTAGTTTCCGCCGGGAGGCAACGACATCAGTTCCGTGGCCACCTTGGTCGCCCAGTAGCCCTTCTGGTCCCAGGGCAGCAGGTAGCCTGTCAGCCCCAGTGCCAACGTGATCTGCATCAACACGAGTCCCAACCAGAAGTTGATCTCGCGGGGTTTCACGTAGGCCTTGCAAATGACCACTTGCAGCAGGTGCAGTGGGAGCAGAACCACCATGGCCTGCGCCATGTAATGGTGCACTCCACGCAGGAACCAGCCCCCCTGCATCCGGTTCTGGATCCAATACACGCTTTCCCACGCGTTCTGGCTACCGGCGCTGTAGAACATCCACAGAAACAGGCCCGTGATGGCCTGGGTGACAAACGCGAAAACCAACATGCTGCCGCTGACGTATATCCAGCGTGACCCACCCGGCACGTCTTCGTACAGGGAGTCGTGCATCAGTTGACGGGCTCCGGTTCGGTCGTCGAACCAGTCTGCCAGCTTTCGAAAAGAGTCTTTCATGACTTTGCTGTTTTTTCTTGGCGACCGGGATAGAAGTTCTTGAATTCGACCCACACATCTCCCGTGGCCAGACGTGATTCATTCACGGCGAGCCGGTCAAGAGGTCTCGGGCTTGGATTCTCACGCCCCGATTCGCTCGTCCGTTTCGAACCATCCAGCTCGAACGAACTATTGTGGCAGGGGCAGACATAGGCCTGGCCGTCGCACGAAACACTGCAACCCGCGTGCGGGCAGGTGACATTGAAGACACGCACCACGTCGGCTTGGGGACGATCCGCGTACACGGCGCCGATGGGTTGTTGCGGGCTGAAGTTCCAGGCATCTATTTGGTTCGATATCACCGAAAACCGCTGCGGAGGCGCCCCCACGGTCAACGCGTCCAGGCCACAAACGCGCAGATATCCTTGTGGACCGGAACGGCTCTGGTCCTGATAGAATTCGGGTGATTTGCGTGAACGTCGCAGTGGATCGAGGAACGGGAACAGGCTTGCCAGGATTGGAAACAGGCCCACGATGCCACCGACGATGAGCGAGCCGATTTCAACCGCGAATCGACGGCGCGGAGGTTCCACTGAACTCTCTGCTGGGGCAGACACCTGCACATCCGGTGCATCAGCCATGAGTTGTTGCGCTCCAAGAGGGAAAGATACTCGAGGTGGGAATGATTGGATGCGAGACAGCTCGACTTGGCCGTTTGCGGCCCGTGGCCGCGTCGGTGGTGTGCGCCGTAAGCCCGATACCGTCTCGCAGGCAGGGTTGAAATCTCTCGCAGGATGTGTTTTCGAGCGAGCCGCGACACATGTCGCATAGCCCAGTATCGCATGTCACTTCCATTACCGTCAAGCATGCCGAAAGTTCACTTCTACGCGCTCCGTCGCGACCCGGGGACGATTGCGACTCGATTACCGACAGCGCATGCTGTCAGAAGTCTGATTCCCAGGCCGGACCGCTCCGCGGATGATGCCGGTCTCCGATCCGGGATCGGATTTGAAAACCCGCAACGGGTCGGCTAATGTCGCCTGCGGTTTGAGGCTGCCGCCGTTCCTTCTGTGGATGCTTGCTGCATGCTGTTCAGGATCACGAATCTGCGATTGCCGGTCGAGCAACACGAGACCGAGTTGGTGGCGGCGGCTGCCGCCCGACTGGGTGTCGATCCGGATTCGGTGTGCAACTGGAAGACCCTGCGAAAAAGTCTGGATGCGCGTTCGCGGAACCAGTTGTGCTTTGTGTACAGCGTACTGGTCGAAATACCGAAGTCGCGCGCGGCTGACGAGCGGTTAAGGGACGATCCACACATCGCGCGATACGATGTGCCGAAGTTCGACGAGCCGGACAATGGGACTCAGCCGATGAGGCGGCGTCCTGTGGTTGTGGGATCGGGTCCGGCGGGGTTGCTCGCCGCGCATTATCTGGCCCAACGCGGCTATCGGCCGCTGATTCTTGAACGCGGTCCGGAAGTCAAGCGTCGCGTGCAGGCCATCCGCGCATTCGAGCGCGGTGGCAGCTTTGACGAGGAGAACAATTACCTGTTCGGCGAAGGCGGCGCGGGCTGTTTCAGCGACGGAAAACTCACCTGCCGCATTTCGGGGCCCGATGTGGACTGGGTGTTGCAGCGGTTTGTGGAATGCGGAGCGCGTGAATCGATTGTGTACGAACAGCGTGCGCACCTGGGCAGCAATCGGCTGCCGCTGATCTGCCGCAATTTTCGCCGCCGGATCACGGAACTTGGCGGTGAGTTTCGCTTCTCCTGCCGCGTGGAAGAACTGCTGTCACGTGCGGACTGTGTTTGTGGGTTGGCCACCTCCAGCGGGCATCTGGACATTGATGTGGTTGTGCTGGGGATCGGTCACAGCGCGCGCGACACGTACGAAATGCTGTGGCGCAACGGTGTGCCGATGAGGTCCAAGGCGTTCCAATTGGGGTTGCGTATTGAACAACCCCAGGAGCAGATCAACCGACACAAATATGGGAAACCCCAATATCTCGATTTGCTGGGCGCAGCCGATTACGCGCTGGTTGCCAGAGGCCGGAGGAATGTGTTCACGTTTTGCATGTGCGCCGGCGGCGTCGTGATTCCCAGTGTTTCGGAACCAGGCATGTTTTGTACCAACGGCATGAGTCGTTCACGTCATGACACTCCGTTTGCCAACAGCGGTGTCATGACCACTTTGCATCCGGCGAATCTGTCGTCGGATCATCCGCTGGCTGGAGTGGCCTTGCAGCGGCAATTTGAGTCGGCCGCGTTTCGTCTGGCTGGAGCCGATTATCGAGCTCCGATCCAGATGGCACGCGATTTTCTGGATCAAGGGACCCCATCCAGCGCGTGCACCTGGCCTTCGTCGCACCTGCGCGGGACGCGGCCCGTGGCGATGGACAACGTGTTGCCGACGGAAATCTGCCGATTGCTGCGAGATGCCCTTCCCGTTCTGGACGCGCGGATGCAGGGCCAGTTCCTGAACCAGGCGACGCTGGTCGGACCCGAGATGCGCGGCAGTTCACCGGTGCGGATCGATCGTGATGACGTGACGGGCGAGTGTCCGGGTTGGGGTGGCCTGTATCCGGTTGGTGAAGGCGCCGGCTATGCGGGTGGGATTGTGACTGCGGCCGTCGATGGGTTGCGGGCGGCAAAAAAAATCGTCGGGCGGTATGCTCCACCCGACGATTTTTGAAGATGTGCTGCCAGTCCGCCGGACGTTGCCGGCCTTAGAAGTCAGGCTGTCCGGTCATCATTTTCTGGACCATCGTCCCGATCTTGATGAGCCCTTGGATTTGCCCGGCGGGGATGGTTGTCTTGACGCGAATCCCCTGCTTGACGCTCGCTACAGAGAATCCGCTGTAGGATCGCTTCAAGTTCAATGCATCCAGCGACTCGCGGTTGAGCGGAATCGGGAGTTGCCCGCTTTCCACAACCAGTTTCATGACGTCGACGGCGATTCCAGGTGTGTCCATCAGTACCAGGATGTTGGCTTGTTTCAGCAACTGAGCGCGTGTTGCCAATAGTGGAGCGTTGGCCGTTGCTCGGGAACTCGTCAGAGATTTCAATGTTTCTCCGAGTGCTTGAGTGCCACCGCCGATTGTCTGCACGGTTTTGTCTTCGAGATACACTGTGCGCATCGTCATGTCACCGCCATACAGGGCGTCCATCAATTGCTGCTGAATGCCCAGCGGGTCGACCTGTTCGTTGATCTGCTGTTCGACGCGCAGGACGTCCACGGCATGTCCGTCAACGGTCTCGGCTGCGGGCTGCAGATCGTATTTCTGTTGCACGCCTCCCACACTGATTTGACCCATCAAGGCTGACAGTTTTCTGCCCAAGGTTCGCATTTTGTCGACCGGTTTGACATCGACTACGATGGCGGACCGGACGGCGCCGCCTTTCAAATCCGCCAGCCGGAACGACATGCTGTAGTCGCCGAATTCGAGTTGTGACAATTCTCGCATCGTCTGGCCCAGTTTGGCGGCCTGGTCCTTGTCGGGGATCATCGATTCGTAGAACTCGATCGCCCACGATGTCAGCTGGCTGTAGTTGCCGTGGAATCCCGCATAAACCAGTTGATCCGGTTGCAGAGTATTCAGGTTGCGGAGCGGCGATGGTTTGTGTTTCGAAATCAGTTTCTCGCTCGCCGATCCCGCGTTGACCAGAAACAGTTCTTCGATACTGAGACTGTCGTCGTTAAAAGTCAGCGCCAACGAACAACTGTGTGAGTCATCCAGTGCTTGAAACAGCCCGGATCCCATGCGGCCGTACATCTGGAAAATTGCGCCAAGATCGATGCCTTCGACCGGTGGTGCAAAGTTCTCGAATTCCTGCAGCGCGTTGTTCATCTCTTCACGGGCTCTGTCGATCTCAGCCTGGTAGGTGGATTTGAGTTGCTTGAGGTTGATGTACACTGCGCCGTCAGCGTTGCCGAACAGAGTCTTCACGCGCTCGTCCACCGCGTCGTGAATCGCGCGCCCCTTGCCCCCCAAACGCTGTTTAACGGCCGTGGCCGTCTGCTCGTCCTCGGTGTATAGCAACCAGTTCTCGTAGGTGATGAAGGTGAACTGTCCGGGAATCGCTTTTTGCATGGCTTCGGCGTCGGCAGCCGGCATGGCGAACACCAGACTCGGCTCGCGATCCGGGTGAGCGAAGACCGCAATCCACCAGTCGCCATCGGGGTCGATACCGGCTTGGGCCGGATTCGACACAGCAGCACCCAGGCCGGCGCTGCCCAGTTGTACCACCGGAGCGAATTGGGGATCGATCTGCGTGGCCAGGTTGACGATCTTCTGGATGGTCTTGCGCGGCGTGGCCAGTCGGATGACGGCCGTCACGTTGTCCGGAAAGGCCTCTGTCGGTCTGTCGGCTGCGAGGATCAGTTGCTGTGGAGTCAGCACTGCCAGAGAATACAGCACAACGTGAGACATCAAACTCTTCATGGAGATACCCCGTTTACAGACTAGTGTGGCGACGAGCAGGCCTGAAATCCGCGAAACTCCCAGTGCAGGGCAAGCACTGGAATCTCCCGATCAAAGGACGCTGATGGCGGATACGGTGCTCCGGCGGTGCGAAGCAGGACTAGCGCATCGTAACGACTGGCGATCAGAAATGGATCCCGGTAAACCGGGATTTTGTCGAAATCAATCAGTCCGATGTCGGAGGCGGATCAACCAGGGCCTGATTGCGGATAATCGACCAATGTGCCTCGATGACTTCCGCCGCGTCCCGCGCTGTCGGGTTCGCCTGGCGAAATTTCATCTCCGACGAGTTGGAATCCGGAGTGAAAGAATCCCGCAAATGGACGCTTTCAGGGGACTGATTGGTCATGTCGCGTTCGTCGCCGTCGAGTTGCAGGCGGAGCGCTCCGACCAACAGCATGTCGCCCGGTCGCAACATGGTCTCCTGGTCGATTTTCCGGCTGTTGACATGTGTGCCAGATTCGGTATCGAGATCGGTGACCGACAGACCCTGCGGACTCGGACGCAACAAGCAGTGTTTTTCTGCGACTTTTCTCGACTTGGCTCGTATCAGACACTCTTTGCTGCGGCCGATGTAGACATCACGGTTTGGCAACAGGATTTTCTTGCCGTTCAAACTGCCCGTACGAAAAATCAACACGCGCATCGAGTTGGCCAGCGCGGCACTGGATAAGGGAGCCCCTTTGATGCTCAGCGATCCAACCTGCTCTTGGCGGCATTTCGGGCAGGCGCGCGACTGTCCGTCCGTTCCGGGAAACAGCTGATAAAATGTGTTGCAATGCTGGCAGCGGATGGTGATGAATTTCAGGGCATCTGACACGTCGGACACTTGAGCAATCGACTCCGGTCGCTCCCAGGTCAGCATTCCGTCGGCGGTCTCATAGATGTCGGGGATCTGGACTCGCTGAGAACAACGGGGGCAGACCATGGCCTTACCCCGTTTCTTGAGGTTGACCTTCAGTTTCTTTCCGCAACGACAGGCGAACACCATCCGGCTCTCGGTATCCGTCTCAGATTCCGACTCCTCGTCGGTCTGGTGATAGCGGGTCCACACAATGTCGGCCACAATGTGGATTTTCTCACCCAGCGTCTCCAGTTCACACGGTTTGGCGATGTAGGCGTCGACGCCTACACGGGCCGCGAGTTCCTTGGCTGCCTTCAACTCCATGGTCGTCAATGCCAGCACAGGGATCGTTTTGTCTTTTTGCTTGATCCACTCACAGATCTCAAACCCACTTTCTCCGGGCAGGATCAGGCTGAGGATCACGCAATCCGGCCGCGACATCTGGATCGTCGAGTGGGCCTGGCCGCCGTCCTTGGCTCGAGAGACTGCAAAGCCCTCGGCTTCCAGCGTGGTCTTGATTTGCTCGACGCTCTCCGGATTGCTGTCGACGACCAGTACCGATTCGACACTGGCTCCTGACATGTTGAACTCAGTGAATTCATCGCGTGCCATGAGCGGGTCCTGGATGCTGCGCGAAGTCGCGTCTGGTGACGACACCGGACGCAACATCTCCATGATCGATCACCGTGCGATGCGTGGCAACCCCGATTCTGGTGGGGATTTACGATTCGTGCAGGAGAACCGCAGCTTCGCGATCGGGTGCCTGACTCCGATGGGATGCGTCTCCGAGCGAGTGTTCGTGAGCAACTGCGGTCGTAAAACCATATTGCGGTAGCTGGTCCAGGTCGAACCCGTTGGCCAAAATGCCCAGCGCTTTCAGCCCGTAGATGTCGAGCAAATTCTGTGTTCGAGCGACTGCTGCGCGGCAACTTTTACCGATGCGGATGATGATGAGCACACCGTCGGCCTGAGCCCCGACGACGCAGGGATCGCTGACAATCAACAGCGGCGACGTGTCCAAAAGTACATAGTCAAACTGCGTGCGTGCCCAATCCAGAGTCTGTTTCAAGCGTGGGGAAGATAGCAATTCCGCTGGTTGAGCCGGAGCCATGCCTGCGACGATCACCGACAGATTGGCGATGCCCGTGGATTGCACGGCGTGTTCCTGTTCGATTTCACCCAAGAGCACATCCGTCAAGCCGACTCCGTGCTGGATGCCGAACAGATTGTGGAGACTGGGGGATCTCAGATCCGAGTCGATCAGCAGCACACGCTTGCCCGTTTGGGCGATGGCCAGGCCCAGATTGGCCGTGACCAGAGTTTTACCGTCATTTCTTTCCGGGCTGGTGATCTGAATGACCGGAACCGGAATGGCATCTGTCTGTTTGTTCAGCGCCGTGCGTACCGACCGATAGGCCTCGGCTTCGGGCGAGTTTGGCCGGTGATAGAATCCTAACTCAGGTGCGATCCGCAGATTGCGATCAGACGAATCGGCCGCCG
>Ga0315336_1005540_pt1 | contig 13704 bp, 9 predicted proteins | sample ASW5metaG_FD_204512 | JGI IMG/M metagenome (GOLD analysis project Ga0315336, IMG submission 204512) | Ammonia-oxidizing marine archaeal communities from Monterey Bay, California, United States - ASW #5 | ecosystem: Environmental > Aquatic > Marine > Intertidal zone | place: USA: California...
CCGTCGAAATCGGTCATTCGATTTCGGCGACACCTGATGGCACCCATCTCGTTACCGGCGCAGGATATCGGACCGCTCCCATGCGGATATTCGACTTAAGACCAGTGTTTGAAGGCACGGTCCCAAGGGTCCGAGTTGCGGCGGGAGCCTGGACTGCGGACTGGCGCAATTATGCTGAAAACCACGAATTAAGATGGCCGTTCGTGTTTGTCGCCTCTCTTGACGATGGACTTCAAGTGTTCAACATGATGAACCCGTTTGATCCATACACCGTCGGATTCTATCAAACATGGGACGGCGCAAGGGCGAGCTTGTCGAATGAGAAAACAGACCGCAACGGCGCTTGGGATGTGGACGTTCGCAACGCCGATGGACTGATAGCTGTGACGGACGTGAACACAGGATTGTGGCTCTTTCGCATGGAAGGATTTGAAGGATGGGATGGCCGTGGCTGGGGTTTTCCTAATGTGGGATCAGTGCAGAATTGGGACAACGGGCCGACAAACTCGACATCGTGGTAGGTGTAAAATGACGCTTCAAACTAAATCGTATTCCTTCACGTGGTTGTTGGCTCTTCTGACCATTGCTGCGCCAGCTTTCGCCCAGTCCGGCGTAGAACAACCCTCCCATCCTCCGGCTCCCGGACAGCGAGGATCTGCGAACCTTCATGTTGTCGCTCACATTCCATTGGGAGAGGCCGGCAGTATTTCCGACGTCGAAATTGAACAGGAATTAAGCCGACCCTTCGCTTATGTCGCCCGACGTAACGGCGAAATTGGCTTCGACGTGATCGACCTTTCTGACCCAGACCACGCACGGGTAATCAGACGCTGGAGAATTGAAGACGAGGACCTGCACGTCGGCGGAGCGATGGACGGGCGCTACTTCAAGCACAACGATCGTTATTACTACGTGCAGTCCATGCAGCTCAGACAGTCTGGTCCAAACTCGGAAGTTGGGGCGATTGTATTTGACGTTACCGATTTACCCGAGAGAATGACAGAAGTGGGGCGTGTTAGGCAATCTGAATCGCCAGGTGGCTTCCACAATATATTTATGTACCAGCATTCGTCGGGGAAACCGGTGCTCTTTGCGACATCGGCTGGATTTGCCAAAGTATTCGACATGGGGATGTTCGTAGATGGCGATCAAACCGAAATGGATCCCATTCTCCGAAACGAAAACCGCGAATTGATCGGACGTATTCCGGTAGCCGAATCCGAGGGTATGTGGTCGCGCGGATATCATGATTTCATGGTGCAATACCATCCAGAATCAGGTCAGGACAGGTTTTACGGCGGTGGTGGCAGCGGTTATTACGTCTACAATGTGTCTGACCTGGGCAATCCAGAGCTATTGGCCACAATGATCGGTGTTCCAGGCGTCGCTTGGGGGCACACTTTCACGCCCACACCCGACGGCAACTTTGCAGTCGGCGAAACAGAATTTCAGTATCAGCCACTTCGCATCTTCGACCTTCGTCCCGCGCTGAACGGCGAAGCGGAAGATAAAAACATTGACCATGCAGTCGGCGCCTGGCACGCAGACTGGAAAAGCCTCGCACACAATCATGAGGTTCGTTGGCCGTTCGTATTCGTTTCTGGATACCAGACGGGCATGACGGTCTTTAACATGGTCGACCCCGAAAACCCTTTCACTGTCGGGTATTACGATACATTCAATGGCATTCACAATGATCGGGGCGCCGCGATGGAACGCCTCGGAAGCCCGTACACCTGGCAGGTCTACGATGGCGCTTGGGGCGTCGACGTACGAAATGCAGACGGACTGATTGTCATCAGCGACATGACGACCGGATTCTGGGCACTCAAGATGGATGGATTTGACGGATGGAATGGAAAGGACTGGGGAATGCCAGACATTTCCAGCGCACAACATTGGGGCAATTTACCCAAGAACTAAAAAAACCGAACGATGACTAAAATGCGACTCATTTTGGCAAGCGTGCTTGCCCTGTTAATTACTCTTCCTGCATCTGGACAGGCAACGGCGTTGGAACGTGGTTCGGACAACATGGAAGTCGTCGGGCACATTCCACTAGGTAAACATTCAAGCGTTACTGATCTCGAGTTAGAACAAGATCTTGATCGACCGTACGCATATGTCGGCCGCGCTTCGATCGTAGACGGTGGACCGAAGGGTATGGACGTGATCGATCTCTCAGATCCGACGAACCCGAAAGTTATCTACCGCTATCGTCTCGAGTATCAGGACTTGCTGCCGAATCGTGGTGGCATGGATGTCAAATATTTCCGGACAGGCGGGCGGCACTACGTTGTTCAGTCCTTTGAGTTTGGTGGAGGCCCACTAGCGGAACTAGGAGCGGTTGTGTTCGACGTGACAGACCTACCCGATCCGGATGGCGTGCGCGAAGTCGGACGATTCATGAATCCCGAATTTCCGGGCGGAATGCACAACATATTTATCTACAAGCATACCGATGGCAACATCTATTTGCTGGCTACAGTACCCGGTGGGATGGTTCGGGCTTATGACCTGCGCAAAGCCGTGAGTGGTGATATTGAAGACTCCTATGTGGCCACAATTCCGACGCCTGAAAGCGCGAATAACCCGGGTACACGTCGCTTTTATCATGACCACTACGCTGCGTTTCACCCGGACACGGGCGAAGATCGCTTTTACGGTGGTGGAAATGATGGATACTATATCTATGACATCAGTGACATTCACAATCCCATTCTCCGAACCACTCTCGTCGGAATATCCGGAGTTTCTTGGGGCCACACGTTCACGCCAAGCCCGGACGGACGGTATGTGGTGGCGGAGTCTGAGTATCAGTACTCTCCCCTTCGAATTTTTGACCTTCAACCCTCTCTCGATGGTGAAGTAACCAATATTCGCCAACCTATTTCGGCATGGACGGCTAACTGGGAGAACCTGTCGCACAATCATGAAGTCCGCTGGCCATTTGTCTTCGTCTCAGCCTATCTGGACGGACTTCAGGTGTTCAGCCTCATGGATCCCGAGAATCCACAGACGGTCGGGTATTACGACACTTACGTGGGTCCGACTGATAACGGATTCAATGCCGTCATTAATGGTGCGTTCGGAGTTGACGTACGAAACGAAGATGGTCTAATAGTTATTTCAGATATGTCCACCGGTTTCTGGACCTTCCGCATGGACGGGTTCAATGGCTGGAACGGCGAAGACTGGGGACAACCAGATATTTCTTCCGTCCAGAAGTGGGACGAAGAATCCAAGGAAGGCACGCGCTAAATATCACATTCAAACACAACCTGTTTTTTACCTAATGAGTCGATTTATATCCCTTGCCGTTGTAGCTCTGCTGCTCGGCACCGCGTCTGTGCACGCACAAGACGCCCCGTGGAATCACCTGGAACGCGGATCAGAGAACATCACTGTCGAAGGTCATATTCCACTTGGGATGGCACTGAACACGATGGACCTGGAAATTGAACAGGAAATGAGCCGGCCATACGCATATGTCTCCAGAGGGACTGTAGGGGCTGGAATCGAAAAAGGCACTGACATCATCGATCTGTCTGACCCAAATAACCCTTCTGTTTTGTTGAAGTGGAGAATGGAGAATCAAGAACTCCACACTGGTCTTGGCGGAATGGATATCAAGTACTTCAAATGGGCGGGCAGATACTATGTGGTCCAGTCCACACAGTTTGGCCCAGGTCCGAACAGTGATCTCGGCGCTTATATCTTGGACGTAACAGGACTTCCAGATCCGGACAAAGTGTTTGAAGCAGCCAGAATTCACGCTCCAGATCGTCCCGGTGGATTCCATAACATTTTTATCTACAAACACTCTGATGGGCGGGTCATTCTGTTGACCACAACTGGTGGACCGGGCGCCTATATGTACGATCTCGGGAAAGCCGTGACCGGCGATGTGGAAGACTCCTTTATTGGTGTAATTCCAGTCCCAGAAGTTGAGTCTGGTTCTTACCACGATTTATATGCTTCTTGGCACCCAGATTCAGATCAGGATCGTTTCTACGGTGGAGGCACGAATGGCTACTACGTCTTCAATATTTCTGATACCGATAGTCCAGATCTCGAGTATTCACTCACAGGAATCACCGGCGTAAGCTACGGCCACACGTTTACGCCAAGTCCTGATGGTCGCTACGCCATAACGGAAACAGAATATCAGCATGCACCGCTTCGCATGTTCGACCTGAAACCGGGCAATGATGGCGAGACCGAAAACATTCGTTCTCCCATTTCAGCTTGGACTGCCGACTGGAGGAATCTTGTTCATAATCACGAAGTCCGTTGGCCGTTCGTATTCGTGTCTGGTTATCATGATGGCTTGCAGATCTTCTCCATGATGGATCCGCTGAACCCCCAGACTGTGGGCTACTACGATACCTACACAGGGTCTCGCGATGCAGGCGTGATGGGCGGAGCAGTCGCCAACGGCGCTTTTGGAGTCGACGTCCGAAATGAAGACGGCCTAATCGTTATTTCAGACATGTCAACCGGTTTCTGGACCTTCCGCATGGACGGGTTCAATGGCTGGAACGGCGAAGACTGGGGACAGCCAGATATTTCCTCTGTCCAGAAATGGGACGAAGAATCAAAAGAAGGCACACGATAGACCAACTACAAGTTCAGACCCAAAATGAAACGCTTATTGACACTCATCGCGGCGGGGAGCATCCTCGCCGCGACTTCGGCTTTTGCTCAAATCAAAACGACTGCGCTCGACAGAGGATCTGACAACGTAACCGTTGAAGGTCACCTGCCGCTCGGCGCCGCTTTTACCGTAATGGATATGGAGGTTGAGCAGGAGATGTCGCGACCGTACGCGTACATCTCTCGAGGCGTTCTTGGCTCGGGCTCGGACAGAGGCACGGACATCATCGATCTTTCTGATCCTTCAAGCCCGAAAGTCATCAAGCGTTGGCGAATGGAGAACGGAGAACTCCACACTGGATTGGGTAGCATGGACATCAAATATTTCAAGTGGGCCGACCGCTACTACGTGGTGCAATCGACTCAATTTGGTCCGGGACCGAACAACGACCTGGGTGCATACATTCTTGACGTGACTGGCCTTCCGGATCCTGATAAGGTGTTTGAAGTTGCGAGAATCCACGAGCCCGAATTGCCCGGTGGCTTCCACAATATCTTTATCTACAAGCACTCCGACGGAAGAGTAATCCTCTTAACCACGATTGGCGGTCAGGGAGCGAATATGTACGATCTGGGTAAAGCCGTTACTGGCGATGTTGAGGGGGCTTTCATCGGCAATATCCCCAACGGCTCAGGACAAGGCGGATACCACGATTTGTACGCTGCATGGCATCCAGATTCAGGACAGGATAGATACTACGGTGGTGGCACTGGTGGCTATTACGTCTATAACATCTCCGATACGGACAATCCGGTACTGGAATTTTCTATGACGGGAATTACGGGTGTTTCCTGGGGCCACACGTTCACTCCGTCGCCTGATGGGCGCTACGCCGTTACCGAAACAGAATATCAGTATGCACCACTTCGAATGTTCGACATGAAGCCCGGCAATGACGGGGAAACAGAAAACATTCGTTCGCCCATATCTGCGTGGACAGCCAACTGGGAAAACCTCGTGCATAATCACGAAGTTCGCTGGCCTTACGTGTTTGTATCTGGTTACCATGACGGCCTTCAGGTCTTCTCGATGATGGACCCACATAATCCGGAAACAGTTGGCTACTACGATACCTATATCGGCTCGAGAGACGTTGGCGTAATGGGAGGCGCGGTTGGAAACGGTGCATTCGGAGTGGATGTTCGCAACGAAGACGGCCTCATTCTTATCTCAGACATTTCGACCGGCCTCTGGACCTTCCGAATGGAGGGATTCAACGGTTGGAATGGGGAAGATTGGGGGCAGCCAGATATCTCCTCCGTTCAGAAGTGGGACGAAGAATCAAAAGAAGGCACACGCTAGGCTTCAACAAAAAAAGATTATGAAAAAGACCTTATCGATCGTCTCCCTTCTCGCCATTCTGGCGATAAGCGGCTCGCTGGCATATGGCCAGGCAACTCCTCTGAAACGAGGGAGCGACAACATCACCGTCGAGGGACACTTGCCACTCGGCGCCCCGGAGTCCGTGGCGGACATTGAGTTAGAACAAGACCTGGATCGCCCCTATGCCTACGTAGCGAGAGCTCGCTATCGCAGTAACTATGATCGCGGGATGGATATTATTGATATTTCTGATCCTGCGCGCCCCAAGTTGTTGCTGCATTGGGTCAACGAAAATGACGACCTGAATACGGGCGTGGGTGGTCTGGACATCAAGTACTTCAAGCATGCGGGACGTGTTTACGTTGTTCTCTCGATGCAATTCGGCCAAGGTCCTGACAATGATCTTGGCGCTGTAGTGTTCGATGTGACGGACCTTCCAGATGTAAGCAAGGTCCGGGAAGTAGCCAGAATTCGGGAGTCCGATTCGCCGGGTGGCTTCCACAACATTTTTATCTATCAGCATTCCAACGGAACCCCTTATTTGATCACAACTGTTCGAGCACCTGGCGCCAACATGTACGATCTCTCCAAGGTGGTCTCAGGTGATGTGGACGGAGCGCTCGCGGGCAACATTCCAGTTCCCGGAGACGCCGGTCAGCGACGAGGCTACCACGATTTCTACGCCAGCTACCACCCCGATACCGGACAGGATCGGTTCTACGGTGGCGGATTCGGAGGATATTACGTTTACGACATCACCGATGTCGAGAATCCCGAGCTTCGTGTAACCCTTACGGGTATCAGTGGTGTCAGCTATGGTCACACGTTCACCCCGGGACCTAACGGCCGTTACGTAATTGCCGAAACGGAATACAAATATGCTCCCTTGCGGATCTTCGACCTGCAGCCAGCCCTCGAGTCCGAGACCGTTTCAAACGTTCGCCAGCCAATCTCAGCATGGACGGCCAACTGGGAAAACCTGGTGCACAATCACGAAGTGCGCTGGCCATTTGTCTTTGTATCCGGCTATCTGGACGGACTCCAGGTTTTCTCGTTGATGGACCCCGAAAATCCTCAAACGGTCGGCTATTACGACACCATCACCACCGACAACGGCGGCGTCATGGACGGAGCCTTCGGCGTTGACGTTCGAAACGAAGACGGCTTGATCGTTATCTCTGATGGATCCACCGGATTCTGGACTTTCCGGATGGATGGTTTTAACGGTTGGAACGGAGAAGACTGGGGCGTTCCGGATATTTCAAGCGTCCAGAAGTGGGACGAAGAGTCCAAAGAAGGCACCCGATAGCAATTATTTTCAGCTCAAACACGCTCAGACCCATGCGATTATTTACACTTATTGTGCTGCTGGCCTTTTCGAGCAATCTCGCAAACGCTCAGCAAGACACTCCCTGGACCACGCTTAATCCGGGCTCAGAAAATATTGAAGTGCTCGGTCACGTGCCTCTGGGGCCGATGATGGGTGTTTCTGATCTTGATCTAGAGCAGGAAATGCATAGGCCATACGCATACGTTACCCGCAAGGCTCGCGCCGGCCTGGTGGATCGTGGCTTGGATATTATTGACCTCGCGGATCCCTCGAATCCAAAGGTGATTCATAAGTGGCGAATCGAAAATCAAGACCTGCATTCCGGTAGCGGAGGCGTGGATACCAAATATTTCAAGTTGGATGGACGGTATTACGTCGTCGTAGGTCTTCAATTTGGCACCGGCCCCAATAGTGATCTCGGCGCGGTGGTGCTGGATGTCACCGGATTGCCGGATGCGACCACCGTCACGGAAGTAGCTCGGATTTACGAACCGGAATTGCCGGGTGGATTCCACAATATTTTTATCTACAAGCACTCAGATGGGCGCGTCCTACTCATGGCGACCGTCCGTGGCCCAGGAGCGCACGTGTATGATCTTGGAAAGCTCATAGCGGGCGATCGTGAAAATGCATTGGCGGCTGTTATACCGGTTCCTGGCGACCAGGGACCACGTGGCAGCTACCACGATTTTTATGCTGGATATCATGAAGACTCTGGCACCGACCGATTTTATGGCGGGGGCTCTGGAGGATATTACGTCTACGACATCAGCGATCTCGATAATCCGGATCTTCTCGTGACACTGAATGGCATTACAGGCGTGAACCGTGGTCATACGGTCACTCCAGGACCCCGGGGTAAGTACCTCATCACGGAAACAGAATATCAGTATGCTCCGCTGAGGATATTTGATCTGCAGCCAGGACTCGATGGCGAGACCTCGAACATCAATCGCCCTATTTCAGCATGGACTGCCCACTGGGAAAACCTGGTCCATAATCACGAGGTTCGTTGGCCATATGTCTTTGTATCTGGATACCATGATGGATTACAAGTATTCTCCATGATGGATCCCGATAATCCTGTGACGGTCGGATACTACGACACCTACACGGGAAGTCGTGATCTGGGTTCGATGGGTGGAAACGTTGGCAACGGCGCATTCGGCGTCGACGTAAGGAATGCAGACGGGTTGATCGTCGTCTCAGATATATCCACCGGCTTCTGGACCTTCCGTATGGAAGGATTCAATGGTTGGAACGGCGAAGATTGGGGCGTTCCAGACATTTCAAGTGTTCAGAAATGGGACGAAGAATCAAAAGAAGGCACACGATAGCACTCAACCTAGAGGGAAAACAGCATGAAAAGAACTACCAGCATTTTACTGGCGATGATGATCGTCGCTTTTGCGTTCAAACCGGCCGCCGCTCAGAACGGCGTCACGCAGAGGGGAAGCGACAACATGGATGTGCTCGGTCACATTCCGCTCGGTCCAAGACTCAGTGTGTCCGACATGGACCTGGAGCAGGAAATGAGCAGACCCTACGCATACGTCTCTCGAATGAAGTATGCCGAAGCTGGTCCCCGTGGTACAGACATCATTGACCTGTCTGATCCTTCGAATCCGAAGGTCATCTATAGGTGGAGAATCGAGAATCAGGATCTACACGTTGGCACCGGTGCCATGGATGTGAAGCATTTCAAGTGGGCGGATCGCTATTACGTAGTCCAGTCACTTCAATTCAGGTCTGGCGGTCCGGATGGAGATCTCGGAGCAGTCGTTCTCGATGTAACTGACTTGCCGGACCCTTCGACCGTGCGTGAGGTAGCTCGAATAAGAGAGGCCGATCTTCCCGGTGGCTTCCACAACATATTCGTGTACAAGCACTCGAACGGTCGAGTCCTCCTGATCAGCACGGTGTCTGGGCCATTTGCAAACGTTTATGATCTGGGAATGGTAGTCGAAGGAGATGTTGAAAATGCGCTCGTCGGTCAAATTCCAACTCCTGCTGAAAACACGCGTCGTGGATATCATGACTTCTATGCTGGCTTTCATACAGACACCGGCACAGACCGTTTTTACGGTGGCGGTTCAGGCGGATACTACGTTTACGATTTCACCGATCTAGAGAATCCAGAGTTGCTGGTTACGCTCACGGGTGTTAGCGGAGTCAGAAGTGGTCACACGTTTACGCCGGGTCCAAACGGTCGATACGTAGTCGCCGAAACTGAATACAAGTATGCGCCACTGCGAATATTTGACCTTCAGCCTGCCCTGGATGGCGAAGTAACTAACATCCGTCAGCCGATTTCAGCTTGGACGGCAAACTGGGAAGGTCTCGTGCACAATCACGAAGTTCGCTGGCCATATGTATTCGTATCTGGTTACCATGACGGCTTGCAGGTCTTCTCCTTGATGGATCCGAAGAATCCGCAGACGGTCGGATATTATGACACGTTCACAGGTCCACGTAGCGATGGTGGCATGTCTGGTGGTGTCGCGAATGGCGCCTTCGGAATCGATGTTCGTAACGAAGACGGCCTGATAGTCATTTCCGACATGACGACTGGATTCTGGACATTCCGAATGGAAGGATTCAATGGTTGGAATGGCGAAGATTGGGGAGTACCCGATGTATCGTCGGCTCAGAAATGGGACGAAGAGTCTCGCGAAGGCACCAAATAGGCTTCGCTGATGCGTTTGTTGAGGGGGGCGGCCATTCGGCCGCCCCCCTTTTTTAGTTTCCTCCCTTGAGCAAGATCATCACCTTAGAGAAAGATCTACCGTCAGCCTTTAATTCGTAGACATACGATCCTGACGGATATCCGGTCATGTCCAGCTCAATTTCGCTCTTTCCCGGGCCTATAAACCCCAATTCTCGATTTAGTACAGCTTTTCCAGAAATGTCGAAGACCTGAATTGATGCTTCAACCCGGCGATCGATCTCGAAAGGAACTGACGTGTGACCCTCAAACGGGTTGGGATAATTCTGATTTAGACTGAACGATTCAGGAAGCTCAGACCGATTCACTTCAGTTACGAATCCTCTGAGCGACAAATTTGGAGATACAACGTGGTAATACATCGTGTCTGTTCGACCTGATTGATCCGTTGCAATCACTTTGAAATGCCCGTTTCGATGAGAGAATTCCGCACCTGAGCTGACAACAACTTCATTGCCATCGATAGAAACTCCAAGCGGTGCATCCAATAATGCATAATCTACTGAACCAAACGCATTCACTACTCTCAGCGTATCCCTGATTTCTGATCCAAGTTGCTTGAATGAACGTCCAGCGAGTGGATAGAATCGGATTGGATATCTCGTTGCTGTGCCAACTTCGAACGTCTTCGTCTGAACGGATTGACCGTCCCGAATGATTTCGATGCTCCAACTCCCTTCAGGACTTTCCATAGTTGATGCAGAGGAAAAATCGAAGTACAGCGCGTGCCACTGAACGCTCCTGCTGAAAGCTACTCCCTTTCCTGTTCGGGCGAACTCATTGCCTTCGTTATCGATAACACGCACAACATAGGTGGCACCGACCAGACCCTGAAACTGCACCCACACTCCGATTTGTGACAAGTCTTTTGAAATCGTTAATGGCCTAAATGCCCGGTTCTTGAGACGCTTATCACCTATAAAGTTATTGCTCTCCACTCCAGTCAGATTAAAATCGAGGAATAGATCCCAGTCAAGAATGGTCAGATCTACCGAACCCGGATATTCGAATGATTCGATCCAAAGCGACGGACTCGAATTGCATGGCCCGCTGTTTGGATTCTGAGACACTCCTCCCTGCCAGAGCTCGAAGTGTAAATGCGGGTTGGGACTGGAACCTGAAGATCCCATGTATCCAATCACTTGGCCAGCTTCAACTACGTCTCCAACCTGTACAGAAACCGAGTGCTGCCTTAAATGGAAATACTGCGAATCAGAGCCATCCGGGTGTCTGATATTAATCCCGTTCGGTAACCCGACATAAGGAGTCCAGTAATTGCGGTCAAAATATCCGGTCTGTGTCCAGGTCACAGTTCCATCCGCTGCAGCCAAGATCGACACACCCTGGTCCATCAACCGAAAATTGTACGCCATGATGTCTGTTCCCCGATGCGTGTCATAGGTAAACTGCGGACTACACTCCCAATCTGTCCAGACACCTGGTGACGGATCCGAATCAGGTCCGAGTTGCACAAACACATCGTCATGATTGGCTCGACCAACAGGCCACACGAGTTTGGGGACCCTAGCGGCATTTGCGGACTGCGCGTTCACAGGAACGTGAGCCTCAACTCCTCCTCCCTGATTCGACCCTCGTAATTTGGATTCAGATTCGGATGATGGATAGACCCAAAATTCTGCCAAAACGGCAACAGAAATTAAAAACAGTAAGGTTTTACGCATCTCCAGAATTAGCCGTCGGCATTTTCGAGAACATGATTCGCAATCCAACAAACGGATCGTGACACTCGGAGAGTACCATAATCAATTCCCTTGATCAATAGTGGGACGACATTCTGCACTATTGGGAGGCTCGAATCCGCAATACATAACGACGCTATGTAACCTTTCAATTTTAGATACGTAATGTCGCTATGTATCAATAAAAATGATCCGACGAATGCTTCCCTCTGCCATTCATGCTGCAACAAATAAATCGTTGATTTTAGCGATTCTATCCAAACGCGAGGAGAGCTACGGATACGAGATAATTCAACTCGTTCAGAAGCTTTCGGATGGTGCGATTCAGTGGAAGGACGGAATGTTATACCCCGTTCTACATCGGATGGAAAAAGAATGCCTCGTCCGATCTCGTTGGAGTGTTGCACAAAATGGGCGCAAGCGAAAGTATTACAGCATTACCGAAGAAGGAATGGTGGCGATGAGCCAGATGAAGCATCAGTGGGAGCAAGCTAACTCAATAATGACGCGGGCATGGAAACTGGACCTATCTTTAACCTAGACCAATCAATTTCTGACTGGAGGCGAAAATACACGTCTCGTGCTGATTTCTGGCCTTCAGAGCTGGATGAGCTCGAGTCCCACTTGAGAGAGCACGTCGAAGAGCTGTTGGCTCTCGGTGTCGATCCTCAAGACGCGTTCGATCAGGCTGCCGCAAAGACCGGATCCCCATCCGAGCTAGCAGATATATATCGAGATAATCGATATGCTGATTCAGTAGGAGGCCAAGCTGCTCGTTTGTCCAATCGCATCTTTCCCGCCTTGCTACACAACTATGTGATGACAGCAACAAGAAGCATTCGCCGTACGGGGATGTATTCTTTTATCTCTTCATTTGGCCTGTCCGTAGCCCTCGCATGTTGCATCTGGATCCTGATTTTTGTGGGTGGTGAGCTCGGGCACGACACATTTCACTCCCAGTCGGAACACATCGCTCGACTGACCAAGGGCAATTCAGCAAATACATCAGACTTATGGGCCCCCGAAATCGCCCGCTCGATCTCGGGCATCAAAGATTATGTTCGCGTCAGAAATGATGTCTTCAATCAGGCAATTTTCAATCTGAATAACGATGCTCTCGCTGAGAGTGCTGGCATCCTGGCCGATGCTTCCTTTTTTCGTGTGTTTTCGTTCACGTTGGATGTCGGAGATCCGGAAACAGCTCTTGTACAGCCTTTTTCGATTGTTCTTTCCCGCAAGCTAGTTGAAAAATACGACCTACCAGATGATCCAAGAGGAGAAATTGTCGACATCTCAGGAATATCGAACAGTGCAGTGCGACGTTCTTATGTCGTTACCGGAGTAGTTTCTGAGCCGGCCGGGCCATCTCATATTCAATTCGATTACGCGCTCTCCTACTCTTCGATCGAGCACCTAAATGACCTTGGTGAATGGGGTACACCATTGAGCTGGGTCAATCGACAGCTCAAATCTTACTTCGTTTTCGAGCCTGGGGTGGACCGAGATGCCATTCTACCTCAAATTTCTGCCCTGATCAGGCCCTACATCTCCAATGAAAGGTTTCTTGTAGATGATATCCAGTTTCAAGACCTCACATCCATCCACCTGAATTCCCAGTTGCGAAATGAATTCCCGGGTGGAGGTAACATAAGTTATGTGTATCTGCTGGCCGGACTGGCATTGGCCGTATTGATTTTGGCTATGGTCAACTTCGTCAATCTAGCCACTGCACGCTCGGTTCAGAGATCCAAAGAGGTTGGTATGAGAAAAGCGATTGGAGCTTCAAGCTCTCAGATTCGCTCTCAATATGTGATGGAAAGCGTAATTATGTCTTTCATTTCGCTACTCGGTGCACTTCTGCTCGCATTCTGGATGCGGGATTTCGTCATCCAAATGACACTGAAAGACCTGTCTCTTACCTCGCTGATCGACCCCATCTTCGCTGGCTCGGTGCTCCTCGTTACGCTTC
>Ga0315336_1005541_pt1 | contig 13704 bp, 7 predicted proteins | sample ASW5metaG_FD_204512 | JGI IMG/M metagenome (GOLD analysis project Ga0315336, IMG submission 204512) | Ammonia-oxidizing marine archaeal communities from Monterey Bay, California, United States - ASW #5 | ecosystem: Environmental > Aquatic > Marine > Intertidal zone | place: USA: California...
CGGGGGTCCGGTCGTGGTTCCAGGGATTGCGGCACGGACCGCGGAGCTGGGACTCGGTGACCCCGGTAATGCCGAACTCCGGCGTGTTGGTCTTGCCTACGACCACCAGTCCAGCGGCCTCGTAGCGCTGGGCGAGCACTGAGCTCTCGGTGGCGGTGGCGTTTCGCAGCAGACGTGTGGAGTTCGTGGTGACAGTGCCCCGTAGCTGGAGCTTGAGGTCCTTGAGCAGGAAGGGCACGCCGCGGAAGGGCGCGTCCTCGGGGAGTGTGCTCAGGCGGCTGCGGCCGTAGTCATAGAGCTTTGTGACCACGGCGTTCAGAGGCCCATTGCGGGTGTCGATCCGCCCGATGGCGGCCTCGAGCAGGTCCTGGGGGGAGACTTCGCCGGCGCGCACCAGCTCGGCGCAGCGGGTGGCGTCCCAGCTGTCGTATTCGGGGAGGGTGGGCATCTAAAGCTCCGTGCAGCTCGCTCTTCGGCGGGCCACCCGAGTAACCAACGCATCCCATTCGTCGAGGCGGTAGGTCTTCACGAGCTGGGAGATGCGCGCCACATATTTGGGGTCCGACGCGTAGGTCGGGGCCACTGTCGCCAGGAAAAGCGGCCAGTTCTCCCAATGGGCCCTGGCAGCGGCATAGCGAGGATCGTCGGCCAGCAGGCGGTCGTGATGGGCGACGCTGGCTCTGTAGTCGTCGTAGGTGCGAAACCGCTCCCGTGTTTTCCGGGCCTTGCCAGACACGACCTCGGTCGTGGACAGCTCGACCCCGTTGGACGACGCTCCGGCCTTGAGGCCAAACAGATTCTTGTGGCGTTTGGCCAAGCCCGATCGGCCCCAGCCAGATTCGAGGACCGCTTGTCCTACCGTGACCGACGGTGGGATGCAGTGTTCGACCGCGGAGCCGAGTGCGCCGGGTGCTACCGCGACCAGGAACGACCTCCGATGATCGTCGGGCCACCGCGACTCGATGGCGCCGATGAGCTCACTGGCGCCCTCTATCTGCGCACTCAGGTCGGCGCTGGAGAGCTTCTCCTCGGCGTCGGCTGGCAGGGGTATGGCGTCGGCGAAGGGGTCGATCTGGACCGGTTGCGGTGGCGCAACCCTCGACGCGCTGATGAACGGAGAGACGAGGAGCAAGGCGGCGAGTCCGAAGAGCGAGAGACTGGCGGCGAGGCGGGCGCGTTGCAGGGAGGGGGAGGGAGTGATGGGGGATTGTACTCTGGGTGAGAAGACCCCACGATCCCGGACAGAGATGGGATGGTCTTGGTCGATTGCATATCGACGTTCCACCTACCCGGGATCGCAGGGTCCAAAAACTGTTTTGAGTGCCTGGAAGCAGATCTGCCCGCGGTGTTGTCGCACGATCACGGCAGGCTATCGCCCGTAGCTATCGCAAATATGCCCCTTGTCTGCCGTCTAATTTACGGCCCTCGACGACCGACCCGAAATTGCACGCGATTTCGAATATCTGCCGGATTGCGCAGCTTGGTCCGTTCTGGGGGTGAAACCGGTACGTTTCCGGCGCCCAGCGACCCTTCAGCGGCTGCGTCGCCCGACGAAAAGCAGGGCCCCGAGGAGGACCAGCCAGCTCTGGGAGCCGGACGAGCTGTCGCATCCGCAGCCGTCCTGGTCCTTGTCGCCCTTGCTCCCACCAGCGCTGATGCCTTCTCCGGCCCCATCGGCTTCTCCGTCGCAGTCCTGGTCGATGTCGTCGCCGCTGATGTCATCGGCTCCCGGGTTGATGTCCGGGTTGTCGTCGTCGCAGTCACCGGCCTCGACGCTGTACCCGTCGATGGTGCCGCAGTCCTCGACCGCGGTGTCCCAGACGCCGTATCCGTCGTCGTCGTCGTCCTCGTACCAGATCCGGCCGAGTTCCTCGTCGATGTCTCCGTCGCAGTTGTTGTCGATCTCGTCGCAGACCTCGGATGCGTCGGGGTTCACATTGGCCTCGTCGTCGTCGCAGTCACCGCCCTGGGGGACCAGGCCCACGCCTCCGTCGCAGTTGAAGATCTGGATGCCACCGCTGCCGAAGCCGTCGCCGTCCAGGTCTTCGTACCAGGCGCTGACCACGCCCTCATCCACGCCTCCGTCGCAGTTGTTATCGAGGTTGTCGCAGACCTCTGCCTCTCCAGGGCTCCGGTTGGCATCGCCGTCGTCGCAGTCTCCGCCGCTGTTGACCATGCCCCCCGGGTCGTAGCAGGCCGTGATCTCTCCGGCGTCGTCTCCGTAGCCGTCGCCGTCAGTGTCTGGATACCAGGCGACGGCCCCTGCGGCGTCCGCTCCGTCGGTGTCCCCGTCGCAGTTGTTGTCCAGTCCATCGCAGATCTCGGGCTCACCGGGATTGACCGCCGCGTCGCCGTCGTCGCAGTCCTGGAGCTCGTTGAAGCCGTCTCCATCCGCGTCCTGGGGCAGGCCATTCGGCCCCCCGTAGGCCCCGATGTCGGAAGTAGAGCCGTCGCGGTCCAGGATCCCGGGGTCGCCGGCGTCGATGGCTGGCGAACCGCCGTTCAGATTCAAGTCGTCGTTGCCGCAGTCCCCGTCGGAGGAGTAGGCGACGAAATCGGCGTCGGCGAACACCGCTCCGGCTCCCAGGTCGCCGACGCTCAGGGCGCCGCCCACGTCGTTGGCGGTGTTGTTGAACCACAGGTTGAAGTCTCGGTTTCCCTGTGTGTTGAACTGGGAAACGCCGTCGCCGTCGACGGCGTCCACAAAGATGTTGTTCACCAGATCCGCGCTGGCCTGGAAGACGCGGATGTGGCCGCCGTCGTTGCTGTCGTTTCCGATGAAGGTGTTGTTGACGATGTTCGGGTCGCCGCCACCCGAGAAGCGAAGCCCACCGCCGAAGTCGACGCTGACGTTCTCGACGACGACGTTGCCGAGCCACTCGTGGGAGTTCGCCCCGGAGTCGATCGACCTGGCCGCGCCGCCTTCGTCGCCGCCGTCATTGGCACAGAAGGTGTTGGCCTCGACGTAGACATCGTCCACGCTGTCCATGTAGATGGCGCCGCCCTCGATGATACCGACGTTGTTGCTCCAGGTGTTGTTGATCGAGGAAAAGAGACCGAAACCGGCGAGGGCGATGCCGCCGCCCGTGGTGGTCGCGGTGTTGGCGTCGAAGGAGGAGAAGGACACCGTGATTTCGCCGTTGGCGCCCTGGTTGGCGCGAATGGCCCCACCGCGTTCGGCGACGGCGTCGTTGGCCGTGAAGGTCGAGAACTGGATGTCGGCGACGATGTCGTTGCGCACGTAGATAGCGCCTCCCCAACCCGCCGTGTTGCCGTCGTAGAGGTCGCCATCGATGTTCAGCTCTCCGCTGTTGTCGATGTTGATGGCCCCGCCCACCGCGGTGTTTCCGGCGCTGTTGCCGGTGAAGGTGTTTCCGCTCAGGTCGTGGGTGCCGGTATCGAGGTCGATGGCGCCCCCGTTGGCCTCGGCACTATTGGCGGTGAAGTCGTTGTTGGAGAGCGTCGAGTCGGTTCCGAGACGAACGCGGATGGCGCCGCCGTTGCCGCCGCCGAAGCCGTCGCTCGCGATATTGGTGTCAAAGGTGCATCCGTCGACCGTCAGCTCGCCGCCATCCTCGGCGTTGATGGCGCCACCGTCGCCATCGCCGGCATTGCCGATGAAGTCGCTCGCGGTGATTGTGGCGACCGAGTCGTTGTCGATCTCGATGGCTCCGCCGTCGTCTCCGGAGACGTTGTCCTGGAACAGCGAGTCGTCGATGAACACATCGGAGAAGTCGGTGGCGAGTGCGCCGTCGCCGCTGGTGGTGTTGTTGTTCGTCACCGTGATGCGGGTGAACACGCCCAGGGAGTCGGTGATCTGAATGGCGCTCCCGTCGAACTCGGATTGGTTTCCATCGAAGATGACATCGGTGAGATTCACCTCGGAGTCCAGACTCAAGAGGCCCGCTCCCGACTCTGGTCCGCCGACCGTGAATCCAGAGATATCCAGGTCAGTTCCCGTGAATTCGGCGCCATTCAGGACCACCACCCCGCGGTCGGCGGTGCCGTTGAGCGTGAACCCGGCGAGGCTGACGATGGCGTTGTCGACCTCTACCGCCGGTCCGCCCGTGCCCGACAGGCTGGTTGCGGCCAGGCCACCGAGCCCGACGATGTCGACATCGACGTCGATAGTCAGGATCTCTGGGTAGTCGCCCGCCTCGACCTCGATCACATCGCCGTCGGAAGCCGCGAGGAGGGCGTCGCCAATCGTGGTGTACCCGGCGACGCCAACTGTCAGCGTAGCGGCGTTGCTGAGCCCGGGAATCCCGAGCAAGAGGATGGTGGAATAGCGCATGGGTCCCTCGAGTCGCGGCATTATAGGGCCGCTGTCGTCAGGGACAGAGGGCCTCCTGGCAGTCGGTATTCGTACAGCAGAGCTGGGGTTGCATCGTGTAGTCGTAGGAAATGCCCGCGGCGCACTGGATGTCGTTGGCGAGGTTGTGGCCGGGCATGGGGATCGGTGCCGCCCAGTCTGTATTGACCGCTTCGAGATAGGCGAGGGGTCCGTCGACGGCTGCCGCGCCGCCAGACGCCGCCTGATTGTCGGTCAACAGGCAGTCGGCGAGCTCTATGGAGCTCTCGACGAGGATGGCTCCCCCGTCTCCCGATGAGGCGGTGTTCTGGTTGAGGTGCACATTGTCGAGGAAAGTCACCCCCGGCCCCATGCCGACCCAGATGGCCCCGCCCGCGTCACTGGCGATGTTCAACTGCATCTGGCCGCCCGTGATGTCGACGTTCTCCGGTGCGCCTGCGGCGTCGACCCAGATCGCGCCTCCTCGGCCATTTACCGCTTCGTTCTGAGTGAAATCTGTGCCGGCAACCGTCAGCGTACCGTTCGCGCGTATGGCCCCTCCCTGGTCTGCGAAGTTCTGGTCCAACGTGCTCGCGCCCACATTGGTGACGGTCGCATCGTCCAGGAAGAGGGCGCCGCCACTGGTGGTGGCGGAGTTGCGATCGAAGCCAATGCTCGTGAGAGTCAGCGCTCTTGCGGTGCCGGTGAAGTAGATGGCGCCGCCGGTCACTGCGGTGTTGTCCTCGATGTCGCTCTCCGAGATGACCACGTCGTGTCGGTCGGAGCAGATGGCTCCGCCGAACGCCAATGCGGTGTTGAAGGTCAGGTCGACATCGGTCAGGGTCGCCGGATTGGTGCCGTTCCACAGCTGCATGGCGCCGCCATCGATGGCTGCGCCATTGCCGTTGAAGAACGAGTCGTCGATCGTCACTATTTCGGTGTTGCCTGCGAACAGGCCGCCGCCGAAGCTATCGGCGGTGTTGTTTGTGAACGTTGCGGAATCGATTGTGAGCCCACCAACGGAACACGGGTCGCAGTGGAGACCGCCACCATCGCCGACGCCGCCCAGGCCGGCCAGCGCCATGTTCAGATCCAGGCGTGTGCCCCCGGTGACGGACAAGCTATCGAGGCCCGAGATGCCGCCTCCGTACGCTGCGGTGTTGCCCTGGACGAGGCCACTTCCGTTCACGCTCAGCGCATGGATTCCACCGCCGTAGAAGTCAGCTTGATTTCCCGAGACAACAGACAGGCTGTCTATCTCCACAGCTCCGGTGGTGAAGATTCCGCCTCCGCTGTTTTCGGCGGTGTTGATCTGCACGATGGTATTTTCGAGGGTGACGTTGGTCGCGTAGATCCCGCCTCCAAAGTTGGGCGAATCGCTGTTGTCGACCTCGGAGTTGGCCAGGGTGACGGTGTCGCCGATGCCCATGGCGGTGCCGTCGATGCCCCCTCCATTGGTGACGGCCGCCCCGTTGGTGAGTCGCACGCCGTCCAGGTCGAGATCTCCCGCGCTGTGGGTCCAGACCGACCCGTTGTTGCTCCCATTGATGACGGTCGCCCCGATCCCGGCCCCTCGAACGATGACATCACCTGTGCTGACGATGTTCTCGAAGAAAGTCACGGCGCAGATGCCGACGACCTCACCGGGCAGGGCCGCATCCACGCCCTCTTGTACGGTCTGATAGATCACGCCGCCCACCGTGACCGGGCCCATCTCCACTGTGTAGACGTCGCAGTCGTTGTCGAGCCCGTCACAGTGCTCGAACGCGTTGGGATTGATGTCTACATCGAGGTCGTCGCAGTCTCCCGAGCAGGTCGTGTACCCATCGCCGTCGATATCGAAGTCCTCGTCGATCGCCAAGTCACAGTTGTTGTCGATTCCGTCGCAGGTCTCGAGCAAGCCCGGATAGATCAGGTCGCCCCCGTCGTCGCAGTCGCCGTCGGCGACCGTAAACCCGTCACCGTCGCAGTCGTCGTGTACAAAGCGCAGCCCGGGTGTGTTGAGGTCCACGAAGTCGAGGGCGCCGCAGGGGTCGCCGTTGACCTGAAGCCACAGCCTGTACATCCTGCCGAGGTCATTGCACATCGGATCGGGGAAAGCGCTCGTGTCGAACGACACGACGATGTCTGAATCCCCGGCAATGCCGGCTGGCGGTTGGCCACCGGTGCCGTTCTGCTTCACGCATTCGCTGTCCGAGATTCTCGGATCCACGCCATCGGGACAGGCGGCCATGTCGAAGCTGAGCACTTCAAAAGCCTGGAAGAGCGGGTGGGTGATAGCGACGGCTATGACTGGATATTCCGAGGTGTGGAAACTGTTCAGTGGGTTGTCGCCTATGATCAGCGGAATGGTGTCCAGAGGGTGGTAGGTGGCATCGGCCCCGACCAGACCGCCGTCGACGATGGTCGGCTCGATGTCCGGCACGACGATGAAGTCGGCGGGGCCTTCGGCTTCGTCATCGACGCCATTGATGGTCACGCCGAACTGCATCGGGTGTCCGCAGGCCTCGTCGTCGGTGCAGCTCGGACCCGGAGGGGGGGGCCGGACGACCAGTTGGAAGTCCAGCTGCGCCGTGTCGCCGAAGCCCTCTTCCACGGAGAAGTCGCCGGCGTCGATCCAGTCCGCGGAGTCGTCGAAGCGGTAGGCGATCGACGCGGCCTCGCCGACAAGCTCGGGGGCGACTTTGGCCTGGACGTGCACGTTGGTTTCGGTCGAGCAGGCCGACATGCCCGGTGGATCGAGGGATTCGATGATCAGGTCGAGATCGATGTCCTCGGTGGTTCCGGGCGCTTCGGTGTCGTTCCCCTGCAGCTGGCCCTTGCGGATCTGGTGATCGGCATTGGAGATGAAGGCGCATCCGGACAGGAGCAGGGCGGGTAGCAGTCGGCACATGGCTGCATTGTACGCAAAGTCCTACCTGCTGACTCCCTCGAAACGCCAGCTCAGGTCGGCTCCCGGTGTCCACGTCATCACCACATCGCCAAATGGGCTGGACAGGAGCAGCTCCACGTCTCCTCCGGCGCCGTCGTCGAAGTTGTGTACTCCGGGGAAGCGCAGCACAATGCGGTCGCCCTCGATGAAGTTGTCGCTTGCGCTGAACAGCTCTTCGCCGTGGCGCAGCTTGAACAGGGGCCTCAGGATTGCCAGCTCTCGGGGCAGCTCGATGAGCACCGTGTCAGCGCCGTACTTGGACTCCACCTGGAACGATGCCGCAGGTGCCGCCTTCTCGACGACGGTGTCGAACCGGGAGACGAACTCGGGGTGTCGACGCCGCTCCCGGAAGGTCTCGGACTCTGCGATCTTGAATTCATCGGTGTCGACCCACACCACGGCCTCGTTGCTGATCAAGATCGCCCGGTGGTGGACGACGTCGTCCTCGGTTTTCGGCGTACCATCTAGATCGAAGGCAATCTTCACCGATCCGAAGGACGTCGTGTCCTGGGCTACGACGGCTGGAACGGAGGGCTCGACGACCATCGCCTCGTAGTCGTTGGGGTACATGTCGGTGAAGTGCAGGGCCAGGACCAGGGTGGCGTTGTGCAGGGTCTGGGTGCTGCGGTTGTCGACGGCCAGGTTCAGTCCCTTGCCCAACAACGGAGGATCCACCTGGAGATCGAGGTAGGTGTCCTCGGGGAAGATCTCCCAGAAGTGCGGTCCGAGGATGTCGTTGCAGAAGGCGATGTCGGACAGAATGAAGTCCCACTGCTTCTGAGAGCGGCGGCGCGCAAAGTGGTCCAGGACCTTGGTGCGGGCTCCCTCGTCGTCGCCCTGGTCGAACATCACCCGGGCCATCTGCAGGTCGGGGCTGAAGTAGCCGGCGCCCAACATGGTCGACTGGTACAGCTCGCGGATGAAGTCCCCTTCGCGAGTGCGCTTCAGGTAGGTGCGCATCTTGTACGGGTCGAGCATGTCGGTGAGCTGGTCGGCCTGCTTGGGGTAGTAGGCGGCGGACTGTTGGAAAGCGAGCATCGCCTCTTTGTTCTGGCCCTCTCGCTGGTGGAGGACCCCGAGGAGCAGGAAGGCCGGAGCCGACGAGTCGGGGTGGTCGTCGATGTAGTCCTCGACCAGCGCGGCCGCTGCGGCCCGATCCTCTGGATTGCCGCCCTCGATCATCGCCAGGGCGGCGAGCAGGTGGGCCTCCTTCTCGCTGGGAGCCATCGCGATGGCGAGCTCGGCGCTCCCGCGAGCAGCGGCCCAGTCTCCGTTGTGGGCCGCGAGGTAGGACCGATCCCGCAGGATGGAGAGCTCGTCCCACTCCTGCATGTAGTCGTAGTAGACCTCCGAATAGGTGTACAACGCGTCGAAGAGGGTCTGCTCGGTCGCGGTGATGTCCCGGAGCAGCTCTCGGTGGGAGGCCTGCCGTTCCTTGAGCTCGATCAGCAGCTCCTGCGCCTTCTTTCGGTCGACCGAGAACTTGCCCGATGGCGTCACCATGTTCGCGTTTCCGGAGACGAGACGACGCTGAGCGTCGACAGGAGGAGCTCGCTGGTGACCTCCCACATCGCCTGCTGATCGTCGGCCTCGACCTGTTTGGCGTACAGGCCCATCTGGATCTCGATCAGGTCTTTGCGGGCCTCGAGGATCTCCGGCGCGACATCGCGGTAGTCCTGCATCGCCAGCTGCGACAGATAGTCGTGCAGGGACTCCTGGTTCTTCAGCGCCAGATCCATCTGGTGGATGACGCGCACGGTCTTGTCGATGTCGTAGCCCGGGTCGGCGATGCCCTCGTCGAGCTTGCCCAGGATCGGATCGAAGGCTTCCTCCGCGGCCTTTTGCTGATCGGCCAGCGCCTGTTCCCAGGCGGCTTGGCGACTCTGGTACATCCAGCCGCCCGCCGCCAGAGCGGTCAGGGAGACCGCGGCAACGGCGCCCAGGCAGCCAGTCAGCCAGGGGCGTCCTTGGGAGAGTTCACTCACGTCTCCGCATCCAGATCAAGACGAAGATCCCGGACAAGAGGGCCAGGCCGCCAGCGCCCACTGCCGGCAGAAGCCAGTTCGTCTCTTCTTTCTTTGGCTTGCCATTGCCCCTGGGAGCGGAGGGAACGACAGTGATATTCCAGCTGCCCGAGGCTCCGGGTCGATCGCTGGCCGGGCCGTCCAGGTAGAAGAACTCGGCGTACGTCGTGGGTTTGTCGACCCGCGGGGCCGTCATCCACCAGGACACGGTGCCCTCCTCGTGCTGGCTCAAGACCTGTTTGAGCACTGCGGGTCGGGTCGGTTTCTTCCAGGAGTCGTCGGCGAAGGCGCTCGGATCGGTCCCGACCGTCACCGATTTCGCCGGCCAGGGCTCCTCGTCGATGTTGGCGACGGTCAGCGACAGCTCGAAACGGTCGCCCGCCCTCACGGTGAGGTCCATGCCGTCGGTGAGCGCCTCGTCGGGCCAGACCACCCGGGCTCCCGGGTAGTAGTGGGCGATCATCCACTCCGCCGTCTCGCCACGCAGTGCCCAGCGTTGGGATCCCCACTGGCACAGACCCCGTCCGTGGCCATCGACCTTCTTGCCCGTGCAGGTCGCATCCTCGACGCCGAACCGCGTCGGGCTGCCGTTCTCGGCGGAGTATTCGGCGAACACCAGACTGCCGCCCCGCTGGACCGACGCGCCCTCGGTCGCCGCGATTGCCGCGTCTGTTCGCGGGTGCCGCTTGTCTTTGTAGACCTGGGTCCAGGTGGTGTCGTCTAGATCTGCGCAGTTGTACTTCCCGCCAGTTGCCGCCCAGAAAGACGCGTAGGTGCGCGCCGCTATTGCACCGGCCTGCAAGGACTCCGGTTCCCACGACGCCATCCACTCGGAGGGAACCACGCCTGCAACGTAGTCTTCGAGGCCGAGCTCATCGACGCGCCCGCTGCAGGAATCGGTGGATTTGTCGACCGCTCGGCGCCAGACGCGGATGGTGCGCGGCAGGGTCGACTCGGCCTCGCTCACGTCGTCCAGCGTTATGGCGATGCCGTCGGATTCGGTGACTGCCTGGAGCACCATGCGGGCCTCTGGACGCAGATCTCCGGAGTCTCCTACCGGCGTACACCCGGCGATCAACGCGGCAAGAGCGGCTAGACGCATGCCCCGACATATCCCACTACAGGTCCTCGCCCATCTCATCGAAGGGCTCCTTTTCGTCGCTGTCCACCAGGGCGGCATCACCCAGGAGCCCCTCCAGCTCCTCCAACCACCGCTCTCCGGACTTGCCCTGGAAGCGGCGCACGAACTCCTGCCGCTGCGCTTCCTTGATGGATCGGATCCGGAGCAGATCGCGGGGACTCTCGACGACATAGGGCGTGAGAAAGACCATGAGATTCGTGTGCCGGGTGATCTTCTTTCTGCCGCGGAAGAGCAGGCCGATGAGGGGAATGTCCCCGAGGATGGGGACCTTGGACTCGGTGACCTCGACCTTGGTGCCGTTGACGCCGGCGAGCACGATGGTCTGCCCGTCCTCGACCATGACCTTGCTCTTGACGTTGCGTCCCGATGTGATGGGTCCGCCCTCGAGGGAGGCCTCTGCAGCGGAACCCTCGACCTCGTCGACATTGAGCTCGACCTCCAGCGTGACGAGGTTGGTGTCGTTGATGTGGGGCGTGACCATGAGCTCCATGTTCACGTCGACGCGGTCGTAGCTCTGGATGGAGCCGAAGTTGGTCACTTGATTGGAGGTGGGAAAAGGGATCTTTCGGCCGACGGACAGCGACGCCTCCTGGTGATCGATGACCAACAGCGCCGGGTTGCCCATTACGTGCACATCGGAGTCGGTCTGCAGTGCGCGCAGGGCGATCCCAAACGTGGGGACCGGTAGCGTAATCCCGTCGGGACCCACGACATCGACCAGGGGTCCGAAGACCCCCGCGGCCAGGCCGGAGAGGAGATCCGGAGACACTGAAAAGGTGTTGTTCTGCCCACTTGGATCGACCTGGCTGCTGACGCTGATGGGGTTGCCCTCATCGGCCATCTTGTGGGCACTGAGAGAGAGCTCGTTGCCCGATCCGCTCGTGAGCTCGACGAAGGCGGCGTCGACGAACACCTGCCAGCGGGAGACGTCCAGCTGCGCGATGAGGTCGGCGATGGCCTCGAAGTCGTGCTCCTCGGCGAGGATGGCCAGCTGGTTGGTCGCCTTGTCTGCGGCGAATCGGGCGCCTGAGTCGAGGGCCTCGCCCAGACCCTTGGGCTTGTCCGTCTGGGTGGTCTGCGGGACGCGCGTCGGGCGTTTGGGCTCTTGGTTTTGCCCGGATCCCTGCTGCAAGCTGGTGAGTACGCCGTGCACCTCCTCGGCGAGCGCGTACCGCAGGCGGATGACGTGCAGGGTCGAGTGGTCGCCGCTGCCGTCGACATCGAGTTGCTCGACGATCTCCTCTACGGCCTGATGACCCCGTGGATTGGCGAGCACGATCAGGGTCTGGGTGCGCTCGTGATCGATGACCTTCGCGATGTGCTGGGCCTCGCTCCCCGCCGTGGTTGCGGTGGGCGCCACGGTCTTCTTCTTCTTCGAAGGGCGCCTGGATGGGACCGGATCCGGCTTGGTTTCAGTTGGATACAGCGCCTCGATGACCTCTCGGACCTCCTGAGCCGTCGCGAATCTGAGGTGGGTGAGCCGGACAGTCTGGGTCGGCGCGGCAATGGCGAGCGCCTCGACCAGATCGTGGATCTTCTTCACGTTGCTGGCGGTGTCGGTGACGATCAGGGTGTTCGCGGGCGCGTAGGCGATGACTTCGGCGTCCTTTGAAAGCAGAGGTTTGACTACGGTTAGCAGGTCCGAAACCTGCGCGTTTGTCACCGGCAGGAGCTGGGTGACCACGGCCTGGCCACCCAGTGCGGGTTCTCCGGCGTTGATCCGCTCTGCCCGGCTCGACGCATCGGTGGACGCGACGATGGTCACCATCTCGCCGTTGTCGGAAGTAGTGAAACCGTGGGCGCGGAGCGCGGAGAGATAGGCCTCCCAAGCGGCGTCGATGGTCATGGACTCGTGTCCGATGAGCTCGACGGTCTTGCCCTTGAGCGCTTTGTCGTCCGAGAGCAGGAAGTTCTTGCGGAGGATGTCGGCGAAGAACAGCGTCAGGTCGTAGAGGGACGTCTCTCCGAACTCCAGGAGGAGGCGGTTGGCGGCATTGGCGTCTGGAGGCACATTCCGATCCGGGACGACTTTCACCCCGTCTTCGGTGACCTCGGTCTTGACCGCCGGCTGGGGGGCTACAGGTTTTGCCGCGTGAGCTGCGGGTGCGAGAAACAGGACTAAGAAGAGGAGTACGGCCATACCCCAGCGCTCTGCAACCCCCGATCCAGCCGAAAAGCATGGTTCAACCGTTCAGGTGGTGTCTGCATCGGACACCGTGTCCAGCGGTGACCATCCGTGACTCGGACCGCGACAAGCTGTCATTGACATGTTTGTGGCAAACTGTCGTGACGGCTTTGTGGGGGCGGTGTGGTTCAGTTGCTTGGCTTGATGCTCGTCCTGGCAGGCACCGGCGCAGAGGCGGCCACCATTACGGTCTGCTCGCTCGGTTGCAACGAAACGAACATACAGGACGCGTTGAGCGCCGCCGTAGCCAACGACATCATCGAGATTCAGGAGGACCAGATCAATCAGGGGGCTGTGGTTGTGGGATTCGATCTCACGATCCGCGGTAATGACCCGGTCAACCGTCCGCTGATCGACGACAATGTCTCCGATGTGATGGAGGTCAATGCCGCCGTTGTCACCTGGCAGGACCTCGAGATCACCAACCGCAATTCCGGACGGTGCATCAAGATCGGTGGAGCAGGAACGATTGCGAACCTCGACAACGTGCGCGTGTTCGACTGTGACAACGGCGGAGACGGCGGCGGTATCCGGCTGCACAACAACACCAATGCCACGATCACCAACTGTCAGTTCGACAACAACAATTCCGGTTCTGACGGCGGGCACATCGATCACGATGGAATTTCCCTTGTGATCACCGACAGCGTGTTCACCGGAGGCACTGCGAGCGGGAGCGGCGGCGCCATCTCGGTCAGCCGCGGCACCATGACCATTTCCGGCTCGACCTTCACCTCCAACTCGGCGTCAGACGGGGGCGCAATCAACTACCCGGAGCCGACGCCGCTGTCGATCGACACCTCCACCTTCACCGGCAACATCGCGACGGGTGACGGCGGAGCGGTCTACTACAACGTGGGAAATGGACCGACGGACTTCCTGATCACCAACACCGCATTCATCGGTAATGATGCCAACTCCAATGGTGGCGGCATCTACGCTGAGAGTGCGGACTCGGTGATCTTTGCCGACGTGGCGTTCTGGGGAAACAGCGCCGCGAATGGTGGGGGCCTCTACTTGAAGTCGATTGACGACTTTCTCGGCGAGCGGGGCGACTTCTGCGACAACGACGTCAGTGGAGACGGGGCTGGCGCGTACATGGAGACGGTGAACTCGCCCGGCGTCGGATCT
>Ga0315336_1005542_pt1 | contig 13703 bp, 10 predicted proteins | sample ASW5metaG_FD_204512 | JGI IMG/M metagenome (GOLD analysis project Ga0315336, IMG submission 204512) | Ammonia-oxidizing marine archaeal communities from Monterey Bay, California, United States - ASW #5 | ecosystem: Environmental > Aquatic > Marine > Intertidal zone | place: USA: California...
CGTCGACTTCCATAATGCTCGGGTGTACCTGTGGACTGGTTCCGTGCGAGTCGTCCATCGCGTGTCCCCTCTCCGTTACAGCCGAATACCATGCGATTCGCCCGAACGAAATATCATAACAAAGACGCGAAGGAGAAGACAGGTGCTATAGCGGCCAAACCAACGGGATAGCGATCATCGCTACCGCAAATAACAACACGCTCAGCGGCAGGCCGACTTTGATGTAGTCGGTGTATTTGTATCCGCCTGGTCCGTAGACCATTAGGTTGGTTTGGAAACCTAGAGGGGTTACCAGGCTCGTCGCTGCGGCGAACATGACGGCCATGGCGAAGGTTCGCGTGTTTACGTCTGGACCGATTTGAGTCGCAGCGGCAATCGCGATTGGAAACATGAGTACGGCTGCGGCCTTGTTCGTGATCATTTCGGAGAGTAATGCCGTCAATACGTATACAACCCCTAGAACCGCGAGCGATCCGAACACGACGGACCCGTCCACCAGTACGATCGCGATTGTTTTCGCAGCGCCGGATTCGGTCATGGCGCGGCCAAGCCCAAGCGCTGCGGCCAGTGTAATCAACGTGCGCCAATCCACGGATCGTCGAGCTTGTCCAGATGAAATGCAACGCGTAATGACCATAAGTCCGGCCACAGTAAATGCAGCCATTGGAGTTGAGATGACTTGTGTGGCCATCAGCGCGACGAGCAGCACGACCAGCACAGTCGACAAGATAGTCTTTTCATGGCGGACGGGCCGCGATTCTTCGACGCCGCTCACGAGGAAAAAGTCTGCATTGTTTCGGTGGGCGCGGGAGAAGTCGTGACTGGTTTGCAGAAGCAGCGTGTCACCGTTCCGCAACACGATGTCGCCTACGCGTCCGGTCAATCGGGTAGCCCCACGATGTACCGCCATGACTGCGGCATTGTAGCGCGTGCGAAACTGTGCGTCACGAATCGTACGTCCGATTAAGGGCGACGTGTTCGAAATTACGGCCTCGGTCAATTGAGTACTTCGGCGCGCAATCGCCGCTTGCTCATAGCCTTCATCCGACACCGGCACCAACCCAGGAATCCGTTCAAGATCGACGATATTGCTCACGACACCCGTGAACGTCAGTACGTCGCCCGAACGAATGATCTCGTCCGGACGAACGGGTGCCGTCGCGACATTACCGTGCACGATTTCCACCAGGAATAGCCCGGGCAGGTGGCGCAGACCGGCTTCCTCAACCGCTTGACCGACAAGCCGGCACTCCGGTTCTACGCGCATGTTAATGAGATATTCGCGCGAGGATGCGCCCAACTGCTCAAGCAGGTCTTTACGATCCGGCAGCAAATGGCGTCCGACCACGACCAAATAAATGAGGCCGACGACAAGCATCGGAATTCCGACGGGCGCCATCTCGAATATGCCGAGCGGTCTGAATGCGGCGTTATCGACAGAGACTCGTGCGAGGCGATCGCCCTCTTCAACGATCATCCCATTGATGACGAGGTTCGTGCTCGTGCCGATGAGTGTGCACGTGCCGCCGAGGATACAGACATACGACAGCGGTAGCAGCACGCGCGACGGGGAGACTTGAAACTTGCGGCAGAAACTGTCGACCAAGGGCAACAGCATTGCGAGGACCGGAGTATTGTTGAGGAACGCGGAAATCCCCGCCACAGGGATCGCTAGGCGGGAGAGCAATTGAGTGTCCGTACGCGCCGATCCCAACAACCGCGTGCCGAAACTATCCAACGCGCCCGTCTCGCGCATCGCCGATGCGACCACGAACAATGCGGCAATCGTTAATACGCCTTCATTCACGAATCCGGAAAAGACATCCTCCGGCGTGATGATGCCGACAAGGCCGGTCAATACGGTCGCGCCCATCAACACAAAGTCCGGCGGTGCGGCGGTGCGCGAAAGCATAAAAAACACCACCAGCACGATTCCGACTACAAACCAACCTTCCCAAGTCATTGGTAAGATTTACTTCCTCTATCAATCGTCGCCCACATTGGCGTACGAGCATACAGCTACGAGCCAGTAGTTCTAAAGTCGGCTCGACCTTGGCCGAGCCCTGCCGCCTCCTTATAATGACCGGCCCAATGACAACCGAAACGGCTGACCTGAAATGACCAAAAATCAAACCATCGTCGATCTCCGCAGTGACACCTTGACCACCCCCTCCAAAGCCATGCGAAAAGCCATGGCCGCCACCGAGGTGGGCGATGACGTATTCGGCGATGATCCGACTGTCAACGCGCTCCAGGAACGCTCGGCCAAGCTGCTGGGCAAAGAGGCAGCACTCTTCGTGCCCAGTGGAACCATGGCCAATTTGCTCGCGATCAAAGCACAAACGCAGCCGGGCGATTCCGTCCTTCTCCACGAAGATGCGCATCCGTTTCAATATGAAGCCGGCGGTATGAGCATGGTGGCGGGAGTGATGCCAAAGACCCTAACCGGCGATCAGGGAATACTCGCACCCGAAACCATCGCGGACGGCATCATGTTGAACGCTGATTCCCACCGATCGCATACGAAACTGGTCACCATCGAACAAACCACGAACCGGGGCGGCGGCGCATGCTATTCAAAAGAATCAATTCAGGCGATAGGCGCGCTCTGCGATGAACACGGGCTCCGACTGCACTGCGATGGCGCGCGCCTGTTCAACGCCGTGGTTGCCGACGGCGTCGACCCTGCAGAATACGCTGCTCCGTGTCACACCGTCTCACTCTGCTTTTCCAAAGGGCTCGGCTGCCCGGTGGGTTCCGTATTAGCCGGCGACCGGGAGACCATAAACGCGGCCCATCGGTATCGCAAGATGTTCGGCGGCGGTATGCGACAAGTCGGCATTCTCGCGGCAGCCGCGGACTATGCGCTCGACCACAATATTGAACGACACGCCGATGACCATCGTCGGACGGAGACGTTGCGCGAAGCGTTGGCCGATATCCCGAATATTTCAATCCCATTGCCGAGCCCAACGAACATCCTCTTCATTGACGTTCCCGATGCGCCCGACTTCGCCGATCGATGCAACGTGCGCGGCGTCCGAATAATGGCCTTCTCCCCCACTCGCCTACGCATGGTTTTTCATCTCGACGTGGACGACGATGATCTTCAACGCGCCATAGCAGTCATAACGGCAACGGCACGCCAATACGCCACGGCGTAATATCAGGTGTTTCGCCCACGATTGGTGGCAGATAGAAATCATTGTTTGTCGTGTATACTGATTCCGCCTTTCTTTTGAAGTTCACTGTTCGCAGCCCAGACAAAGAAGGAGTCAACCATGAGTACAAGCGTCTACAAAGTAGTCGAACTCGTCGGTACGTCCACAAAATCGTGGGAAGATGCCGCCAAGAGCGCCGTTGAACAGGCCGCGAAATCGCTCAAGAATCTTCGCATCGCCGAAGTAGGCGATCTCGATATGAAGATTGAGGACAACAAAGTCGTCGCATTCCGCGCACGCGTCAAACTCTCGTTCAAATATGACGTATAGAATCAATCTTACGCTAATTCTTGGCATTGCTGCCCATTCAGCAGTGGCGGTCGAACTCGTAACGTTGCAAGAGTCCAACTGGGACGCATACGTACCTGCGGGGAAAGAGGTCGACGCGATCTACGGCGACTTCGTTCTACGCAACGACAACATTGTCGCTGTGATCGCGTATCCGTCGCGCGACCGATCAGCCAACATGATGACGAAGTCATCCGGCGGCGCGATTATCGACCTTACCCTTCGCGACCACCAGAGCGATCAGATCCAGGGATTTTTCGCCGGAGGTGGACGTTTTACGTATGCGTTCGACGGTGTGAAAGTTGATGGCAAATCGGTCGAAGTGCTTGACCACAGCAATGTTTCGCTAGCGGGGAAATCGATAACATTTGAACTGTTTTCGCCCGGACGGGGTAGCCGCTTTCAGCAGCACCTGCACTACACCCTCAACGATGGCGCGGATCACATCGAGGTTACCAGTGTATTCACCAACACGTCCGATAGCGCGAAGTCGCTGACCATGCGCGACACGTGGCGTCATGACAACAGCAAGGATGGCGCGGCGATTCAGCGTTCGAAGAACGGTCGAACGCAAGTCGCTTGGACATACGATCAGTGGTTCGATCAAGCGTACGGCCTCACGACGCCCAATGGCATGGCGCTGACCACCCGCGCCAAAGAAGGATGGAACGCGCCGCAAGAAGTGATTTACCTAGTCGACGACGCGGAATCAATGGAGGTTCCAGCAGGCGAATCGAATACGCTGACACGCCTGTTTTATCCTGCACGGAATAGCCTAGCGGTCCATGCGATGCACGCAGCCATCACCGGGACACCGTGGGAGAACGCCACGTTGACCGTAGTAGATCAAAACGGTGACGCTGTAGAAAACGCCGATATCGACGTCCTCGCTGGCGAAGAATTGATTGGATACGGAACAACGGATGATGACGGCACAATCGAATTGTATCGTTCTTCGGAATCGCTTTCCGGCGTAGTCTCGGCATTGGGACACGGCAAGACTTCATTTCCTATGCACGGCAGTCTCGGCACCCACCAAACGTACAAGACCACACTCAATGCGCCCGCATGGGTGGATGTGCACGTGACCGCGAAAAACGGCGGGCCGATTCCGTGCAAAGTTCAGTTCTTTGGAAACAGCGACACGCCGGATCCATTCTTCGGACCGGACAGTGGTATCGCCGCAATTCGTAACGTCTATTACAGTCATGACGGATCGTTTCGACAAAAACTTGACCCGGGTTCCTACGAGGTCATCGTAAGTTTTGGGCCGGAATATGATGCCGAAGTTTTCGAAATAAACACTGCGTATGGTACGACGGCGAAGCTTGAAGCGACGTTGCAACGCGTCGTCGAAACGCCGGGATGGGTTAGCACGGACTTCCATAGCCATTCGACCCCGTCAGGTGACAATGCATCCAGTCAGCGAGGCCGAGTCCTAAACTTACTCGCCGAACACATCGAGTTTGCGCCGTGCACGGAGCATAACCGCATTGACACGTACGCAACGCATCTCGATGCGTTAAATGCGGCCCACTTACTTGCGACTTGTTCGGGCATGGAATTGACGAGCAGTCCGGGCAGTCTGAATCACCACAATGTGTTTCCGCTCGTACACAAACCACGCACGCAAGACGGCGGCGGACCGCGCACGTCGCCCAACCCAGAACAACAAATCGAACGGATCGCGCTGTGGGACGACGATTCAGAGAAACTGGTGCAACAGAATCATCCCAGCATTGCATGGATGTTCTTCGACCGCGACAAAGATGGCGTTGCAGATGCGGGATACGACAAAATGCCCGGCCTCATGGACGTAATCGAAGTGCGTCCTCCGTCGGGCATGTTCGACGCCCCCTTCAGCGCCGACGGTCAAGGCGGCGCACTGGCGGACAAACCGAATAATCGAATGTTTGAATGGGTCCAGACCCTCAATCAAGGGCATCGCGTACCGGGCGTAGGCAACGCCGACTCGCACGCAAACTTCCACGGGTCCGGATGGACAAGGAACTACGTCAAGAGCCAGTCCGACGACCCCGCAAATATCGATACGATGGACATGGTGAAAGCATCGCAACGCGGCAACATCATCATGACAAACGGCCCATACCTCGAAGTCGAAATGCGCGCCGGCGATAACGCCGCATCGGCAGGTGATGACCTAGCAGCGTCAGAGGGAAAATCGGAACTAGCCATCCGCGTCCAGTCCCCCAACTGGTTTGACGTAGACCGCGTACAAGTGTTCGTCAACGGGCGCCCAGATCCCGCCCTCAACTTCACACGCGCATCTCACCCCGACTTCTTCGAGAACGGAACGGTAAATTTCAATCACACCATCCCACTCGAACTGAAAACGGACGCACACATCATCGTGGGCGTCATCGGCGAAAACTCCGAACTCGGCCCAGTAGTCGGCCCACGCCGAAGCGGCGACAAACCTGTAGCAGTCGCCAACCCAATTTTCGTTGACGTAGACGGAGGGGGATTCAAAGCCAACGGAGACGATTTGGGATTCCCGTTGCCTCCGAAGCCTGAGAATTAGACGTAAAAAACGCCCGTATGGAATTGGGAGCTACGTAGTGCCCAATTCCATATGGGCGTTAATTTCGATGCTTCGTGACGGCAGGACTAGCGACTAACTTGCGGTCGGAATGGTCTGGCCCTTTTTATCGCCCGGTGCCAGAACAAGTTTCCTCACCACTTCCCAATACCCTTTGCAGAGCTCTGCGCTATCGAGATGCCCCTGCTCCTTCAAGTAAGCGTGAAATTCTGGCAGGCGATAACAAGGCACACTGGCGAGAATGTGGTGTTCGAGATGGTAGTTCACATTGTTCGGCGCAAAGATGAGGCGTTCCCACCAACGCGCGTAGGTGGTGCGCGTGTGTTTACGCGGATCGGGATGGAGTAAATCGGGTACCGATCCATGTTCGGCAGCTTGGCGAATCCGCACAACGAGCATGTAGCTCGTCATCCAAGAAACCGGCCATAGCAGATAAAGCCAGGAATGGCCGGTGAGATAGAACACGCCAAACATCACACACTGCCCCAAAATCCATGCAGCCACAGCGCGTGGCCCGAAGCCTTTTGCGGAGTAGTAGAGCGTTTTGATCCCGGTTTGGCCGGTAACGTCGCGAATTATTTTGCGGAAGAAACTCTTGCGTGTGACGGCATAGTTGACGTAGTTCTGAAGATCCGGATCGTCTTTCGTGCCGCCCAACCTGTGGTGCTTGTTGTGTTTGACGCGGTATTCCTCCGCATCGGAGAATATGAACGGCGCGGCGAGCCAATGGGCGACAAAGCGATTCCAGCTCGTGCGCGTAAACATCGTGCGATGGCCGCAATCGTGCACCAATACGGCGATACCGAGCTGGCGTCCGCCGAGCAAAATAATCGCAATTGCGATAGAAACCGGATGCGTCCAATAGGCGACGGCTGCGAATATCGCAATAATCATGAGCCAATTGCCCGCAACGACACGTAACGCCGACGCGTTATTCCGCTCGGAAAACCGTCGGATTTCGTCTTTCGTTAGTAGGTCGCTGGTAAGCATTTGGGGCACGCCTCTCGTGCGAGATACTGACTAATTACAGCATCAATTGAGGCGTAGTGCAAATCGAGGCCCAAATTGGATGGTCAATCCAGATCGTTGAAACTTTCTACGAAATCGGCGATTAAAAGACCAACGTCTTCCGATGTCGTATCCCAAGAACACATGAAGCGAATACCACCGCCCCCGATGAACTCGTAAAAATGCCAGCCACGGTCACGCATTGCCGTAGCGACGCTACTCGGCACCTTGATGAAAACGGAGTTGGCCTCTCGCGGATACATCACTTCGACGCCCGGCAATTCTTTCAATCCTTGAAACAGTTCCTCCGCCCGCTCGTTCGCGTTCCCCGCGTGCTTCAGGATTACGCCGTCCGTCAACAGCCCGGTCCACGGCGCGGTAATAAATCGCATTTTTGAAGCCAATTGCCCGGCTTGCTTACACCGATAGTCGAACTCTTTTGCGAGCGATTTCTCAAAAAAAACAACGGCCTCGCCAAACGCCAAGCCCGCTTTCGCACCACCAAACGTGAGGACATCGACGCCCGCCTTCCACGTAACTTCCTTCGGCGCGACACCAAGGGTGACCAATGCGTTTCCGAGACGCGCACCGTCCATGTGTAGTTTTAGATCGTATCGACGAGCAAGTTCGCCGACACCCTGAAGTTCATTCACAGAATAGACCGTGCCCAACTCCGTCGCCTGAGTAACGCTCAAAACATTCGGCACTGGATAGTGGATATCGGTACGTTTAAGAATCGTCTTTTCGACTGCATCCAGGCTCACCTTTCCATGATCGCCAGGAACCAACAAGAGCTTCGTCCCATTGGAAAAAAATTCCGGCGCCCCGCATTCGTCCGTCTCGATATGGGCGGACTCGTGTGCGATCACGCTATGATAACTCTGACACATGGAAGCCAGCGCCAACGAATTCGCCGCCGTCCCATTGAATACAAAGAAAATCTCACAGTCCGTCTCGAAGAATTCCCGGATGCTTTCACAAGCACGCTCGGTATACGTGTCCTCACCATAAGCACGCGTGTGCCCGGCATTGGCATCGTTAAGCGCCTTCAGCGCCTCAGGACACATCCCAGCCCAATTGTCACTGGCAAATTGATGATTTGTAGTCAGAGGTTTTTTCAACAGAATCAATCTTTCGTTTGTTTTTTGAACTTAATCGCACGAAGTGTGATCGAATCGATCGAACCAAACCGTTTCGCCTAGTTCCTTAGAATTGTCGACCACCGGAATATCGCTAGCTTTACGCTGACTGTATGCATTCCCACGCGGAGCATGGGAACGAGGTCGCCTTGCCATTGAATCGTAACGGTTCTTCTTCGGCAACGTACCCACGGCACGTTGCCCCTTTATTTACTTTCTTCTTTCCCAAGAAGAAAGTAAGTGCATCGCAGTCTCCACCATTTCCCGGCCCGATTCTGGACCGACGCGCGCTACGGCCGCTTCATAGCCCCCGGTTTGCATCGCACGTGGTGTCACAATGTAACCGAGGTAGTGGTTGGCATAGCCGACGAGGACCAAGGGGTAATCATACGTTTGTTTGATACGCGCACGCAATTCCAACGCATACTCCACGAACAATTCGCCCGGCACCGCGACCGCGACTAAATCACCGATACGCATAACCTGCACTTCAGCGTCGTAAGATGTCGGTTGCACCAATTCGCCATCCGCGATGAGCTTGGCTTGGCGAACGTTGGCCGATTGAAGATCCACCTGCTGACGCAACTGGCGCTGCAATTGATCGGGAGCATCGGCTTTAACCGCATTTTCGTACGACGCCTCCGCTGCTGCCAATAATCCTTCTGATTCCGTCAAGGGCGGTATCGGTTTCGGCGGCAATGCCAGAAGCGTTGATGCCGCGTCGACTGAAACCTCCTCGGAGGGCCGGATAAACTCGGCCGTCTTGATCACTTCGCCCGCGATGAGGCGACCCAAGCGCTGAATCTCCGACCAAGGATCGCCTTGACGATGCACCGTAATATCGCCGCACGCGCCTTGGGTGAATACCGCGACACCGCCTAACACTTCTTCAATCGTCCGGCTCGCCCAGCCAGGAAATTCGCCGCTCAACTTCAAGTTTCTCGATCCAAGAATCACCGGATGCCCCGTAAAATTGTAGAGCAGTCCGATGACCTCGCGTGATTCACGCTCTTCGATTCGCAGCACGCCAACGGTAGTGTCGACCACGTCCTCGTTGTTCTGCTGACGATTACGTGTCGCACCGATGATTTCGCCGTACTTGAATCCAGCACTCGCGGGCACGCGGTTGTCGTAAGCGGAGATTCCGGCTTCCGCGAAATGTTCGACTAGAAAATCCTCGAGCGGCAACTCGGTGATGCCTTTGCGCGCTTTTTGGTAATACGATGGCGCCGAGTGGTTGTGGACGCACGAGATCATGATGTGCGAGGCGGGCACACCCGTTTTATCCGTGATGATTGTACGTGCCCGTTGCACCAGCTGCCGATCAATCGCCATCAAATCCGAACCGATGATAATGACCGCTTGTTCGCCATCGTGCAGCGCCAACGCACGTGCGTACAATTCGTCCTCCGCACGCTCGAACGTCTCCATCCGGTCACCAAACCCTCCCATATGGGTCGGAAACGGCGGAACGATACTGACCTTGGCCGCACCTGCGGTAAACTCTTGCGCAGACGCCACCGCACAAAGAAGACAAATGGGCAATAAGAAACGTACATTACGGAACATGTCACCTCCGTTCATTTGCGATTACCAAGAAGGATACTGAATTCCGTGAGATCATATGTAACCCATCTCGAATCGGCCATTGACGGCACGCACCTGCCCGCGAACGAGCTACACACCTTGCACAAGGACCGGCCTATCTGGGTTCGCTACGACTTAGACGCCGTTCGTAACGCGATGTCAAAGGACGCGCTTTTATCCCGCGCACCCGACCTCTGGCGGTACCGCGAACTCCTGCCCCCGGCCCCCGATGATGAAATCGTAACACTCGGTGAAGGGATGAGTCCGGTGTTGCCGTGTCCGGCGTTGGGCAAGCACGTTGGCCTCAGCGATGTTTGGATGAAAGACGAATCCCAATTGCCGACCGGCAGTTTCAAGAGCCGAGGACAGGCGCTCGCCATCACGATGGCGAAAAAGTTTGGCGTAACGCGTGTTGCGATACCCACAGCAGGAAACGCCGGCGGCGCGATGGCGGCCTACGCGGCCCGTGCAGGAATGGAAGCGTACGTCTTTATGCCGGACGACACCCCCGCCATCAATCAATACGAATGCGTCGCGGCGGGCGCAAAGACGTTTCTCGTAGACGGACTCATCACAGACTGCGGCCGCATCATTCGCGAGGGTAAGGACGCGATGGGTTGGTTCGACATCTCGACCTTGAAAGAACCCTATCGTATCGAAGGCAAGAAGACGATGGGACTCGAACTAGCAGAACAATTCGAGTGGGAATTGCCGGACGTCATTCTATATCCCACCGGCGGCGGCACGGGCCTTATCGGAATGTGGAAAGCGTTCGCCGAATTGGCCGCAATCGGTTGGCTGAATTCAGACAAAATGCCACGTATGGTCGTCGTGCAGTCGACTGGCTGCTGCCCCATCGTCCGCGCATTCGACGCTGGCGAACGATTCGCCGAACCGCATGAAGGCGCTAATACCATCGCCAGCGGTATCCGTGTGCCTGCGGCGGTCGGTGATTTCATGATTCTCGACGCCGTCCGCGAGAGCGGCGGAACGGCAATCGCCGTACCCGAGGAAAGCATCATAGACGCGATGAATCTCGCCGCCCGGCTCGAAGGCATCTCAGTATGTCCAGAAACGGCGGCATGCGTCGGCGCGCTCGAAACGCTCAAGAGCCAAGATTGGATTCAGCCCGATGAACGAGTTGTGATTTTCAACACAGGCGCAATGCAGAAATATCCGGAAGCGATGGCAGTTGAAATGCAGACGATTGACAAGAATGCACCAATCGACTGGAACAAATTGATAATGAAATAACGGGGCGAAGAAGTTATCCATTTGGAGATGGGCGAAGATGTCTTTTCTTAAACATAGTTGGCAACAGCTCACCGGGGTAAACCCTTTTGAAGGCGATATCCTGCCTTCCCGAGTACATATCATTGAACGCGGCGCACCAACGCTACCCTTCCCCCACTTGTTCAATTACAAAACACCATTGAAACTTTTTGATACGTTCTATGCCAATGCCACGGCGGAAGATTCCTCAGCTCGCCATAACCGCTACCTGTATGTAGCCGGCATGCCGCCTGTTCTACTGACGCGCGAACCATCCGTGATTAAATCTATTCTCTTGGCGACGGGTGACAAACCCGGGCAATTTGATCGCGACACAGCACCAACCGCTGGCATCGCGCGCGCGACGGGGGTGAATTCACTACTGTACGCCAATGGGGAAGTGTGGCGCAGGCAGAAAAAAATGGCCGCCAAGCCCTTTAGCAAAGGTTCTCTTTTCCGACCCGAAGAATTTCATGAGTTCGAAAAGACATTTAGAAAAACGGCGATCGACCGCCTCGCATTGTTACATGACACTCAAGAAGCAAGCGGTGAAAAGGTTGTGCGTATTGAGCTCGAACTGGAAATTCAAACCGTCATGCTCGAAATGTTGGTGAACAATTTCTCCGGCGGCTCCGTTGAATACCTGGAATTACGGGAACGATATGTACCGGCCCTCCTGGGATTGATCGACCATATGGTCACCGATACCGTAGCACCCCGCCTGTACGCGTTGAATCGATTGATGACCGGCAAGAACGCCCAACTCCGACGCTGGTTCGCCGACCTCGAAGAACTAACCGATATCGCCCTCGCAGGCCGAGGAGAAGGCGCGGGATTGTGGAAACGGTTCACGGCCGAAGTGGAAGATGAAGAAGCAATGCGCAGCAACATAAGGGTCTTTTTGGCTGGTGCGCTAGAAGCGACAACGTCGTTTGCCTCCTGGACGTTGTCGCATCTTTCCCGAAAACCCGACCTCCAGGAACAGCTGTACGATGAGATAAAGGATATGGTGGTTTATGACCCCGAAAATCTGGCTAAAGCAAAACTATTAAACAAGACTTTGGACGAAACGCTGCGCTTGACGCCTTCCCTTTATTTCTTCCCCAGAAAAGCAACAGTCGATACATGGATAGAAACGGATGACCATCGTAAGATGCTTATCCCGAAAGGCACCACGATTCGACTGGATATTTGGAACGCCAATCGCAATGAAGAATTTTGGGGTGAAGAAGTTTCTGGCTACGCCGCCGAGGCGTTCGCTCCCCAACGATGGGATGTCTTGGAGAAAAAAAGCAAATCGGCCAAGGACTTCCTACATTTTGGATTCGGGTTGGGCCCAAGGGTTTGTCCAGGAAAATTTCTGGGCCAACTTGAAGTCGGCCTAGTGGTGGGTGCATTCATTCAGCTATTTCGATTCAAAGCGGCCAACGAAACTACCGGTGTGCGGGCCGGAGTCACCACGAAGCCAGATGATGGCGTACTGCTCGACATTGAGTTGCGCTAAGACTTTCTTTTCGAGCAAATGGATGAACTGAGCGACAAGATTCGAACTAATCCAGACGCCTACTTCCCCTGAAACACCGGCTTCCGCTTCTCCAAGAACGCCAACACACCTTCCGCGAAATCAGCGGAATCGGCGCGGTGTTGTTGATTATCACGTTCGTAATCGAGTTGTTCAGTAAATGTTGCGGTTTCCGCGTTAGCGAGTGCTCTACGCACTTCGTGGTAAGCCAACGTCGGTCCGTGGCGTAGTTGCTGGACGATTACGTCAACTTCGTCACCCAGCACGTCGTCGTCCACACATTTCCAAATAAGACCGATTCGTTCCGCTTCCTCTGCGAGAACCGGTGTGCCCAGCATCGCCAGCCCCATGGCCCTTGCGCGACCCACGAGCCGTTGCAAGTGCCAGGTGCACCCCATATCGGGGATAAGGCCGAGATTGGGCGTAAACACTTGGATGAATTTCGCAGACTTTGCCGCAATACAGATGTCTCCAAGCAGAGCAATACCCATGCCTCCGCCGGCAGCGACGCCGTTGACTGCTGTCACGACGGGCACTCGGCACTCGTAAATTTCCCGGACCATCGGATTGAATCCGGTGTCCATTCCCCGATAGGTGCGTTCGCCTGACGTAAGATTTTCGCCATCGTCAGCCCCACGTGCCGCTAGGTCAGCGCCGGAACAAAACCCACGGCCTGCTCCCGTAATGACCAATACGCGCACGGTTTCATCGTCCTGTGCGGATTGCACGGCGAGACGCACATCCGCGATCAGTTCTTGGTTTATCGCGTTGAGAACGTCAGGGCGATTCAGCGTCAAAGTTGCAACGCCGTCTCGAATGTCCAACACCACGGTCTTGTAGCTCACGATGTCATTCCTCTTCTGTTTAAATCTAGTGGCCAGCAGCGAAGGAATTACCTTGGCGCAAATCAGGTGCGCCCCGCAGACCGTCGTCCATTATTTGAATACTATTGGCGCTGCCCCACTCTCCCCTGGGCTGAATCGCGTGCCCCATGCTCTTCAATTGTTCGGACGTCTCCGCATTGAGCGCTCCCGGTTCCATCGCGATTTGATCGGGCAGCCATTGCGAGTGAACGCGCGGCGCTGCAACGGCCTGCTCAACGCTCA
>Ga0315336_1005543_pt1 | contig 13699 bp, 9 predicted proteins | sample ASW5metaG_FD_204512 | JGI IMG/M metagenome (GOLD analysis project Ga0315336, IMG submission 204512) | Ammonia-oxidizing marine archaeal communities from Monterey Bay, California, United States - ASW #5 | ecosystem: Environmental > Aquatic > Marine > Intertidal zone | place: USA: California...
CGCACGGCCATCCATTCCGGCCGCCAGCCGATGCACGGGACCGATAAAGGCCTGGCCGCCCCCACCGACCAATGCCATTCTCAATTTGCGGTTCAGTGGAGCATTGATTGTGGACATGTCGCATCACACGCACTGAAATCGGCAACGCCACCGGATGCGGCCCCGGCCATCGGCGGTTTGAACAGAACAGACCGCGGTCCCGTGATGAATTCAGAACAACTCGAAAATCGGCCGGCCTTCATCCAACAACCGCAACGGTCGGTTCTGTGAATCGATCGCCACCAGCTCTTCGAAACCCAGCGAGTGATAAATCGTGTGAGTGATGTCTTCGGGAGCCACCGGGCGATCCGCCGGATAGGCACCCACCGGATCGGAGAAACCGTAAGCCTGTCCCCCGCGGATTCCGCCACCAGCCAACAATGCACTCATGCAGTGTGTCCAATGGTCACGTCCCGCGCCTTTGACCCCTCCCGACCGTGGGTCACCGATTTTCGGTTTGCGACCCATTTCGCTGTTGACCACGACCACAGTGGACTCCAGGAGTCCCCGTTGACTCAGATCTTCGATCAAGGCCGAAAAACAGCGATCAAATTCGGGAAGCAGGACGTCGCTGAGGCAGCCAAAGTTGTTGCCGTGTGTGTCCCAGCCGCCTCCACTCTTACACGACTTGGCCTCGGCCAGTTTCTTGTTTCCTTTCCAGAACACGGCCACGCACGGCACATGAGCCTCGACGAGCCTCCGCGCCAGAAGCATACTCATGCCGTTGACGGACTCGCCATACCGCTGGCGGACCTTGAGCGGTTCGGCGGCCACATCAAACACGTCGCGGACGGCACCGGATCCCAACAGCGAAAACGCCTTGTGCTGATGCGTGTTGTAATTGGCAGTCGATGCATTGGCTTCAAACACCCGCCGAGCCGAGTCCAGTGTTCTTAGTAATTCTCGCCGCGATTGCAGACGGTCCGTCGACACCTCGCCTTGCAGCGACAAACTGGGTGCTGTAAATCGAGTCGGGTTATCCGAATCACCGTCGACATACAGCGGATCGTGTTCGACTCCCAACCGCGCGGCGAACTGACCGGGCCGCGTGTACTGAGGAGCTCCCGGTTTCTGCGGTAACGTCACAACCTGCGGCAACTGGCCATGCCGAGGTGATTTGTAGCCGACAACTGTTCCAAAAAACGGCCAGTCGTCAGCTCGCGGCTTGCGGTTGTTCAACAGCTGTCGAAAACTGGGATCCGGAGCATGGCCGGTCAAATTGTAGTAGTAGCCCGCGTGGTGATCTCCGGTGCCACGGCGAAAGTGGCCCAGTGATCTGACCACGGCCAGGTGGTGCATCTGCCGCGCAAGCAACGGCAAGTGCTCACACAAGTCGACCCCGGGAGCCGTGGTGCTGATCGGTTCAAACGGTCCCCGATATTCCCGCGCGGCTCGAGGCTTCATGTCCCACGTGTCAATGTGCGACGCCCCACCACTCAACCACACCATGATCACCGATTTGCCGCTGGGCCGTGCCGGTGACGCGGCAGGCACGCTGCCGGCCGCCGCCAGGCCTTGGGCCAGGCCCACACCGCCGGCCATCAGCAGTGTCCGCCGCTCGACGAACGATTTCAAACGCCGATGGTCGCTCGGCGTCGGTAGCTCACGTCGCGTGTCAGCCATGATCATCCACCACCATTCGGATCAGCCGGTTAATCCCGGTATCGGCTCGCCATGATAAACATGATGAGGCCGATCCAGTTCGTCTCGCCAGGTCACGGTCGAGGGGAGTCCCATGGCGCGGTAAATCGTCGCCGCCATGTTCTCGGGACGCTGCGGATCGGATTTGGGGTACCCGCCAATCCGATCCGACGATCCGATGACCGTACCGCCGCGTACGCCTCCGCCAGCAAAGAACACGGTCTGAACGGCTCCCCAATGGTCCCGTCCAGGCAATTTGGATTTGGCACCCTTGAACGTAAAGATCCGAGGAGTGCGACCAAATTCACCGGCCATGACAATCAAGGTTTCGTCGAGCAGTCCGCGTTCTTCCAGATCGATGATCAAAGCCGAGAGGGCGCGGTCGGTGGGCGGCAACAAGTAATTCGAAAGATTAGGGAAAGCCGCTTCATGCGTATCCCACGACTCGTCATTTCCCAGATTCACCTGCACCAGACTGACGCCGGCCTCAACCAATTGCCGAGCCATCAACAACGACCAGCCGAATGAGTTGCGACCGTACCGATCTTGAGTCGCCGGATCGGCCCCATGCACGTCCAGCGCACGATGGGCTCCGCCGTCCAGGAGCAATGAAATCGCTTCCTGCCGGTAACGATCAAATCCCTGGATGCTCGCCGATCGATCCAAATCGCGACGCTGCTTGTTCAACTCGTCCAACAGCCGCACCCGCGCCGAAAACTGGTCTTCCAGAATGCCCTGTGGCAATTGCAGTTTGGGAGCTTCAAAGATGTAATTATCCGGAGTGGTCGCGCCTTCCCAGCGTTGAAATCCATACTCGGGAAACGCTCCATGAATGTAATTGGAATCCCGATAATTACTCGCTTCCACAAACCAGGGATCAAACCGCGGGCCCAGGGTTCCGGCAAACTGGCCGGGAATCGTGCGACCGCTGACATGAATCAGCTTTTCGGGCAACACCGCGGCCGGTGGTAAATTGTTGCGACGCGGCAAGAGCTTGGTGGCCATCGATGCCAGGCTGGGATGATCGGACGGCTTCGGACGGCTTCCGTCAAAACCCGTCGGCGTTGACGTGCGTCCGGTCAGCATCACATGGTGGCCGATCGAATGCTCGTTGTACGGATGCGTCAGGGAACGCACCAGAGCCCAGCGGTCGCTGATCGACGCCAGCCGCGGCAGATGTTCACAAATCGACACACCCGACGTCGCCGTTTGAATCGGAGAAAACTCGCCGCGGATGTTGTCCGGTGCGTCGGGCTTGGGATCGAAGCTGTCGTGCTGCGTCAAACCGCCGGAAAGAAAAATGTAAATCACCGACTTGGCCGACACAGGTTGCGGAGCCGCCGACAATGCCTGCAGCCCCCGCACATGATTCATCCCCAGACCCAGCAGGCCGATGCCGCCGGCCTGCATCATCGTCCGGCGATTCACATCAGCATGATGCTTCCACTCCGGATTCGCGTGTGCCCGCGTCATCTCACACTCCGCAATAGGCAACCAACCGAGAAACAACGACGCTGTCAGCTAACATGGTTCTCGAACATCACCGACGAGGCAGATCGCGTTTTGTCTCAATCGCGGTCTGGCAATCAGCGAGACCTACGCGCTGGACAACGCAACGACAAACGCGCCGGCCACCGACTCAGAAACACTCGATAATCGGCTCTGAATCACATCAATAGACTAGCATATCGGAGAACTTCAAGTCGACCGGCATTACGCGATTGGACGTCTGAGAGCACGATGACGGGTGGCCGGTTGACAAACACACTGACACGGCCATCTTGCGACCTGGACGTCGGTCGGCGCCTGCAATGGCCGTTCAACACATGAAGCGTCCGGCGGTCAGCAAGCGGTCGGCCGCCTGCTCACCGCTCCGAATGCAGCTGGGGATGCCGATCCCGTCATACGATTTTCCGGCCAATTCGATACCGGGATGTTCCGCAACCAGCCGCCTGATCCGTTCGATGCGCTGCCGATGACCCACGTGATACTGAGGCATTGCGGCAGACCAGCGCGTCACATTGACGGTCAGCGGATCCTGTCGCACTCCCAGCAGTTCTCCCAACTCGCGGATCGCCAACTGTACGAGGTCCTGATCCGGCAGTTGCACCAACTCCGGTTGGCAGGCGCCTCCGATAAAGACGCGGATCAACACGCAGTGTTCCGGCGCCCGACCGGCGAATTTGACACTGGAAAAACTGCCCGACAGAATTCTGCGATTCTCAATCATCGGGACGACAAAACCAAAACCATCAAGTGGATGCTGGATCTGTTCCCGGCGGAACCCCAGCGACACAACAGCGGTACCGGCATGCGGAATCTGTCCGAGTTGCCTCGCCAACTCGTGGTCTGTTGCCCGCATGATCTCGGCGGCCGAATCTGCCGGCGCTGCCAGTAACACCGCGTCCACACACAAAGGCTGTTCACCCGGAACATCGATCGACCAACGGCCGTCCGCTGTACGGACCAGGCTGCTGACAGCAGACGTCAACCGCAGGCATGCAGGCGGCAGCCGACTGGTAACCGCATCCACCAGGCTACTCATCCCGCCGCGCGGCGCCGCGAACAGACCATACCTCGCCGCACTGCCTTCCACGGCCCGCCCCCGCGCCTTGCGGAGCGCCGCCTTGATCAGACTGCCGTGGTCACGTTCCATGTCCAGGAATTGCGGGAGCGTGGACCGCAAGCTCAATTGGCTCGGATCGGCCGTATAGATTCCACCCACCAGCGGTTGAATCAACCGCTGGAAAGTCTCTGCTCCGAATCGCCGCCGGGCAAAGGACTCCAAGCTCTCATCATCACTGTCTCTATCACTGTCTCTCCGGCGGCGCACCAGACATTCCGCCGCCAGCCGCAACTTTCCCCGCAGGCTGAGGATGCGTGTGGTGATCAATGGCCAGATCCGGCCCGGGGCCATGATCATAAAGCCCTCGGGAATCGACGCCAGGCGTCCGCGGTTGACGACGAACGCGCGACGGCAGACCTCGTTGGTTGACTGCAATTCCTCAGCCAATCCCACACGGTCACACAGATCAGTGGCCCAAGGAACGTTTGTAATGAACGCGTCGGCACTCCGCTCAATCAAGAACGCGTCCTGCCGCACCGTCTGCAACACACCTCCCGTCCGTGCGGCGGAATCCAGGACACTCAACGCGAGCTCTGGTGCGGTTTCATGGATTCGCAACGCGGCCGCCAATCCTGTAATACCCGCTCCGATGACGGCAACCCGCGATCCGGACTTCGTGTCCGCTGAGGTCCTGGAATTCTGTCGCGCCATGATCATTCGGGCCCGCAGGCTGCATCCAACCGCAGAAGCTATCGACTCCTGGCAACTCCAACTGTATCACATCGCGGCCTGACATTTTAGCCACGCACATCAGGGTAGGCACACCACATCGACCTTCCCGATGCAAGAGTCCGGATGCGCGTGACAGTCCGGTGGATCGTGCCACCGCGGTGTCAACCGGTCTCGAGCGACCCCTGACAACGTCCGCTGCCGGCAATCGAATACTGCCGGAAATCCAGCAGTCGCCCGTCTGCGGCGCCAAGGCATCGATCGCGATCTTGTGAGAGCATTCCCCGCTGTGACATAATGGACCTGGAGTCGCCAAACACCCCCGGTGCACTCGCTCGGCCTGGGATGTACGCCATGGAATTCCCTGGGGGAATTCCATGGCATGCCGACAGAACCGAATCGGCGCTGCGGATTGTCTGTGTATCGAAGCGGACTGCACACATCGGGTGCGAACATCGAATACCCGTTCGCGATGGAAGTATCGTCATGCTGTACTGCCCGAGCCCTGATCTCAAACATGCAGGAAACCCGCAGAGGATCCAGTCCAGCGTGTCAACCTCTGCCCACGCCAATCCGGTTCAGGATGCACTGACATGAAGCGACGCGCTGAACCGCTCGCAGCCGAGCGGTCACATCAACCAACGCAACTCAGGCAACGGATCCTGCTGGTCAGCTTGCTGATCGCGGTCGGCAGTCGACAACCCGCAGCTCGGGCACAGGCCGAATTCGAAGGCGATCCGATCAACTACTTGACCAGTACACCCGACGACGCGGTGTCCCGCCTGCAAACACAAATTGACAGCAATGAAATCCAGGTCACATTCGAACCTGAGCACGGCTATCTGAAATCCCTGCTCACACACTTGAAGATTCCGATCTCCTCACAGGTCTTAGTGTTTTCCAAGACAAGTCTGCAGGTGCAACGGATTGGTCCACGCACACCGCGGGCCATTTATTTCAACGACAATGTCTACGTTGGTTGGGTTCAGAATGGCGAAGCCATCGAGGTCTCTACAGTTGACCCTCAATTGGGCGCGAACTTTTATACTCTGCAACAAAAACAACAACCGCGGCCCAGGCTGGTGCGGCAGACTCACCGCTGTCTCAGTTGTCATGGCGCGTCTCAAACGCGCAACGTGCCCGGGCACATTGTCCGCTCCGTCTACCCCTCATCCAGCGGTTTACCTGTGTTCAGCGCGGGCACGTTTCGCACAGATGACCGCAGTCCGCTCAGACAGCGCTGGGGCGGCTGGTATGTCACGGGCACGCATGGTCAACAGCTGCATATGGGCAACCTGGTCGTGCAACAGAACAAGGACCCGTTTGGCAGCGTGCGAAATGAGTCGATCACGATTGACAGAAAGTCGGGAGCGAACATTGTCAATCTGAAGAACCGGCTGGACACCGCCCCGTATCTCACCGCACACAGTGATATTGTCGCCCTGATGGTGCTCGGTCATCAGACCCGGATGCATAACGCCGTGACGCGCGCGGGCTTCGCGGTCCGCCGAGCTCTCAGGGATGCCGCGGTGTTCAACACGTTCACGAATCAACCACCCGATGCGCTGACCGATTCGGCGCGACGGCGGATCGCGGCGGCCGGCGACCGCCTGATCTCTTCGCTACTGTTCTGCGGTGAACAGCGATTGACCAGTCCCATCCAGGGCACAACCGCATTCGCTCAACATTTCGCCCGCCGCGGACCACGCGATCAGCACGGACGCTCACTTCGGGATTTGGACCTGCAACAGCGTCTGTTTCGCCATCCCTGCAGTTTTGTGATCTATGGCCCAGCATTCGACGCCTTGCCACAACCGCTGCAACAACATGTGTTCCGACGGCTGTCCGACATTCTGCAGGGACGCGACAATCGTCGCGCATTCAACCACCTGTCGACAGCACAGCGATCGGCACTGTTTCAGATTCTACGGGACACGAAACCCGCGTTTGACAAGTACCGTTCACGCAAGGGTTAATGGCACATCCGGCGAGTTTTCAACAAGCGCAAACACTGAACAGCATTCACCTTGCGAAACAAATCATCCCATCACCCGATTTTGTGTGTCCACTCTCACGGACAATCATCGATTGTACGATTGAGGGAAATACATGCAGTCGGACGTCCCACATCTCGACGATGATGCCGCCACTGTGGCGGCCAAGGCTCGAAAACTGCGCGCCTTGATGCTGGAAACGGGTCTGACCTTTCAGGAATTGGCCGATACGGTCCAACTGTCGGAACAGGATCTGATCAACTTGCTCAGCGCCGGCCACGCCAAAATCCGCGATCTGTCGGGCCTCCCTCTGTCCGACCCGTCATCGGACGACACCACACTGGACGACATCACACTGGACGACGTCACAACCGAGGATCCCGGCGAGGACAAACACGCGGACTCCGAGTGACGTTGTTTCCGATGTTGGGTTTTTCGCCCCGTAATGCCCGACGTGAACCGCCGGGGTCACGGTACGGTTCCCAAGCGGGTCCGCGCCACCGCGATCCGCAGCCTCACGCGCTCGCAATGCACTCCGGCAAACCGGAGACGCGTCACCGCCCGGACGTGGGCAACCCATGCGCACGAATGCGCCGCATTGGCGGGTCCGGATGACGGAATCAGATACCGTCTCGTCACTCGGATTCGTGCGAGACCGATTCCGCGTCGAGACTCTACATGTTGCGGCGGACTTGTCGGCTGTCGTCGCTTCCACGAAACGCGGGAATCATTCCCAGCGCATGCATCAGCGGCCCCAGCACTGGCGTTTTGAACAGCGGAGCCTTGGCAAGAAAACGCACCGATCGCTTGGACGTCCAGCCAATCAGCACCGGATCGATCAGGGAGTTCGCGTGATTGGCGTACAGCAGGACCGGTCCTTCGTTCGGAATGTGCTCGGCTCCCACAACATCGATCCGTGGATAATAGACCCGCACCAACCCGCGAACGATCCGCCGCAGCATCGCGGTCTGTTGCTGGCCGATGTCAGGCTGTCGCCTGAGGTCGCAGCGGAGCTGGTGGAATTATCATCACGCGCTTCATCGCTCATCGCGCTTCCTGTTACTTTCCGCCGAAATCAAATCTTCAGATACTGTCCGATTGGCGAACATGGGTGCATCCGGAGTGTTGTGCCGCCGGCAGTTGCTGGCTGCGAACCTGTACAAGCGCGATCAACGACCCACCTTGTCATGACCGCCCACAGAATACAGATTTGAAGCGGAACGCAAGTACATCACTCCTGCGGCAACGGCTGGCGTGGCGTGCGTTGTTTCTCCCAGTTCCATTCGAGAAATCGATTTGTACTCCGAAGTCGCCTGCAACACGATGACACGGCCGGTTGTAGACACATTGTAGAGATACCCATTGACCCAGATGGGTGAGGCGTAAAACGTACCACCCACGCGTTTCTGCCAGTGAACTTGACCGCTGCGCACATCAGCGCAGGTCACGATTCCGTTATCCGACCAGAGAAACAAGAGACGATCTTTGACAAGTGGTGTGGTGCACAATGGAGCTCCGCGTTGGATCCTCCACACGATCCTCTCGGAAATATCCGTACCCTGAGCACGGCCTGCCGCACTCCGCCTGTCCGTCGAACCGGGACGGATGGCGATGACTTCGTTGCCGTAACCAAGCCATCCGCAGACGCCAATCACCAGGTCGTCGACGACAACTGGGGAACCAATCGAGGATTCGACATGCTGCTGGTCAAACACATTGAAACTCCAGCGAATGTCTCCCGTGCGTGGCGCGACGCCGCTGATGCCGTATTTCCAATTCACAAATACGAGCAGCGGCTCGCTGTCGTTATGTTCAAAAAGGCAGGGAGTGGCATAGTGCAACTTGCTGTCACGCTCGACGCGCCACTGCTGACGGCCGTCGGCACACTTCAAGGCCAGCCACAGGCTGGCTCCCTGCTGTTCGATGGGCAGGATCAGCAGGTCGTCGAAGATCATTGGCGATACGCCGAAACCGTGCCCTGACTTGAATGGCGGAAGTTCCCTGCGCCAGACTTCACGTCCAGAGTGCGTGATGGCAGCCACAAGGGTCCGCCGGGGAGTTCCCCACACCGTGTACACGTGTTGGCGGTCAGTGACCGCCGTGGGCGAGGCAAAGCTGTTCAACGCATGTTTCTTATGATGCTCCGACGGAAACTCCTTGGCCCACAGCTGAGCCCCGTTGGACACGGCCACAGCCACCAGGCGCCGAGCGCCCGACTGTTCATCACCGCAAGTGACGTAAACGCGGTCGCGCCACACGACGGGCGACGAATGTCCGATTCCCGGCAGTTCCGCGGTCCAGTTGTAATCGTTGTCCGACCAGCTGGTGGGCACCGTTCGCGCCAGGCTGACACCCGACCCGTTGGGCCCGCGAAAGCGTGACCATTCCTGGGCCAGACTGACAGACACTCCCCCCAGCAACACACAGACAACGATGACCGTTGATTGCCTCACGTCGCACTCCTCATCCACTTCTCACCCAGCGGATTGACGAACGTCGATCAACCGGCTCTCAATTCGGCCATTCGAACAACTGGAAATGGACACACGGATCGACCCGTGACACAGATCGTAGCTGATTAGTCCCGTGCTTCGCCGGCCACACCAGCCGTTGGTTCCAGACGAATTTCAGCTTCGGTGATCACTTCGATTCCGTTGTCCAGGAAACCGGTGGCTCGAAACACCAACGGCCGCGCGTTCTGAAATCCAAAACCGCTTGCCACACGAACCAGCAACCGCGCCTCTGTTTGCTCCGGCCGCAACGACACGCTGCGTGGCTCACAATGCACCGCTTCAGGCGCCCGATGCAGCACAATCGTAACGGGACCGGGAGCGTTGCTGGTGCGTTTCAGTCGCAATCGACACTCGGCGCTCCGGTCCGCCTTCACGCTGATGCTCTCCTGGACTGCGCGCAGTTTGAAGACTGCTGGCAGAGTCCGCAACATATTGCGTTTTTCCGACAGGACCAACAGTGACTGCATCCGCTGCTCGGCGTCGGTAAACTGCGCCCAGGCTTGCGAGTAAAGCTGGGATTGCGATTGCACGTTGATGGCCATCGACTCCGGCAGATAGATGGGCAGCTTGATCGACGACTCCCCCGGTGGAATCGTCACCACTCGCATTTGAATGCCGTCGAGATCTCGATTTTGCCGGTCTCCAATCTGCAAATGAACTTCCCCTTCAAAACCATTCAGTCTCTCGATCTGCATCGGATACGGAAACACAGACCCGCGATGCGCATACAGATAGGCTTCCTGGCAGAACAGGCGAAATAACGGTTTGTGGAGCACGGAAATGCTGAGTTGATTGCGATGCGTGTCTCCGTAGGACACGCCTTCCATGTCAACACCCAGATGCCGACAGCGCACGTCGCGCGTCCGTGTCTGCTCGCCAATAACAGCTGTTGCGCGCAGCGAAACATTGAATGTCCGTGAGACCGACTTCTCGCCCGGTTTGAATTTGAGCTTGGCCACCTGGCTTCCTGCAGCAATCTGTTGTCCACTGAACTCAATGTCATCGGGCAACCCGTCGACCTGCAACGCGACCGGTTTGTCGAAGCCTCCCAGACGATGCAGCTTGACGTTCAACACGGCCTCCTGACCGGGCTGCAAATTGAGCGCATCCTGATCGACCAACAGTTCAAAGTCGGGTCGAGCCTGAGTGACGCTCAAACGGTAAACGAAATCTTGACCACCGCGCGAACCGCTGCGCACATCGCGTGTCGTCAAGTAGTAGGTGCCCGTGGAAGCAGCCGTCCAATTCAACCGGCAGACAGGTCCCTCGGTCGTCGCACTGGAGACCTGGGCCACGACTTTGCCGGCAGCATCACGGAGTGTGATCACCGGCAAAGCGGGATTGCCGGGCGATTCGGGGCAGCAGTGGATCGTCAGACGTTGCTTGGCCTCAACCTGCAGGCGGTACACGTCGTGATCCCGAGGGCGCGCGTACTGCCCAAACACACAGGCCGGAAGCTGCAACTCATGGGCTGTCGGCTGGTCGTTGTTGGGTTCGCGTTCCACGGACACAGTCTGCGATTGACTGCGCAACCTGACGGAATTGGCCCCAAAGTCGGATGTGTCGAACACGAAATCGTGTGCCTCGTCCGGAAACCGCACGCTCCGCCGTGTGCGTTGGAATCGGCCGCTGCCATCCAGCAGCAAAAAGTCCACGTCGGCCGTGGTTCCGCTGCGGCCACCCGCCGGGTAGGCACACCGCACGAAAGGGCGTGGAACCAGATTCAGCCGGTAGACGAAACTCGGGTCACCACGATGATTCACATGCGCCACACGCACCAGGTAATCGGCGGCCGACGTCGCACGGAAGACGAGCACCGGATCACTGCCGATATAGGCCCGATCGACAACCTGCCTTTGGCCACGCGAATCATAAATCTCAATGACGGGATCGAGCGGCGATCCCAGGCGGCCGGCCAGAACTTCACAGGAAATCACCTGCCCCGGGTTGGTCGAAAAACGGAACCAATCGACGTCGCGTTCTCCGTTGATCTGACCGTTCACCGTGAGCGGCAAGGTCACTTGCTGGGCTGTGTCGGCCGAAGAATTCGATTCCGCTTCCACAAACTCGGGAAGGTCGCCGATTACGAATGGCCGTGTACCGGTCCCACCCTGTGCACAGTGCAGCCGCCAGAACGCGATGCCGATCGGTGCGTCGGGATCGATCTGCAGTTCAGCCGGCCACTCACGAGGATACGTGATCGGGGTTTCGGTAGGTTTGCGAGCCAAGGAAGGCTCGCCATTTGAAGACAGCTCCTCAGCCAATTGCGCCTCAACCGCGACTCCGCGACCAAAAATGTTCAGCTGCGCTCCCGGAGGAAGGCACTCGGAACCCACCCGCACAGCAACCCGTGTCCCACGGCGTCCACCCGCGGGAAACACATGCGTGCTGGACGGAACATAGCCGGGTTTCGGCTGGCCTCGAACGGCGGCCGGTGAGACAACCACCAGCGGAAGCCCCATGATCAACGCTGTCAGAATTCGACGCACGACTTTGTCCCCCCAAGCACCGCGGCACACAATCGAGAATCAGCCAAACAGCTCATTTACGACATGCCCATCATCGACCAACGGGATGGGACGCCCCAGCGCGGTGTGCACCACGGTCCGCGGATCGACACCCAGCGTATTGACAATCGTCGCGGTCATGTCGGCGGGAGTGATCGGCCGTTCGGCAACTTCGGCCCCCTGACGGTCCGTGGACCCAATCACCTGGCCTCCCTGGACACCGCCACCGGCCATCAGGATCGAGAAGGCATTGGGCCAATGGTCACGTCCGGCCAGAGTGTTGATTTTCGGGGTGCGGCCAAATTCCGTGGTGACGACCACCAGCGTTTTCTCCAGTAATCCTCGATCCTGCAGATCCCGAAGCAGGGCCGGTATCGCCATGTCGAAACTGGGACACAGCAGTTCCCGCAGGCTCCAGGTGTTCTTGCGATGCGTGTCCCAATGCCCATTTTCAATGCTGACAAACCGGCAACCAGCCTCCACCATCCGCCGGGACAACAAGCAGCATTGCCCGATGCTGCTCATGCCGTACGCATCCCGCACGGCATCTGGCTCGCGACTGATGTCAAAGGCCTCCTTGGCTCGAGCCGACGTCATCAGGCTGTAGGCTTTCTGGTAAAACTTGTCGAGTTCCCTGACTTGTTCGGGCACCGCACCGATCGGCCGGTCGAATTTGTTGATTGCACTCAGAGCCGCCTGCCGCCGCAAACTGCGACGCGACGTCACCGTCTCGGGCAACGAAATATCGCGGACCGAAAAATTGGGCGCCGCCGGATCGGACTCGATCACAAACGGAGCATAGGTGGCGCCCAGAAAGGATGGTCCGCCACTGTTCAGGAAATTCGGTACGGAAATGTAGGGCGGCAGCGGACCCGGCCGACCGGAATGTGCGACCATCGAGCCGATGCAGGGATGCTGATTGTTGTTTTGATTCCCGTTGAAATCGCCGGCTCCCGCCTTCTTGCCCGACATCATGATGTGAAAACCACGGCCGTGATCCGAGTCACCGTGCGTCATGCTCCGCAGGATCGCGAATTTGTCGGTAACCTGCGAGATCCGTGGCAGGACATCGCTGATCTGAATTCCCGGCACGGCCGTATTGATTGCCTGAAAATCCCCGCGGACACCCTGGGGCGCTTCGGCCTTGATGTCCCACATGTCCTGGTGCGGCATGCCGCCCACGATGAAGATGAATATGCAATTCACATCGTCACGGACCGCTTGATCCTCCGACTGCAGACTCTGCAGTCGGAGCACGTCAGCCAGGCCGAGCCCGGCCAGCGACCCAGCGGCCAGAAAATCCCGTCTGCGTATACCGTCACAGAAACTCGACACCATCGACTCCGCTCCTCATCTCAACCGCGTTCAGCGATTCCCCTCAGGCCCGTTGCCAGGCAACGCATCTGACAAAGACCCGTCACGCAAGACCGGCAAATCACAGCCGGTTCAATGCACAAACAGGAACTCGTACGAGTTCAGCAGCGCCCACAAAAAATCTTGACACGCGGCCCTGGGATCCTCTGCCTTATCGAACAAGGTCTCGGCGATGCGGATTTCCCGGGCACCCGGTGCGCGGCCCAACGTCGCCAGACACAATTCTTCAATCAACGCCTCACGCGAGACTCCCTGCTTCAGGCGTTGAGCAATTCTGCCATCATCGGCGGCCAGCTTGGCCTCGATTTCCGGAGCGTTCATCAGATGCAGCGCCTG
>Ga0315336_1005544_pt1 | contig 13697 bp, 12 predicted proteins | sample ASW5metaG_FD_204512 | JGI IMG/M metagenome (GOLD analysis project Ga0315336, IMG submission 204512) | Ammonia-oxidizing marine archaeal communities from Monterey Bay, California, United States - ASW #5 | ecosystem: Environmental > Aquatic > Marine > Intertidal zone | place: USA: California...
TCAACTTCTGCTTCCCTCAGCTTGTGGATAATCTGTTCGCTCGTGTATCGCTTCCTCGTCATTTCCTGCCTCCTTACACACGCCCGAATCCTTCGATTCTCTCTCAAGATTCGGATTCGTTTTCAGGAGGTAGGTCAGTTTCGTAAGCGTGCGTCGCGCCCCGTATCTTTGGCATCCGCATTGCTCATATAAGGCCAGATGCCACGGAACAGCAAGCCAAAGGAGACCAAGACAATGACGACCCTGATTCGCACGTCCATCATCACGCTGATCGCCGCTACTCTCTCTTTCGCGGGGATCATTCCGCCGAGGGAAGGCGATCTGACGGCAGACATTCCGTTCCAGTTCGTGCTGCAAGGAAAGACGTTGCCGGCTGGATACTACATCATCCGCGCGGAGAAGGACGGGCAGGTCCAGATCTGTGAAGACGGCGTCTACTGCGAATCAGTCAAAACCTACACGAAGAGCGGTGAGAACGGCGCGGGACGTATCAAGTTTCGCCACGACGGGACGGCCTTCCATCTGTCCTTGTTGGCCGACCCAACAGGCACGCGGCACCAAGTTCCTATCGATGAACCACTGATTCTGCCTTCGGGTGACGGCGACGAATCCGTCACTTCAGTGGAAGTGCGGCCGCTGTACATGCATAGTCATACCGGAATGGGCTTGGCGCCCGCTTGGCACTAGCGTTGAGTTTGCATCGAAAACAGAGAAATAAGGAGCCGACCATGAACCGCCGACACTTTCTGCTAGCCACCGCTGCGAGCCTGATGATTCCGACCTTAGCGAAAGCCGCAGCCGCACCGCTTTCCGATGAAGAGAAAGAACAGTTCTTGCAGCACGGGGAGATCGTCAAACGGAAGGGGACCAAGACGGGCACAACGGGGACCAGTCGACTGACGTTACGCCACGGCGGCTTCACTCACGATGCCCATCTTCAGACGATCGATGTTTTTAAGGGCCGTTTTCAGACAGCGACGGGGATGGAACTGAACTTCCGCGACAGCTACAAGTTCAACACGCCGCTTATCGGCTCGATCGCCTCATCAACCTGAACATGGTCCCAGTGTCAGTGGAGCGCAAAGTCGCGCGCCGTATAGGGTCATTCGCCTGGTGGGTAGACGACATGCAGATGATGGAGGCCGAGCGCTACAAGAAGAAGATCTCGCCGCCGAACCAGGCGGCGTGGCTTGATCAGATGGCGAACGTGCGGATTTTCAACGAACTTGTCTACAACACGGACCCCAATCTCGGAAATCTATTGATCACGAACGACTGGGGCATCCGCTTGATCGACTTCAGTCGGGCTTTTCGAATTTCTCCTGAGTTGCGGCGGCCTGAGAATCTCGGCCGCGTCGACCAGCGCGTTTACGACGGGCTGCGGTCCCTGACACGGGAGAAGCTTGCCGGCGAGATGGATTAGCTGCTGCGGGAGTCGGAGATCACCGGACTGCTGGCGCGCCGGGATGGAATCGTGCAGTTCTTCGAGAAAGCGATTGCTGAGAAGGGCGAGGGGATGGTGGTCTGCAAACTGGAGGGTCACTAGGCCCGTTCCCGCTCATCGGTATGGCTGCTTTTTTGTCTTGGCCTGCTCTTGCCATCGGGACTTAGAGAGGGAGAGGTAATGATCAAACCACTGTGCTTGTACGTTCTCTTGATTCTCGGTTTGGCCTACGTATCGGCAACCGACGGTCGTGCCGAGCTTGCGCTTACGCGAGGGGAAGCTCTCAGGGAGTTGATGAGCTATCGGGGGGTGCTGCGGCGACTGCACGCAACATTTCCGCAGGCGATCACGAATACACCTCCATTGACATCCATGGGGCCGAGCTCGGTGAGCGAGAACTGTTTTGCCGGCTGGCGCCGGACAATGAACAACCTGCAACAGGAAGGCTACCTGACGTCGTTTCGAGATACAGACGATCAGATCGCCCTCGCTTCAACTGACTTGACTGCCAAAGGAAAGACATTCTTCGACCACCTCACGGCCGGGAGTATCTATTGCACAGTACGACTCATTCCGGATCTGGGCGCCGCGGATGCACGAGTGGGAGATATCAAGCTTTCGGCGGATGGAAAACGGGCACGGATCGAGTTCCGTTCGAAGCTCTCAGAGCCCTTTCGCATCATGCAGGCAAACTCCTTGTTTGTGGACGGCTGCGGGGCCGAGTTGAACCCGGCCGTGGTCATCGACGAAGAATATGCCGTCGGGCACGCCCACTTTAAGTCGAAGAAGGGCAGGTGGAAAATCGAAAAAGTCCTGCTTGGGCAGCATAGTACCGAGGAATAGTTGTAAGCCTTGGACGGTTCGGACGCAGTGGTCCGAAGACCGTGGCTTAGTGGCTTGGCCCGTTGCGAGGGTCGCGGCAGTGAGATGACCTGGCCGACGATGCCGTTTCCGGTTCTGCCTCGTTACGCATTGATGGTGATAACAACCGCGATGTCACCAACGACGAGACCCTGCCATCGCTAGAGCATTGATCGGGCTCGGTTTTCGGTCGGCTCGGCAGCCTGTTGGTGATAGTCTATGCGAGATCATTCGATTCGGGCAACGGTGTTGAGAGATTCCTCGGGCGGCCGATTACCGGTAGTGATCCCGATATGAACAAAGTCGCGTTGCAGCTTCATATCGTTGTAACGCAAGCGACTCATTCTGCCCTCTCGCACCGCCCTTGTGCTCAGGGTCGCACGCGTTACAACACGCGGATTTCTAAACAGCTATTGACTGACGAGCGCTATATCGTTCGTTTCAAGGGACTTTCGCTTCATCCAGCAACCGCAACCAGTTCTCCCCCAGAATCTTCTTGATACGCTGTTCGCTGTAGCCTTTCTCAACCAAAGCTTTCGTAAGGCGGGGGTAACCGGTGGCATCGAAATTGAGAAGGTTCGGTCCGCTCATCAAATCAAGACCGATGCCGATGTGATCGTCCCCAACCATTTCCACCACGTATTCGACCTGATCCGCCCAGTCGCTCTCCGTAGGCAGCGGAGCACCGCCATCGACAGCCCGCTTATGCCGCTCGCGCCAGGGAATGCCATAGCCGGTTCCGCCGCGGTCCGGCCGATCTCGAACCCAACGATCCCGCATCTCGTCATCTAGTGACTGAATGTATCTTCCGAAATCTCCGTAGGCCGGACGCGACAACGTGTAGCCCTCGATCTCGTGAGCCACCATAGGGCCGCTGGAGGGCGATTGCCGCCGACTCCAGGCTACGTATTCGTTGCTCAGGAAGGTCGGACTCGAGTGCATCCCCATCAACCCGCCTGTGGCCGCCACCGCGCGCAGGACTTCATCCGAGAAAGTACGGGGGTGCTCGACATAGTGCCGTAGCCCATGGTGACTCCCGACAACCGGGGCCTTGCTCGTCTTGATGATCTGCATCTGGCCTTCGTCGCTAACGTGCGAAATATCAATGATGATGCCCAGACGATTCATCTCAGCGATGACCTTGCGTCCGTGCTCGGTGAGTCCGCCATGCTTCTTCACGCCCAGGCCCGCGTCCACGAAGCTGTTGGTCGTGTTGTGGCTGAGGGGCTGGATCATCCGCACGCCGAGCCGGTGGAACAAGCGCAGCACGTTGAGATCACCCTCGGTGTCGAAGCCTCCCTCGAGCGCCAAGATAGCAGCCATCTTCCCATCCGCCACAATACGGCGTACGTCCGCTGAGGTGAGAGCAAGTTCCATCTTGTCGGCGTTCGCATCGAGCACCTGATAGAACGTCTCAATCAACCGCACAGCCTGCTTCACGGCATAGTTGTAGTTGTTGTAGGGATCCTCAATGTAGACCGTGTGGATGACGACGTCGAGACCGCCCTGTTTGGCACGCGCATAGTCCCACAGGCCGGTTTTCTGAACCTTCCAGGGATCTATCCCCTGATGAAAAACGGGCGTGATGATATGGACATGGCCATCGACGACAATCGCTTCGTCGTGAAGCTTGGCGGCATCGATAGCCTGGCCGTACGCGCAAACAGGCATCGCGGCAAGGCCAAGAGCAAGAAGAACGAGAGTGTGTGAGAGAACGCTAAGGCGATACATCATCGGGAGTCTCCAGCGGAACGGTGTCCGGCGATTCATTATCCATCTCTTGCTTCAATGTTTCAAACGGCTTCGGCGAGAGGAGATGTCTATCACCCCGGGCTGGGCATTTGCTTATCGGCGGCTGTGGTGTGGTTCATCGTGGCCGCGTATCGATTCGAAGAGCCGGGGACGAGACCAACGTAGTTCCTGAAGCCTTTCGAGTGCATGGCGGCAATGCGCTATCAATGCACCATCAGATAGTTCTCTGTCTCCCACTGGCTGATGCTTCGGTGATAGAGCGCCCACTCCTCGCGCTTCACCTTGATGTAGTAATCCGCATAGGTTGATCCCAACGCCGTCTTGATGACGTCGTCCTTCTCGAGTTCGTCGATGGCTTCCTGAAGGGTGCCGGGCAGGACATCGATCCCCAGTCTGCGCAACTCATCAGGGGGCATCTCGTACAGGTTCTCGTTGTTCGGCTTGCCGGGATCGATCCGCCTCTCAATGCCGTCGAGACCCGCTGCCAGCGTGGCGGCACACGCAAGGTAAGGGTTCGACGCGCCGTCGGCTGTTCGGTTCTCGATCCTCCCCGGGCCGGGTACGCGGATCATCTGCGTGCGATTTGAAGGTCCGTAGGTCACGTAGACCGGAGCCCACGTTGCACCGGAGTGCGGCTCGGAACGGATCAACCGCTTGTAGCTGTTGACGATGGGCGATGTGACAGCCGCCAGCGCCTTGGCGTGATGCAGCAGTCCCCCCATGAACCATCGCGCCGATTGTGACAACCCAAGCGCGTCCTTCTTATCGAGAAAGAGATTCTTCTTTCCAGCGGCGTCCCACAAGCTCATGTGATAGTGCGTGCCGTTGCCCGTCAAGTGAGCAAAAGGCTTGGGCATGAACGTCGCCCACAGCCCGTGCTCTTCAGCAACAGTCCGCACCATCCATTTGTAGAAAGTGTTTCGGTCCGAGGTCGTGAGAGCGTCGCTGTATGCCCAGTTGATCTCGAACTGGCAGTTGGCGTCTTCGTGATCGTTGGCATAGGGGGCCCAGCCGAGCTGCTGCATATATCCAATCAACGTGGTCATCAAGTCCAGATTGCGATGCAGTGCGCGCAGGTCGTAGCATGGCTTCGCCAGGCGATCGAGTTGATCCCAAGGCACGAACGCGCCCTCGACTTCCTTGAGTAACATAAACTCAGGTTCGACGCCGACATTGAGCGTGTAACCTTTGTCTCTTGCGCGTTCGAGTTGCCGGAGCAGGATCGTACGCGGGCAATAGGGCCAAGGCTGACCGTCTACGTGAAGGTTGCCGGCCAACCACGCTACGTTCGTCCGCCACGGCAACACACTGAGCGAACCGAAGTCAGGGACGCTCATGATGTCGGTATCGTGGGGGCCTTGGCCGAGATGTCCGGCGGCAAAACCGGCGAAACCGGCTCCGTCGGTCGACATTTCATCGAAGTTTGTGGCCGGTACCAGTTTTGCCTTCGGAGCCCCGCCCATCTCGACGAATGAGCATAAGAAGTACTCGATATCACCGCTATCGATCTTTGCTTTTACTTCCTCTGATGTCATGTCTGTCCCCGAGCGCTAGTGCGATACCGCCGCGGCTGCTTTCTCGCCGACGAGCTGACCTCGGCGGAATCGATCCGGCGCGAACGGTGCAATGATATCAGGCGTCTTTCCGGTTGCGATCGATTCGGCCAAATAGCGGCCGGCGGCCGGCGCTGCCTTGAATCCGTACGTTCCCCAACCGACGTCCACGTGGAAGTTCTCAAGTTCTTCGCAACGCCCGATGATCGGAGCGAAGTCCGGCGTCATATCGCAGATTCCGGCCCACTGCCGCAAGACGCGAATATGGTGCAGTTGCGGGAACAATTCGAGCGCGGACGATGCCATCTGCTCCAGCGTCGGCAGGGTTCCCTTCATGCTGTACGACTGATAGGGATCGATCTCAGAACCGATTACCAACTCGCCCCGCCCCGTCTGGTTCACATAGACATGCAGGCTTGCCGAGACGATGACAGTATTCAGGAACGGTTTGAGCGGCTCCGTCACACAGGCCTGCAGCGGGTGCGAAATGATCGGCATCGAGACGTCCGCCATCTTGCAGATCGTCGATGCCCACCCGGCGGTCGCATTCACCACCGTGCCCGCCGAAACTTCGCCGCGGTTGGTGATGACACTTTCTACCTTGCGGCCGGAAACCCGAAAGCTCGTTACCTCAGTATGTGTGTGGATCTCGATGCCCATGCGGTCACAGGCTCGGGCCAAACCCCAAACAACCGCGTCGTGCCGAATGATTCCGCCCGGAGGATGGTACAGGGCGGCCATGATCGGATACCTCGGGCACTCGCTGCAATCGATGTGAGGAACGAGCTTCTGGATTTCGTCAGGGTAGATGATGCGGCTGTCCACACCGAGGAGCTGATTTGTTTCCGCACGGACCCGCAACCCAGCGACGGCTGTGTCAGTGTGACCGAGCGTCAGGTGTCCGCATTGGCTGAGCATCAGGTTCCACTCAAGCTCAGCCGACAGACCTTCATAGAGCTTGAGGGCTTCGTTGTAGAAACGCACTCCCTCGGGCGTGCGGTAGTTCGAGCGCAGAATGGCGGTGTTCCTACCGCTTGCGCCATATCCCAGGTAGCCCTTGTCAAGCAGCGCGATCTTGCGGATGCCAAACAGCCGCCCCAGGTAGTAGGCCGTCGCGAGTCCGTGCACACCCGCGCCCACAATCGCCACGTCGTATGACGACTTCAGTTTGTGAGAACGCCACATCTGACCATTGCTAAACAGTTGCATGGCTATGACGGGGCTCCCAGAATCTTGTGCGCCTGCGACCCGAACGGCTGCAAACCAAACTCGTGGCCCGCGTGCATGAGCGTCTCCCAAAGCCACTCAGCGTACTCGCGGCCGGTAAAGATCAGGTAGGCGGGCAGCGACGGCAAGTCTTGGCGCGCGACGAGCGCATACACATGATGGATTCCCGTCTGCGTGCAGTCGAGATTCGGCAGCGCTTCACTGGATAGATCGAGGTCAGCAAGCTTGCCAAGTACGGCCGCGCTGCGAGGACCCGCGAGTAACAGCGCCCCATACACAGGCGTGACGTCGCTAACGTAAACCGGTGACGAGTCACCCGCACTGGCAGCGTAGTGATCGAGCTGTTCGGCGACAGTCGCGCGCGATTCCGGCGTGCAAGTCACGAGCGACTGGCCTTTGCGTTGGCGCCATACGCGGGCGTCACCATCCAACGCGAATGCCGGATCGAGGTTACTACCGCGCACGTCGAACTTGGGTATCTGACTCAAATCGGCCAATCCAACCGATTCTCGAACCAATCGAGCCTCCTCACCGGGTGAGCGGAACGACAGGGCCGTATCCCAGCCATACTCGCCGCCCAGCTTTGCGCCCAGTGCTTCGAACGTCGCCGCGAGGGGGCTTCTGCGGTGAACCGGATTCTGAACGGTGGAAGAGTGGCTCATCGTCATTACATGCGCAGGCGGTAGCCGGCGGGATCGTAAAACGCGGCTTGCTGAACGCGGGCTCGGGCCGGCTCTCCGTTAACGCGAACCATGATTTCCTGTCCCTCTTGAGCCAAGTCGGCCTTGACCCAGCCGAGTCCGATGGCGGTCTTATTCACGAACGAATGCCGGGCGCTAGTCACCCTGCCGACCGGCAGACCGTTCTGGACAATCACCGCGCCGTCGTCGGGAAGCCGGTCATCTTCGAGCATCGTGAATCCGATCAACCGCTCGCCGGCTGGACTCGATTGCAGGGTTTCGAGCGAAGCCTTGCCGATGAAGTCCGGTTTATCGAGTTTCGTGACCCACGGCATGTCGGCTTCGTACGGATTACTGAGCGCGTCGGTATCGACGCCAACGATAACGTGTTTCTTCTCCAAGCGCAGCACGCGCTGCGTTTCCACGCCGAAGGGACGAATACCGTAAGGCCGCCCGGCTTCGAGCACACTCTTCCATACATGCTCTCCGTAGTCCGCCGGTACGTGTACCTCCCAACCCATCTCACCGACAAAGCCGATCCGAAGCAAGATGGCCGGTGCGCCGGCAACCTCACCTTGTCGGCAGGCCATGTATTTGAAGGCCTGTGTACTAAGATCGATGTCGGTCAGCGTCGAGAGGACCTCTCTCGCTTTTGGGCCGGCGACGTTGATCGACGATCGGCCGCCCGTAACATTTGTGATGTGGGCATCCCATCCGGTATCGATGAGCCACCATTCGAGCCACTGCACGACGAACTCAAGATTCCCCGTCGTCGTCGTCAGGAAATAGTGGTCGTCAGCGAGCCGCGAGACCGTACCATCGTCGAGGATCGTACCTGTCTCGTCGCAGATCACGGCGTACCGTACACGCCCGATCTTCAGACTGCCAAAACGATGAGTGTAAACCTTGTCGAGAAGCTTCCCGGCATCGCGGCCCCTTACTTCGATCTTGCCCAACGGTCCGACATCGACAACGCCCGCTCTTTCCCTCACGGCGCGGTACTCGCCTTCGATGCATTCGTCTTCACTGAGGCGCGCGTCGGAGGCGTAATAACGTGGGCGTTTCCATTCGCCCATATTCATCCAAACCACACCCAGCGCCTCATGCTCGCGGTGCAGGGGGCTGCGTTTGACTGGCTTATGCGCCCCACCGGCCAGGGCTCCGAGCGAAACCGATGGGTTCGGCGGCCGGCTGGTCGTAACTCCGGTCGCGCCCATCGATCGGGACGTCTCGCCGGCACAGATGCCGATCGTGGAAATCTGACACATGCGTCCTTGGCACGGTCCCATCGACGCCGTCGTGTAGCGCTTGATGGTTTCGATCTCGTTGAAGCCTTCTTGAATCGCTGTGCTGATATCGGATGTCGTGACATCTTCGCAATAGCATGTGTAGCAGCGCTTCGAAATCGGATACGCAGGCGGCGCGGCGACGGCAGGAATAAGGTCGACTCCGGTCACATCGCCAACGGCTTCCACGCTCGGCGGCAAGCGGGTGGGTAGAAAGGCGCCCTTCTCGTCGATCCAGTCCAGGCTTGCTCCCGCCTGATGCAGCAACCCGGCGTTGGGAACGCGATGACCGCAAATCACGACCAGATCGCACGCAATGCGACCGTCCGCCGTTCGCAAACCATTCACGCGCCCCGACCCGCTTGCGGACAGGACCTGATCCGGCCGAACGGTCGCCGCCACTTCCGAACCGGCGTCCCGCAGTAGCGCTGCCATCCGTTCGGCACGCGCACCATCGCCGACGATAACCGCCCGCTCACCGGGGACGATGCCGTAGAGACCGATCAATCGCTCGACGCCGCTGCTGAGCATCACCCCCACCAAGTCGTTGTTTTCAAACAGCAGAGGCGCTTCGAATGTGCCCGTGGCGATGATCACGCGCTCTGCTCTCACATGCGCAACCGATTCGGTTTCGCGGCCCTCGCACGGTAGTTGCACGACGCCTAGGAGCCGGTCCTCGTAAAGCCCGAAGCAATGTGCCCGCGAAAGCACCTCGATCCTCTCTTCTCCCAAGACTTGTTCGACAAGCCGGTCTCTTCTTTCAGCCTCTGCCGGCGTGAAGCGGAGGTGGCCTCCGAGTTCGGTTTGATCGTCGATCAGGATCGTCCGGAGACCCTGCTGCGATGCGTCGAGAGCGGCGGTGAGTCCGGCCGGCCCTCCACCGATAATCGCTACGTCGGCGTGAATGTACTTGTGAGCGTAAGGCGGCGTTTTCCCGGTGAACTCAGCCATCGCGGGAGGCGGCTCCCCCAGCCCCGCAGCCTTGCGAATCCAGGGCTCCACCATCTTCCAAGCCACTCGACTGGTGAAAGATTTGTAATACCAGCCAACCGGCATCAGCCAGTCGAACTTCTGTGACGCCGCCAGAACGTCAAAATCCAGCGACGGAAAGACGTTTTGTGGAGTAACGCGTTGGCCCGGCTTGGCCGGCGCCGTGCAGACCCGCACACTCGGAACACCGTCCACATTCATCAAGCAATTCGGACAATTGCCTACCACACACATCAGCCCGCGCGGCCGATGATGCTTGAAACTGCGCGTAAAGACACGGACACCGGCCCGGAACATCGCCGCGCCAATGCTGTCTCCGGGCCGCGCTTTGATCAGCTTGTCTTTGAAAGAGAAGGAGAAGCCTTCGCTAGTACTCACCTGTGCCAAGGTCGGTCTGCTCCTTCCCGTCCGGGAAACAGGCTCGAATCACGCGATTGGTGCGAGTATCCCGCACCGCTTGCAGCCACTGTCTGCATCCGAAGCGGTGATACCACCATTCTGTTTGTGTTCCCATTTCGTTGCGCCTAACAAAGCTGTAGCGATACCACGCGTCGTGATCCGCACCGGATTGCGGACGCGTTAGAACCTCGCCGCCGAAACGAAATTCGTAGGCGCTGCGTTCACCACACTGTGGACAAGGAATACGAAACGACACGCTCGTGGATCCTCAATTTCGGTGCGTCAGGAACCCCACACCCGCCGGGTGCCGGCTAACGGAACTTTACAGATCGCTGACGCCTCGGGCGTGAGCGCCGCCATATCCTCGGGCTCAAGGTTGTGGACATCCGACTTTCCGCAAGAGCGCGCCAGCATCTGGATCTCGAGTGTCATGGCTCGCAGCAGATTCGTGACGCGCTCGGCGGCTTCGTCAATCGGCAATCTCTTCATCAGTTCCGGATCTTGGGTCGTTACCCCCACCGGACACTGCCCGGTATGGCAGTGGTGACAGAAATGCGGCTCGGTACCCAGCTTGTGATAGTCGTCGACATAGAGCGGCCGGTTGCAGTTTAGCGCAATCAGCGCCGCCGTCCCGATGTAAATCGCATCCGCGCCCAGTGCCATCGCCTTCGCGGCATCGACGCCATCTCGGATGCCGCCCGCGATGATCAGTTGCACTTTGCCGTAGAGCCCCATGTCTTCGAGTGCCGCGCGAGCCTCGCACACAGCGGCGAGAGTTGGAATGCCCGTGTGATCCTGGAAGATCGCGGGGGACGCCCCGGTTCCGCCTTCCATGCCATCCACCACAACCACGTCCGCGCCGGCCTTGGCGGCAAGCTTCACGTCGTCGTAGACACGGCTGGCGCCCAATTTCACAAAGATCGGCACCTGCCAGCCTGTCGCTTCGCGCAGTTCCTCGATCTTGATGATCATGTCGTCGGGACCGAGCATATCGGGATGCCGCGCCGGACTGCGTTGATCAACGCCAACCGGCAACTCTCGCTGCTTCGAGATTTCGTCAGAAACCTTGGTCTCAAGCAACAGCCCGCCCGTACCGGGCTTCGCTCCTTGGCCGATCGTCAGCTCGATGCCATCCGACATCCGCATGTGATGAACATTGATCCCGTAGCGGGAGGGCAAGACCTCGTAAATCAAAGTCTTACTGTTCTCCCTTTCCGCGGCCATCATCCCGCCGTCGCCGGTCGTATTCGACGAACCGATCTCAGACGCCCCCTTAGCAAGTGCCACTTTCGCGTTGTAAGAGAGTGCCCCCCAACTCATCCCTGTGATCATGACGGGGATGTCGAGCTCGATCGGTTTCTCAGCGAACCGCGAACCTAGTACGGTTTTGGTCGAGCATTTCTCACGATAGCCCTCGAGAGGAATTCGCGTCAGAGAGCACGGCAGAAAGGTGAGGTCATCGAAAGTCGCCCAGCGGCGTTCACGGAGCGTGCCGTAGCCGCGGATCCGATAGATGCCGCTCTCGGCTTTGGTCTGGATGTCCTCAATAACGCTAGACGAGAAAATGCCGCTCTTCTGTAGTACCCGCGGCGTAGAAGAAGATTCAGACATGGCGGTCTAGAGCGCTTGCTCCCAGGTCTTCCACTCGGATTTCTTGAAGTTCCAAAGCTTACGGCCCGAGACGACCTTCTTGAAGTCACCGCCATCCGGAAGATTGGCGCGCACCGAGGCAGGAAGATAGCGTGTCAGCGAGGCGTCAAGGAACTGTTTGTCCTCATCAGTACTTTCGGCCACAATCGCGTCGTTGCCCAGGTCGGCGATCTCGCCACCCACGAAACAGATCGTTTCATACATCGAGTCTCCGAAAGCCTCCGCGGCGTCGCCGCAAATGATCATCTTCCCCCCCTGACCCATGAAGCCGCTCATGTAGCCGCAACTGCCCGTGACGATAATCAATCCGTTTTTCATTGATACGCCGGTGCGAGCCCCGGAATCGCCTTGTACGACCAGCGCTCCGCCACGAATCGCCGCGCCCGCGCTGTTTCCGGCGTTTCCTTCAACAATCACCTCGCCGCTCAGCATCGACTCCGCTAGGCCCCAACCGGCGCTGCCCTTGATGCGAACCTTGACTCCATCGATCAACCCTGCACAGTAATACCCGACGCTGCCGTCGAACAACACATCGCCCGACTCCAGCAGCGCCACACCCAAATTGTGCCGAGCCCCCGGCGAGCTGACCGTGACGGCTTCACCGTCTTTCAGGAGCCGCCGGATCTCGGCGTTGATCTCCCTGATCGTCCGCCCCTCGCAGGTCAGTTCCGCCATACCTTCACTTCCCGCGCTCCGGCTTCCCGTACTTTCAGCTCGCTCCCGAACACTGCTCGAAGTGCAACCTCCTCAGTCGCTACTACCGCGAACCCGTCGGTCTCCCCAAACAGCAGCGGTTTATGAGCGAACGAATCCTTCACGAAGCCCATCGCGTCAGCGGTGCTAACCAGGCAACTGAACGACCCGTCCCAATCGGCCAACGCTGCGTGCAATACCTCTTCCAATGAGAGTCCGCGCGATAACCCCTGTGCAACATACACACCTATGATTTCCGAATCGTTCTCGGTGTAGAAACGAGTGCCGTGTTGCTCATACTGGCGGCGCAGCTTATGGTAGTTCGTGATATGTCCGTTGTGGACGATCGCGACATCCGGACATCCATGCGCCCAGAAGGGCTGAGAATGGCTCAGGTCGACCTTCGATTCGGTCGACATCCTGGTGTGGCCGATGCCATGCGACCCCTTGAACTCCGAGATACGAAAGGTTTCCTCTAGCCGATCGGGAGAGCCAACCTGCTTAACGATCTCAAGGCGCCGGCCCATGCTGACGACCTCAACTTCCGAGCCGGTTGATTCAACCGCCGCGGCAACTCGACCCGGGTCAAGTGCCCCATCGATCATCAGGCGTAGATATCCCCCGGTTGTGGATACGTCCTTCGGCTTCGACAGCGCGGATACCTTTGCGATGACGTTCTCGGTGGGGTTCTGGGAGTGGCCGGCTTCTCCCAGCTTGATCTGGAGAACAAAGTCACCGTCCGCGGGCGCGTGATACAAAGCAACGCCGGCTGAATCCGGGCCGCGGCATCCCAGCGCCCTCAACATGTCCAGCACGGTGCACCCAATCAGGCCTGTGGAGTCACTCGATTTGTCGTAGTATCCTGCGATTCCGCACATGCGATCGGCAACTCATACCTGCGCGACCGGCGCGTTCCTTCAAGTCTAAAACGCGGCCACCACGTAGATTCTTTAGACGGGTAGCCTACCACAATCAGATGTACTCGAACACGCACACGTTCTTCACGAATCTGGTTCGGTCAGAGGTGCGCTGCCGCAAGGAGCGCCGTAGGCGCCCCTAAACCAGAATTTCCATTTTGGCCATCCCGGCAAGGCCAGCATAGCCGAGTCGCGGCTGCGCTGCAACGGTCTTCGCACCGCTTTCAGGTTGGATCCTCCTATCT
>Ga0315336_1005545_pt1 | contig 13697 bp, 17 predicted proteins | sample ASW5metaG_FD_204512 | JGI IMG/M metagenome (GOLD analysis project Ga0315336, IMG submission 204512) | Ammonia-oxidizing marine archaeal communities from Monterey Bay, California, United States - ASW #5 | ecosystem: Environmental > Aquatic > Marine > Intertidal zone | place: USA: California...
ATCGGTAATTATTCCGCTGAAACACCCGAGTGTAGGCGGTACAATCGCGGCGAAACCGGTCATCAGGAGCCTACTCATGCAATCCAGAAAACTCGGCAAGACCGACCTTGAACTGTCCGTCATCGGCTTCGGCGGTGTGGTCGTTATGAAGGAGACCCAGGACGACGCCAACAAGATGGTCGCCGAGGCGATCGACGCAGGCATAACTTACTTCGACGTCGCCCCACAGTACCAGGACGCTCAGCAACGGATGGGGCCCGCTTTGGAGCCCTACCGAAACAACGTCTCTCTGGCTTGCAAGACCCTCGAGCGCACCGCCGAGGGCGCGCGGAATGAATTGGACGACTCACTGACCAAGCTGCGCACGGACCACTTCGATCTGTATCAGATGCATTCGCTGACCAAGACCGAGGAGACCGAGCAAGCCCTTGGGTCCGGCGGCGCCATTGAGGCATTTCTTGAGGCGCGCGAGGCGGGCAAGACCCGTTACATCGGGTTCAGCGCCCACAGCGAGGAAGCAGCACTCATGGCAATCGAGTCGGGCCACTTCGATTCCGTGCTGTTCCCGCTGAATTTCGTCGTGATGGAGCAGAGTAACTTCGGGCCGGCCGTGCTCGACGCCGCCAACGAGCGCGGCATGGGCATCCTCGCCTTGAAATCAATCGCACGGACCAGCATCGCTGAATGGAAGGACCGGCCTTATGACAAGTGCTGGTATGCCCCGGAGGATCGTCCGGAGGTCGCCCATCTGATGCTTCGGTACACCCTGAACCTCCCGGGCCTGACCGCCGCCGTACCGCCCGGCGACCCGGGGATGTACCGGATGACCGTCGGGTTCATCGACAAGCTTGACCCGCTGACCGACACGGAACTCACCCAGCTCCGCGAGGCCGTCGCCGACGCCCAGCCGCTGTTCCCGCTGCCGCAAGCGTAAACCTGCCGAGTCGGGCGTAAATTGCTACGATCTGCGGTTCTAAACCCCTGCCTCAGTAGGTCACCGGACCTTCATCCAAGGCAGGAAGATGTAATTCCGCCCGATACCAGGGCCGATTGACCGACCGACCACGATTCACGCAGGAATACGACCCATGCCCGATATCGATCCCGCAACAAAATCCATGGAAGCCATCGTCGCGCTCTGCAAGCGACGCGGATTCGTCTACCCGGCGTCCGAGATCTACGGCGGGATCAACGGCTTCTGGGATTACGGCCCGCTGGGCACCGCGTTAAAAAACAACATCCGCGACCACTGGTGGAAACACACCGTCGAATGCCCGCCTGTCGGCCCCGACGGCGAACCCGTCTCCATCGTCGGCCTGGACTCCTCCATCATCCAGAACCCCCGCGCCTGGGAAGCCTCGGGCCACGTCGGCGGGTTCAGTGATCCGATGGTGGACTGCACCGAATCCAAGAAGCGCTACCGCGCAGATCAGGTTGAAGTCCTGATCGTTGAAGGCAAAGGCATGTGGGCTTTCATGGAGAACCAGCCCGACTCAATCACCAAGAAACTAAAAAAAGCGGGCGTTGCGTTGGATGACGGCGAGCGGAAGCTGCTGACGGATCTGGAGCTGTCGGCGTATGCCAACATCGTGGCGCCCGACTCCGACAAGGCCGGCACGCTGACCGAGCCACGTGAATTCAACCTGATGTTTGAGACGTTCGTCGGCGCGATCCGTAATGACAGTTCCAAGTCATACCTCCGTCCTGAAACCGCTCAAGGCATCTTCCTGAACTATAAAAACGTCCTGGACACAATGCGCGTCAAGGTCCCGTTCGGGATCGCGCAGATCGGCAAGAGCTTCCGTAATGAGGTGACGCCGCGCAACTTCATCTTCCGCAGCCGTGAGTTCGAGCAGATGGAGATGGAATGGTTCTGCGCACCGGATGATTCGCCCAAGTGGTACGAGTTCTGGAAGGAAGAGCGCATGCGGTGGTGGAAGACGCTGGGCGTCAGCGAGTCGAACCTGCGCTACCGCGACCACGACGCCGACGAGCTGGCCCACTACTCGAAGATGTGTGTCGATATCGAGTACAAGTACCCATTCAGCGCCCCGGGGTTTGGCGAACTCGAAGGCGTCGCCCACCGCGGGTGTTACGACCTGAATGCCCACACGCGCGGCACGGTCAACGACAAGTCAGGCTGGAAGAACGAATTCTCCAACGCCAAGATGGAATACCTGGATCAGGAACGGCAGCTCAAAGCCAGAGAAGCCGGGCTCAGCAAGGAAGAGATCAACGCGCAGAGCAAGTACATCCCCAACGTGATCGAGCCGGCCAGCGGGCTGACGCGTGGCGTACTGGTGCTGTTGTGCGAAGCCTACACCGAGGACGAGTCTCGGCCGAGCAAAGTGTTCATGAAGTTCAAGCCGAAGTTCGCCCCGATCAAAGCGGGCATCTTCCCGCTGGTGAATAAGGACGGGATGCCCGAGGTCGCGCAGAAACTCTACATGCAGCTGCGTGAGAAGTTCACCTGTCAGATCGACGCGAAGCAGAGCATCGGCAAACGCTACGCCCGCATGGACGAGGCGGGCACGCCCTACTGTTTCACCGTGGATGGGGATACGCTGACCGACCAGACCGTCACTGTCCGCGACCGGGACAGCCAATCGCAGGAACGGATCAACATCGACCAGGTTGAGAAGTTCCTGGCCGAGAAGATCGGCGAGTAGCTCACGAATATTGAAGGATCCAGCATGAGGGCGGAGCAACTGAATCAACTGCTGACAGGGCACGCCCCGGCGTGTGACGAGGAAGCGGTGTACCAGAGCCGTATGCTTGAACTGCTGGGATCGTCGGGTGACCCGTTCTCGCGCGACCATTTTCAGCCGGGGCATTTCACCGCAAGCGGATTCATCCTCTCGCCGGACGGCCAAGCCGTGTTGCTGATCCACCACCGCAAGCTCGACCGCTGGCTCCAACCCGGTGGGCATGTGGACCCCGAGGACACGGACCTGTTCGCCGCGGCTTGCAGGGAAGTCCACGAAGAGGTCGGCATCGGGGAGGTAAGTGCCGCTGTGCAAGGCATCTTCGACCTGGATATCCACCCGATCCCGGCCCGCAAGACCGAACCGGCCCACGAGCATTTTGATGTGCGTTTCCTGCTGCGCACCGAGTCGATGAACATCGTACGCAACGACGAGACCCACGACGCGGCGTGGACGCCATTGGATGAACTGAGCCGACTGATGACCGACCCGCAAGAGCAACGCGTGATCCGAAAGCTCCGGGCGTTGGCGGTTTAGCCCCTCGCCTCTCCAGGGCGTCCAACTAATTGGAAAACTTTCCGTATCGCATCGCCTTGGGTATTTCATCTCGGCCTGGCGGTGGTAAAATGTAAGTAGACATCTCATGCCCGGACGTTTCCCGATTCAGGTGCGTACAGGGTGTTGCTTCTTCGTCGGGTCACGTCTGCCAAGGGCGCGTTATTCCTCAAACCCCCGAGGGAAGGAGACCGCCATGCCCGTCAAACGTCTCAAAGCGTACCTGGACAGCCACGACGTGAAGTATGTGGTGCTCAGCCATTCGCCTGCCTACACGGCGCAGGAGATCGCGAGGGCTGCGCACATCCCCGGGCAGGAGATGGCTAAAACCGTCATGGTCATACTCGACGGCGAGCTGGTCATGGTCGTGATGCCGGCCCCGGCGAAGATCCGCTTCGACCTGCTGGAAGACCTGACAGGCGCGGAGCAGGTGGAACTGGCCCGAGAGAAGGATTTTGCCCGACTGTTCCCGGGTTGTGAGTTGGGGGCGATGCCACCTTTCGGGAACCTGTACGAGGTCCCGGTGATCGTGGATGTGACGTTGGCGGCAGACGATGAGATCTGCTTCAACGCGGGCACACACACCGAGCTGATCCGGATGTCATTCGCGGACTTTGATGCCCTGGTCAAGCCGACGCTGATGCACTTGACTGATTACGCGACGGCATGAATCTGACGCCAACCGTGTGGGGTTGGTTACATGCCCAGTCGTGAACGGTTCTCGGGAAGTCCTTTGACCCCCGGGCGGATGCGGAACAAAGCCCCGGCGTGTGGGCCCCGGTTGTCTTTGTCGTTGCCGCCCGCGGAGGTGATGTAGAGTTCGTCCAGGTCTTTGCCGCCGAACATCACGCTGGTTGTCAAGGCGGTGGGCAGTTCGATGGTTTTCAGTAGTTCACCGTCGGGCGCGAATTGCTTAACGCAGGCTCCCTCCCAGCAGGCGAGCCAGATGTTGCCTTGGGCATCGACGGTCAGGCCGTCGGGGATCAACGGGGCCTTAACCGGCGCGAACATACGCCGGCTGTTGATGTCGCCCGTGTCGATGTCGTAGTCGTAGGCATAGATCTGATGGGCCGGGGAATCGACGTAGTACATCGTCTTGTGGTCGAGGCTGAATCCGATCCCGTTTGCGCAGCCGAGCTCTTCCTCGACGACCTGGCATGAGAGGTCGGTGTCGAAACGGTAGAGCCGGCCCAGGCGTTTGTGTTGGCCGGGGTTGTCGGGGTCATCAATAGGCATGGAGCCTGCGAAGACACGGCCGCGCGGGTCGGCGGCAACGTCGTTGAATCGCGACTCGCCGGGCATGGGCTCGCAGAGAGTCACCAGCTGATCGCCCTGCACGCGCCAGATACCACACTCCCAACCGAACACAAGCATCGAACCGTCGGCCTGGACGGTGGTCGCGCCGATGTAATTCGTCTTGAGGACTTGTTCGTGTTTGTCAGCGACGGGGTCGTAACGGAACAACCTGCCGGTCGTGCTGTCCTGCCAGTACAAGCGCTGCTCGACCTCGTTCCAGATCGGCCCCTCCCCACAGTGGCAGGCCTCGTCGGCGATGATGTCAACTTGCATAGATTGATCCCTAAACTTCGTGATAAATTGATTACCCCCCGAAGATCAGCTTGTAGCCGATTGCAAAGATAACAACATCGGCGAAGACGTGGCTGACATACGCGGCGTAGATGTTGCGGTAGGTCAGGTAGATCCAGGACCAAGTCGCCCCGCCGATGAAGACGCCCAGCGACGCCAGCAAGGTGATCCGCCAGTCGAAGTAGACGGTCAGGGCGATGACGTGATGGATCGTGAAGAACAGGCCGGACGCGATAACGGCTGGCCACTTGGGCATCAGCGTTTCGCATCGGGTGAAGACGAACCACCGCCAGACGTATTCTTCAAGCAGTGAGTTGATCGTGCACCAGTAGACCGCGCCAAGGATGTAGAGCATCGGTGTGCTCAGCCCGACCTCGATGGCTTTGTCGCTGACGATTGTGGTGTCGATCCAATGGCCAAAGAGGAAGTAGCCCGCTCCGATCGCCAGGAAGATAACGGACCCGGTCGCAACGGCGGCCCCCATCCCCTTGCCCGACGGACGCGGGAGCGTGAGCTTCTGCTTATCGACCATCAGGTGCCAGACGAGTGGCAGCACGAGCAACCAGACCTTGCAGGCCATGAAAAACGCTTTGGCGAAGAACGCCCCCGGTGCCCCGTAGACGGCGAGATAGACCCCGATGCTGGGCGCGGGGACCAGCAGCAGCAGTGCAAGCATCGCGTTGCGTTTTTCAGTGTTCATCACAAGTTAAGTTATACCGACATAGGTCTAGTCGTGTGCGAGCTGGAGATATGGCGCGCAAAAAAGCACGACCCAGGCAGGGGTTGCACTGGGCCGCACTCGATCAGGGGTAATTTGTTGGCCGACAATCGGCCGGTAAAGACTTATTCAGCCACGGCGACCGGGCCGCTCTTGACCTTCGGTGCTTTGGGCACGGGGACCACCTCGGGCCGCATGGGCTTGACGTTTTCACGGCGTTCCATGTAGTCCGGGCGGATCAGGATCGCGCGGGGCGTGATCGCTGAGGGCTGCATCACAGGCTGCATCGCTTCACGTCGGATGACGTAGGCGGTGTCCTGCGCGTTCATGGCTTTGTAAGCACGCTGGGCACGCAGGATCGAGTGGCCCTGGTCCAGCCCGCCTTCGCGGAGGATGTAGTCGTTGTCCGGGTCGATGTGGATCGGGGTCTGACCCATCTGCAGATGAACCAGTTCAGGATGCATCGCATCGTCATCCACGATCACGCCCACGGCGTCGCGGTGGAACGCGTTGATCTGAACCAACCGATGGCTGGGAGCCGGTGCGTGCATGGGCACGACCAGACCGGGCGCAGCACGGCCGACCACCGTCACAGGCCCATCAGCGGCCAATGCGGGGATTGCCATCCCACCAAGCGCAATACAACTAATCAATGCGGTCCTGAATCGATACATGCTGCCTCTCTCTTTCCGGCTCCGGGCGACCTGCCTCAAGCCACGCCGAACAGGTCCCTCAACCCGATTGGCGTGCGACTCTCTTTTCCCTCGCGGGCGACGTGACTCCGGCCAAACACAAACGACCGGCGTCGTTCCCTCCGAGCGACATGCCTATTAACGCAAGGGCCGTGCCAGCCTGGGTATGAGGCCACGAACACTTATATAGCCCTTAGTTACATAGACTTAGTATTGTAGGCGGTCGGATCCATCCGGTCCGATTAGGGCCAGTTGTTGCGGAAAAACCACAGCCCCGGGGGTCCGTCGCATCGACACAACACAAGCCAGATCAGGCGGTTGCACGCGTAGGTCAGCAGCGTCCTACAATGAGCCCGCAGAGACAGATTCCTTGGATCAGGGAACATATAAGCCATCGGTGCGTCTGATTTTTACGGAGGTTATTAACCATGAATCATGCTATGAAATTGATCGGATTGAAAGCGGGCGTGTTGAGTTGTGTCGTGCTGGCCGGCGTCGGCTGTGTCAGCGACCGGGGCAATTCAGGCGGGCGCATCGACGTCTCCGCCACGACCGAAGCGGAGTTGGACTCAGCCAAGGTGCTTCCCGCCTCGCTGCTCGAGTTCAGCGACCAGGCGTCCCGACGGATCGTCCAGGACCTGATCGACCTGCCTCGCATCCGTGACGACGCAGGCCGGGTCACCGTCATCCTAGGGGATATCAACAACAAGACAGGCATCGTCAGCTCGTCCGAGTTCGAGGTCGTCACCGCCCGTCTGCGCAACAACCTGGTCAACAGCGGCACCGCCAAGGGAACCATGCGCTTCGTCGAACGCCGGGCACGCATGATCGACCTGGCAGCGCGGGAAGGCGTGGCATCCGATCAGGTCCTCGCCGACCCGCCGGACTACGACCCCAAGACGACCTACGCGCTGAACGGCGACTTCTACCGGATAAGCCGAGGCGAGACGAACCAGTACTACATGGAAGTGCAGCTGGTGCATTTCGCCAGCAACGAGATCGTCTTCTCCGACCGGTACGACGCGAAACACTCGACCAAAGACTGAATCAGGAATCCTGGTCATGCCGTGCCGTCCCTCAACCCCCGGCTCTGCCGGTGGATCGTTATGTGCAAACGGACAGTTACCCCGTTGCGGTTATCTGTTGTTATTGACCGTCATGGTATTCACAGGCTGCACTCCCAAACCCGTTGGCGAGAGCAGCCGGATCACGGTGGCCGACATCGAGACAATGACGGAGGCGATGGCGCAGAGCCTTATGCGTAGCGACGCGTTAGTCGAACGAGGACCAACCAGTGGGCCATGGGTCGTGTCGATCGACAAGGTGTTGAACCTGTCCGACGATGTGATGACAGAAAACGAACAGTGGTCGATCATAGCCCAGGTGCGCGGGGCAACAGCGATCGACGCGCTGTGGGACGAAAAAGCGATCCGTTTTGTGATCCCCCCCGAGCGCGTGGTTGAATTGCAAGATAGCTCATACGGCCAGGACTTCGCAGATGGTTTTGCCAGTGAGCGGCAGGTTACACACACCATCTCCGCGACCTTCCGCTCGGTCACCCGGGCACAGGCCAAAGTGCGCAGCGACTTATACTACTGCGAGTTTGACATGCTCGACCTGAATACGGGCGAGCCGGTCTGGTCGGACCGTTTCGAGTTCAAACGACAAGCCAGGGGGCATGTGTGGGATTAAATACACAACAACACACTCATCGGTTTAGCGGCCGATTGCAGAACGCCGAGTGGTTATCAGTGACCCTACGCGCGGATCTACGATCCGCCGTTAAACATGCCGTATTAATAGCGATGTTGGTCTGTTTCACGGGCTGCCAGCAACCGATGCGTACGCCAACCCGGGCGCTGCGTGCCGGGGAATACGGCGGGCCCCGTGTCGATATCCATCAGAACATGCAGACCAAGCGGTCGGACCGGGCGTACCTGCTGGATCGGATGCGCGTCGGTGTGCTGACGCTTGCGGATGGGTACCCCCAGTCGGCACAGACGATCTTTGAGGAGGTCTACGACGTCCTGCGGACGCAGGGGATCAACAAGGACAAGACGATCGCGTCCATCGCGATCAACGAGGACATCAAGGTATGGAAGGGCGAACCCTTCGAGCAGGCGTTGGCGCTGACGTATTACTCGATGACGCAGGCGATGCTGGGTTCCTGGGACAACGCGCGGGCGGCGGCGAACAGCTCGCTTTTTCGGCTGCGTGACTTCGGGGAAGACGAGGACGGGGAGCGGATCGACACCTACGAAATCACCCGCCGGGCGGTGGAATATGAACGCGCGATCGAAGCAGGCGATACACCCGAAGAAGCGCTGCGCAGAGCCAACTACCTGGACCACGGTTACGCGGCACGCGAGTCGAACTTCACCCTCGGGTACCTGATGGCGGGCATCGCGAACCAGCAACTCGGGCGTGCGGACGAGGCGGACGATCACTACCTGCGCGTCATCGAGCTGGATGACCGGCAAGAACGATTGATCCAGGCGTTGCGCGACGGGCGATACAACACCGTGCTGGTCGTGAGCTACGGGCTGGGACCGCGTAAAGAAGGTTACGGCCCGGACAATTCCCTGGCACGGTTCAATCCACGCACGCCCAGCGACGACGGCGAACTGCGTGTACGCGTCGGGCACGTCATGGGCCGGGAATATGTGCCCGTGCAGGACGTGAACGTGATGGCGGGGGATCATATGTGGAACAACCTTGCCGACGTACGCGCCGCCAAGAGCACGATCGGGACGCTGATGATCTACGGCGGCGTCATCGCGGCGCAGTACGGTTCCTCCCGTGGTGGCCACGACGACACGGTCTATGCAGGCTTGGGGGCGCTGCTGCTTGGCGCGATCCTAAAGGCCGGCGCACACGTGGACACCCGGTATTGCGACGTGATGCCGCAGCGCTATTACGTCGTCCCGTTGCATCTTTCTGATCCGAATGAAAAGATCACGCTGGAGATCCAAGGCCAGCCGTCCTCGAAAATGGTCTTAACCGGGTTAGGCCCACCGGGTGGATCGCAAGGCACGACGCAGCTGCGTTACATCCATCTGGTCAGTGAAAACAACCCACAAGCCGCCGCGCCGGGTTGGGCCGCCTCCGGCCGGGTGTTTTACAAAAACCCATACACCGATGAACCCGCCCAGGCGACGCTGCCTTACATCCTCGGCGGCAACGATGCCCGCCCACCGACCCAGCGGATGATCGATAGTTACCACCGCGCCGGGCTGCTCACCGACATGACGCTGGCCGACCTGCGTGAACTCTATCGGGCAGAAGGCATTGACACCGCGACCGAATATCAATCCGGCTACGCCGGCAAGCACGTGCTTGAAGGCGGGCGGTCCTTAGTCAGCCCGCTACCCGGGACGACCGGATTTGTTCGGCTGTTCGGCCAGAGACACCCCGCTTACCAGCCTAAGTCCCGGGAAGTCGCACGGATCGAGCGACCTGAATCACCCATCGATAACCCCCTCCCCCAAGGAGATACGCCATGAAAATGTTTGCTTTGATCCCGTCGTTACTTGTTGTGTTTGTGATAACCGGTTGCAGCCAGGTGGTTGATGAGCCGCCACACGCGGTGAAGCCGGACAACGTGTCCGAGGCGCAGTACCCCCAGATCGCCACCGAGGGGAACCTGGCCAACCACCTGTCCTACGCCAAGCCGATCGTCCGTGACGACGGACCGACCCCCATCCGTGTGACCGTGCCGATCCGTCTGCGGGACAACAAGCCCGTCAACGCTCAGTACAGGTTTACCTTCCTTGGAGCCGACGGTGCCCCGGCTGACCAGCCGATGGACTGGCGGTTTATGGTGCTTCCACCCCGGCTGCAGGTCTTCATGGAGGGTTCAGCCCTGAGCAATGAGGCCGTGGACTGGCGGCTGGAGATCAGGCCCGCCAAGTAATGCCGAGCCGTAACCCGTTGATTATCAAGAGATAATCCCGCATCAAGCCGCGTCGACAGGCAAGGTTTCCGGGGGTGACGCCGCCTTTGGCTTCGTTGCAATCCCCAGCCGTGCTGCTAAAATGCCCAGCTCGATTCAGCAACCAACCCCCTGCCCGGGAGACCCCAGGGCACACGACAGGACCCCACCATGTACGCGATCATCGAAGACTCCGGCACACAGATCAAGGTATCCGAGGGCGACGTCATCCGCGTCGATCTACGCGACCTCCCCGACGACGCCCAGAGCCTGACTTTCGACCGCGTCCTCATGGTAGGCGACGAGAAGAAAGGCCCCACCATAGGCCAGCCCGTCGTCAGCGGCGCCTCCGTTACCGCAGACATCCTCGACCCCGACGACTCCGAGAAGATCAACGTCGTCAAGTTCAAACGCCGCAAGACCTACAAGCGCAACAACGGCCACCGCCAGCACTACATCAAGTGCAAGGTCACCAAGATCAAGGCCTAAAGCCCCCTATCAATAAAACACCACAAAGCAGCCACGGCCTTAAACCGTGGCTGTTTTTCTATCCGTGTTCTGTCATACAGATCAAACATTTCAGATCGACGATCGAAGATGCATCACTCCCCGATGATCTTCACCAGCACGCGCTTGCGTCGCTTGCCGTCGAACTCGGCATAGAAGATCTGTTCCCAGGGGCCAAAGTCCAACTCGCCATCCGTAATCGCCACGACAACCTCCCTGCCCATCACCTGCCGCTTCATATGCGCATCGGCGTTGTCTTCACCCGTGCGGTTGTGGCGGTAACCGCCCTTCTCCGGATCGGCGCCGGCGTTGAAGGGCGCAAGCTTCTCCAGCCAATCGTCGTAGTCCTGTATCAGCCCGGACTCGTTGTCGTTGATGTAGACACTCGCGGTGATGTGCATCGCGTTGACCAGGCATAGCCCGTTGCTCACGCCGCTTTGCGTGACCAGTTCCTGCACTTTCGTCGAGATGTTGATGTACCCCCTTCTATCGGGGATATCGAACCAGAGTTCTTCGCGTAAATGTTTCATGTGTGGGTGATCTGCCGTGGCTTGGTCCCACGGCCGGAATGCCGTGGGATTTATAAATTAAGCCCTCAACGATTCGACCCCCGCCGTGGTTTCTCGTAGTCCTCTTCAACTTCGGATTCAGTGAACCGACACAAGTAAATCCTCGAGGGATCGACGTGGCCGTCGTTGTGGCCCTTGAAGTATTCGGTGTGGTTGCCGATGCCGTCGGTTTTGGTTTGGCTTGAGCGGTAGTGGATGCCGATGCGTTGGCCGTCGTCGTCGGTGACCCAGTTCAGGAAAAGGATGCTGTGGCCTGACTTGGTGCGCCAGAAGTTCCCGAAGTCGCCGGGGCGGGCGTCGTCATGGGTCACAGCATGCCCGACACCGAGGTTGGTCATGGCCAGGGTGCACTGAGTTTCGCCGCTGGGCTCGGTCGCGCCGTACCACTCGCGTTGGAATTGTTTAACTTGATCGTAGCTCTTGCCCTCGAAGATCCCGTGATGCTGCGCGAGCTTGAAGGCGACCTGGAGCGTGAAGCCGCAGCAGTAGGTGCCCCTGGGCTGTTTCTTCAGGACGGTCTTGCCAGCATGCGTCAGTGATTCGCTGACGCCGGTCGAGCCTTTCCAGATATAGCCGCCGCCGTTGTCGTAGCTGTAGGCGATCTTCAGGACATCGTCGGAGTAGCCGCTCTTAGGCGGTCCGGCTTCGCTGTCATCATCCGACCACGCGAACTGCGGGCCGATCGGCATCAGCAGGACGAGGATCAGCAGGGCCTGGATTCTTGCGAGACGTGTCTTGAACATGGCGTCATCCTTGACTGGGTGAACCGGGGGTCACACATCCTTGCATGCGGGCCGATCCCCGCCGTCGGGGACCGTTCGGACCTCGGCGACATCATCCACATCAATCATCACGCCGTCAATGATGTACCCGGCAATCACCCCGGAACCGCCCGCGTCCGGCCCCACGTCGCCCGCAGGCGGGCCTTCGTGCACCACCTCCTCGACCTCGTGAAAACACCGGTCCGTATGCCTGCGGATCGCCAAACGTGGCGGCTCAGAGGCATCACTTCCGGATACGGGATTCTGGCGTTTGTCGGGCATGGCGGTATTGTAGCCCTTGACCACGCAGCCCTGCATACGTTGGGCGTTTGCTAAACCCAGGGACGGAGCCGGCCATGGCTGAGATCGAGATCGAGCAGGAGACCGAGGGCAAGAACAACTGGGCCTACAAGGTCAGCGTCTTCGATACCGGCAAACGCCACGAATACGAGGTGACCCTGAGCTTCCAGGACTACGACCTCTGGAGCCACGGCGCGATCGCCCCATCCAAGGTTGTAGAAAAGGCGTTTAAGTTTCTGCTGGAACGAGAGCCCGCGACCTCAATCATGAGTAAGTTCGACTGCTCCGTGATCCGGCGGTACTTCCCCGAAGTGGATACGGAGCTGCCGAAGATGAGCAGCGGATGAGTTGGTGGTTGGTGATTGGTGATTGGTGATTGGATCGATCATAGCCGCCGATCAACGATCGGCGGACAGTTAACGGGAGACATTCGATATGCCCCCTCGCCCGTATGTGTTGATGGAAGCGAACTACAAGCAACTGCTTGGTGATCGGCCTAACGTCGCGATGCTGCCCTGGGGCGCGACCGAGGCACACAACTATCATCTCCCGCACGGGACGGATGTATACGAGGCTCAACTGCTCGCCGAACATGCGGCGGGCGAAGCGACCAAACACGGTGCGAAAACAGTTGTGCTGCCGACAATCCCGTATGGGAACGATGCACAGCAACTGGATCAGGTCGCCACCATCAGCATCGGCACGGCGACCGCCGCGGCGATCCTCAACGACGTGGTGGACTCGCTAATCAAACAAGGCATCGACCGGCTGGTCATCCTCAACGCGCACGGCGGCAACGAGTTCAAGCCCCTGGTCCGCGACGTCCAGGCCCGCACGGGGATGCTGATCATCGTCGTCAACTTCTGGCAACTGGCACCGGAAGCTATCAAAGAAATCCTTGACGACCCAGGCGACCACGCCGGCGAACTGGAGACCGCACTGCTGATGCACCTGACCCCCGACCTGGTGCAACAGGATCAGGCCGGCCCCGGCACGATGAACGAGATCGCGCTTAAGACCACCCGCCAACCCGGCGTCTGGACCCCCCGCCCCTGGTCCAAGGTCCACCCCGACACCGGCGCGGGCGATCCATCTAAAGCGACCGCCGAGAAAGGCAAACGCTGCTTCGAGGCGATATCGGAAAAGGTCGCGGAGTTGTTGGTGGAGGTGTCCGGGGCGAGCAAAGGGCAGTTGCCGTATGTCTGAGAAATATTAACTCGGATGGATCGGAATCATCCGAGTTTCATTATTCCGAGGCAACCTGCTTCACCTCACGTGGCAGGATCTCGATCTGCATCGCGGGGTCGGCGGGGAGTTCTTTGGGGGAGTCGGCGCCGAGGTCTTTGAACTTGCGGGCGCTGCTTACGATTCT
>Ga0315336_1005546_pt1 | contig 13688 bp, 12 predicted proteins | sample ASW5metaG_FD_204512 | JGI IMG/M metagenome (GOLD analysis project Ga0315336, IMG submission 204512) | Ammonia-oxidizing marine archaeal communities from Monterey Bay, California, United States - ASW #5 | ecosystem: Environmental > Aquatic > Marine > Intertidal zone | place: USA: California...
CTCGTTCTGATTCGATTATTTCATAAACAATCCTAAGGCGAACGTTTTTACACAGCCTGGGTCATCAGCGGTCTAATTTACCAAGCGTGGAATAGATCCGCTTGAGCCCCGGTATTTCGTGTCACGCAATGTCTGCTTTCACCCTGTGACCTCAGCCTTCGGCGAACAGTACAATAATCACGAGGCCGAGAGGCGCAAATCAAGACAGTTGTGGGCCCCCGCAACCAACAAATCAGCTCCGCCGTGTGCGGGGTAATTTTGTTGGTAGGTGGGGTCGGTGAATGGACCGGAGTTTGTTCAGCCCGAAGGCATTGCGACGCAATGCCGAAGGTCCACGGAACACGGCGCGGGCGCGCACACGTAAATCCTACCATCCCAACCAATCGCCCTGTAACTCATTAGAGTTACAGGGTTTTATTTAGCCGATATTTCATGAGAAAATTTAAATAGACAAATAAATCCCATTCCTCGCGACCGAGCTAAGGCACAATTGCGGCTCGCAATACCGACCGGTCGGCGGCGCGAGCGAAGGCGTCGTCCAGTTGCTCGAGGGAAAATTTCGAATCAACAATTTCGGCGAACGGGAACTGCTCACGGTTGCTCATGACGAAATCGAGGGCCTGGATCAGGTGACGCGGGTGGTAGTTGTGCACGCCCTTTAGGGTGATCCATTTCTTCAAGATCATGTTGCCGTCGATCTCAAAATTTGCATTCGGGTTGACCAGGCCGCCGATCACATAGCGTCCGCCGACCCGAAGCATGCGGACCCCTGACGGAATCACGCTGGCGATTCCGCAGACCTCTATGGCGATGTCGGCGCCGTCCGGCGGACAGCAGTCACGAACGGCGGAAACCAGTTCTTCCTCACCCATGGCGGAGACATCAAAGGTCGTGTCGGCGCCGAACTTCCGGGCAATGTCGAGGCGGTCGGCGACGGCATCAATGCCGATGACACGTTTGGCGCCGCGTGCCTTGGCGATCGCGCAGCCGTACAGCCCGAGCAACCCCAAGCCCTGGATGACGACCGTATCGCCAATGTCGATCTTGGCGGCCTCGGTGACCGAAATCATCGTCGCGACGCCGCAATTCAATGGCGTCGCTTCCTCATCGGTGATCGCATCGGGCAGTTTCAGAATGCCCGTGCCTGGCAGGATATAGCAGTATTCGGCGAAGCCGCCGAGAAAATGCGGGTCTTCGCTAGCCAGATCATGTCCATACTTGCGCACGCCTTCGGACTTCTGCGGCATGTCGTGCACGTCACGGTAATAGGAGTCACCGTGATGAAAAAATTCCGTCCAGGTGATCCGATCCCCCAGCGCCAATTTGTCACCGCGCATGTCGGTGACGATGTTCTGGCCCAATTGTTCGATGACGCCGACGATTTCATGCCCCAGGATTCCCGGACAAGGGTTTGGCCGATGCCCCTGATAGGAGTGGATATCGGATCGGCAGATCGTCGACATGGTGATACGGACCAAAACCTCATCGGCCGTGACATCGCGAATGGGATATTCGCGCACCTGGAAAGGTGTGTTCGGCGCATCGTAGACGGCGGCGCGTCCAGTCTTGGTCATCGGCGGAACCTCCGGAAATTCAATTCACGTCACATAATCCGTGTGGCCGACACAAAACCGCGAAATCGAAGAACTGTCAAATGAGGGCGAAATACCGAGTGAGGGCGGGTCCGGATTCCATAACCAACTTGCCCCGCCCCGCCGGCTGGGCCTAGGCTAGGTCTCGCCCAGTGCTGTGAGATATGGGCGGGAATCACCGTGGGAATGAAAAATATGAAACATCGCGGATACCATGATGTGGGCGGCCTGCCAGGCGGTTCCATCGACCAAGCCGAACGCCCCATGGTGTTTTGGGAGAAGCGCATGGAAGCCGTGCGGGATTGTATTTCGCGCGGTGAGCGACCGTTGATGAGCGTTGATGAAATGCGCCGTGTCATCGAAACAATGGGCAAGGAAGCTTATAACACGCTCGGGTTTTATGAAAAGAAAGCGGCGGCCGTCCGCGACGTCTTAATCGAAAAAGGCGTGCTCGATCCGGTTGAACTGGCGGCCCGCGTTGAACAGGTCCGGGCAAGCCGGGAAGCCGCCATTGAAAGCCTGCCCGACACCTATGATCATCGCCATGACCACGATGACATCAAGGATGACGATCCGGTGCCTAGTGAATACGCCATCGTCAGCGAGGCCGTGTACAACTGCCTCGTCGATAAGGGGATGCTCTTGGCGGATACGGTCGGCCGGATGATCGAAAGGATGGAGCAGGCCGGCCCGGCCCTCGGCGCGCGCATCGTCGCCCGCGCCTGGTCCGATGCCGACTTCAAAACAGCCTTGCTGAGCGAGGCCAAATCTGCGCTCAACGCCATCGGCGTCGAGCCGCTCGAGGCGGGCTTTCAAGTTCTCGAGAATACACCGCAAACCCACAACGTCATCGTTTGCACCCTTTGTTCGTGTTACCCGCGGTCCATTCTGGGCGCGCCGCCGGCCTGGTATGTCAGCAAGGCTTATCGTTCGCGCGTGGCCATCGAGCCGCGCGCCGTTCTGGCGGAATTCGGTATGGAAATCGATGAGCATCGCGAAGTGCGTGTGCACGATAGCACTGCTGATTTTCGCTACATGGTCATGCCCATGCGACCAGAGGGCACTGAAGGCTGGTCTGCCGATGACCTCGCCACCCTGGTCGACCGGGACAGCCTTATCGGCGTCAGCGCCGCAACGCAACCGCAGGCAGGGACCGTAAGCCAATGACCGATGATCTCTGTCAATTGACCGCCCGGGAAGCCGTGGATTTGCTTCGTGCCGGCAAAGTGTCGCCGCTTGAAATGGTTGATGCCGCTGCGAGCCGTATCGAAGCAATCGACGGGCGCCTGAATGCGCTGCCGACTCTGTGCATCGAGCGGGCGCGCGAGTGCGCGAAACGGATCGGGGCCGGGCGCGATGGGGACAACAATACGCCCGGTTGGCTCGGCGGCTTGCCGATTGCGGTCAAAGACCTGAATGATATTGCGGGGGTCCGCACCACCTATGGCTCGCCGCTGTTCGCCGAGCATGTTCCGGAACGTTCAGACGTCATGGTCGAAACCCTGGAAGCCAAGGGTGCCATTGTTATCGGTAAATCGAATACTCCCGAGTTCGGTCACGGCGCCAATACGTTCAACGAAGTGTTTGGCGAAACCGTCAACCCTTGGAACACAGAAATGACTTGTGGCGGGTCATCGGGAGGCTCGGCCGTTGCCGTTGCCTCGGGACAAACATGGCTGGCCACCGGTTCCGACTTGGGCTGCAGTTTGCGCACGCCGGCGGCATTTTGTTCCATCGTCGGGTTGCGTCCATCACCCGGCCGGGTCGCCCGGGCGCCGACAAGGCTTCCCTATGACAATCTCTGGGTTCAAGGGCCGATGGCTCGAAATGTTGGCGACACGGCGCTGATGTTGGACGCCATGTGCGGTGAACATCCCCAGGATCCCATTTCCCTGGCGGCGCCGGCGCATCCCTTCGTCGATGCCGTCGATAACCCGAAAACGCCTTTGCGGATCGCCTATAGCCCCGACCTGGGCGGCATTGTCCCGGTGGCCGGCGAAGTGGCGGACATTTGCGCCGCTGCCGCGACGCGATTATCGGACTTAGGCGCCACCGTGGAGGAAGCTTGTCCTGACTTCAGCGACGTCCGCGATATTTTCCACGTTCTGCGGGCGAACCAATTCGTCGGCGACCTGGGCGAGATTATTCTCGCAAATAAAGATCAGGTCCGCGAGGAAGTCGTTTGGAACCTGGAGCGCGGGATCGCTCTGAGCGCCGGCGACTTGGCCGAAGCCGAGCGTAAGCGCGGCGCCCTTTATGCCCGTGCCGCGACGTTTTTCGAGACCTATGACCTACTGGTAACGCCGGCCACCATTGTCGCGCCCTTTGACGTAAAAGTTCGCGCCATCAACGAAGTCGAAGGTCATACGTTCGAAAATTACTTCGATTGGTACACCATCGCCTATGCCATCACCGCGACATCTTTGCCGGCCATGTCCGTGCCTTGCGGATATACGGACGCCGGCCTGCCGGTCGGTTTGCAGGTGGTCGGCCCGCCGCGTGGCGAAGCGTCTTTGCTCGGTGCCGCCAAATTAATCGAGGACCTGTTTGCCATTGCCGGACAATTGCCGATCGACCCACGGGCCGCGCTCGGTTAGGGCGCGCGGACTCAATAACCCCACAAAACTCCACAAAATGCCACAAAGAATGTCAAGTGTATTGCCACGGCTAATGTGAACCATATAGAGTCAAAAACGTTAGACAATAAGGTGTAGGCAACTTTCGATGCCGATCACCAATTTATCAGGGATTAAGTCTGGGAGGACAGAATGAAGAAACCTATCTCGACCTTATTCGCGGCCCTTGCTGTTATGTTGATGAGCAGCGCCGCTTCCACGTCACAAGCAGCTGGTCCGAAGCAACTCCGCTTTGGTCTCCTGCCCGCCGAGGACCCGACGCTTATGGTCGAGCAATTCTCGGGTATCGCCAAGCACGTCGGCAAAACTTTGGGCCTGCCGGTTAATGTCAAGGTTTCGGAAAGCTATAACGCGCTGATCGAAGGTATGCGCGCCGGTCACTTGGAAATCGTCTATGTCGGCGGCGGCCAGTATCTGAAAATGCTCGACATCGGCATGAAGGTCGAGCCGTTGGTCCTCAACAAGGACACCAACAAGCGCACCTATTACAAATCCTGTATCATCACCAAACCCGACAGCGGCATTAAGACGTTCGCGGACCTCAAAGGTAAGACTTTCGCGTTTGTTTCGCCGACCTCGACCTCCGGCGGCGTCGCCCCGACATACATGTTGCTGAAGAACAAGATCAACCCGGATAAGGATTTCAAACGCAAAATCTTTGCCGGCAAGCACGACGCCTCCTTCCTGGCCGTCAAGAACGGCAAGGTTGACGCGGGTGCCGTTGGCGACTTCTATTTCTGGCGCTGGCAAGATCGCGGTATCTTCAAGATGGAGAGATACGACGAACCCAATGACAAGCTGATTAATGCCGAACTCAGAATTATCGCTTGTCAGAAAGTTCCGAATACACCGATGGTCATTGATTCGAAACATGGCCAGGATTTCATCAACAGTGTCCGCAAAGCCTTCTTGTCGTTGCCGAGCGAAACGGCGAACGCCTACAAGATCTGGCCGAGCACCGGCTTTGTGCCGACATCTCACAAGGATTTCGAAGACCTTGCCGAGATGGCGGAACTGAAAAAGAAGATCAAAGCTGCCCAGAAGAAAAAGAAGAGCCAGTAGGACTTTTAGAGAATCGCCTTGTTAAGCGTGTAATCTAAAAGCCGGCAATCTTTCCTGTATTTCAGGGCCCGGATTTATAATCTGATCCGGGCCCTGATTTCAGGAAGGAAACCGTTTATTATGAGCGTAGCACCTGTTTGAAATACGCAAATTCATAAGGACATTGAGGACTTAAATGAATAATCAGGCCGATCAACATGCGATGGTGGAAGTCGCGCACCTGACCAAGGCCTACGGCAACGCCGCGCCTGCGATTGAAGATATTTCCCTGAGCTTTAAAAAAGGCGAATTCATCGTCTTGCTCGGCCCCAGCGGGGTCGGCAAATCGACGCTCCTGCGGTGTCTGAACTTTCTTGTCCGGCCGACCTCCGGCGTCGTCAGGGTCAACGGTGAAGAATTGGGCGCGTTGAGCAAGAAAGGCTTGCTTGAAGCCCGTCACCACATCGGCATGATTTTCCAGGAATTCAATCTGGTCAACCGCATGAGCGTGCTGATGAATGTCATGTGCGGCCGCCTCGGCACTTTAAGTACGTGGCGGGCGCTGACCTATAATTTTTCCCCGGAAGATCATGAACTGGCGGTTCGTGCTCTTGTCCGCGCCGGCCTGGAAGACACGGAGCTTTATCTCCGCCGCGCCGATACCTTGAGCGGCGGTCAAAAGCAGCGTGTCGCCATTGCCCGCATGTTGATCCAAGAGCCCAAAGTGATCCTGGCCGACGAACCGATCGCCAGCCTCGACGTTGTCATGCGCATCCAGATCATGGATCTGATCCGCGATATCGCCGACCGCGACGGCCTCACCGTTGTCATGAGCCTGCATCAGTTGGATGTTGCCCGCACCTATGCCGACCGGATTATCGCCCTGGCCGGCGGAAGCGTGACGTTTGACGGGCCGCCGGCGGAGTTGACCGACGCTGTTGTCGAAAGGGTTTTCATGAAATCCATCGATGAGGTTGACGAAGAGCAAACAGTTGAGACGGCAGAGGCAAGCACGGAATGACGACAGCCATTGCTTCAGGTGTTCTGGATGCCGTGATGGAAGAACGGCGCGTGAGCCGCCGTCAATATATGATCATTGGCATGGTGGTTTTGGCGGCGGCCCTTTGGTCGGCCTGGGGCACGGAGTTCAATATTCCGAAATTAGTGAACGGTCTGCCGATGATCTATGATCTCGGCGGCCGTATGCTGCCACCGGACTTCACCATTCTTGAAGACCTGATGGGGCCGATGGTCGAAACCTTGGAAATGGCGTTGCTGGGAACCACCATTCCTATCTTCTTCGCCTTGCCCCTGGCTTTCCTGTGTGCCGTCAACACGACGCCGCATCCTTTGGTCAGTGTTGTGACGCGGCTCATCGTCGGCACCTTTCGCACCGTGCCGGAATTGATTTGGGCCATGGTTCTGGTTACCGCCGTCGGGCTCGGTCCGTTTCCGGGCGTTTTGGCGCTGACGTTACACAGCATCGGCGGCCTCGGTAAATTTTACTACGAAGCGATTGAATCGGCGGACCCCGGCGTCATGGAAGCCATGGAAGCCGCCGGCGCCAGCCGGTTTAAGATCATCTGGTTCGGCGTCATGCCGAATGTCCTGCCGGTGATGATGTCGAGTACATTGTTTTATTGGGAATATAACAACCGGGCATCAACGGTGCTCGGCCTGGTCGGCGCCGGCGGCATTGGCCTTGCCCTGACCCACGCGTTACAGGATTTCCGTTATCCGGAGGTTGTGACCTGTCTGATTCTGATCGTGCTGATCCTTGTCGTCATCGACCGTATCAGCGCCTTCCTGAGAGGAAGGATAATTTAGCATGAGCACCGGACCCACCTTAAACGAAACCGCGCTTCGCGCCGGTTCTTTCAAAATGACGCCCTTGCGAATGGGTGTCATGCTGGTGGCCGTCGGCGTCTATTGGACGTCGATCAAGGGCACGGAGATGAGCATCCAAGAGTTCGTCACCGGGTTCCCGGCAATCATCGATTTGCTAAGCCAGATGTTTCCGCCGGACTGGTCCTACCTGAAGCGGTTGGGCTGGCCGGTGATCGAAACCTTGCAAATCGGCATTATCTCCACCGTCGTCGCCTCGATCCTGGCTCTGCCCATGGCATTCCTTGCGGCGAAGAATGTCTCGCCGCACCCCGTGATCTATTTACCCATCCGGCTTTTTCTCACCGTTTGCCGGGGGGTTTCGGAGATTATCTGGGCGCTGCTGTTCGTCGTCGCCGTTGGCCTCGGGCCCTTCGCCGGGGTGATAGCGTTGATCATCTATTGCGTCGGTGTGATCGGCAAGCTTTTGGCCGAAGCCGTCGAAGCCGTCGATCCGGGCCCCCTGGAGGCGATGACCGCCGCCGGGGCGAGCCGTTGGAAGGTGTTTCTCTACGGCGCCTGGCCGCAAGTGCTACCGCTCTATCTCAGTTATTGCCTTTATTACTGGGACCACAACACCCGCCAGGCCGTGGTTCTGGGTTTCGTTGGTGCCGGTGGCGTCGGCTACGCATTGTTCTTCAACATCAGCACCTATTACTTCGAAAAGGCTATGATGGCGATGATCGTCCTGGTCCTGCTGATCGTTGCCATCGATCGTTTCTGCCTGTTTTTACGGCAAAAGATTATCTGAAAACAGCCGAGAGGGGAGATCGGTTCATGGCTACTTATAAAGGCCCCATTAAACTGGTCATTCTGGATATCGCCGGCACTGTCTGTGACGGGCCGCAGGATCTTCGTCATCTCTATCCCAATGACGACGGATTGGCGGTCAAAGGCCCGGTCATCGTATTTGATCAGATGTTTCAAAAGTTCGGCTTGGATGTGGATTGGCCGACCATCCGCAAGCCCATGGGCCGGTTTAAGCGGGAGCACTTGGCCGATATCATGGCTTTTGATCATGTGAGCGCACAGTACCGCAAGCTCCATGGGCGAAGTCATACGGATGCCGATCTCGATGAAATGTTCGACATGTTCCGCCCGATCATGGCGGAGGTCGCCATCAGCGAAGACTTGATCCGGCCTTTTGACGGCCTTGCGGAGGCCATCGCCATGCTGCAGGCGGATGGCGTTTTGGTCGGCTGCGATACGGGATATCCAAAGGAGACTTGCGAGTCCATTTACGCGACATTGGAGCAAAAGCATAGCATCCGATTTGACGTGGTCGCGGATTCCGAAAACGTCAGGGGGCGGCCGACCCCATTCCTGGTCTATGACTGCATGTACAAAGCCAATGTCTTTCCGCCAGCCGCGGTGATCAAGGCTGACGATATTACGGCCGGGGTTCAGGAAGGCGCCAATTCGGGCGCCTGGACGGTCGGCATTTGCGAAACCGGCGCCCATGATGCGGAAACACTCAAAACCGCCGGCGCCCACTTTACAATTCCCGGCGCGCGCGATTTGCCGGAATTGATCGCGACCGAAATTAATCCGCAACTCGCAGCAGGAAATCTACCCGGTCAGTTGTCAAGCTGACGCTTCGGTCACTAAGATCAGAGGCCTGCCTGCCCATATATTCCGAAGGAGAATCGGGCATGAGCCGTTTCAGTGTCGGAGATTCCGTGAAGGTCCGGGACTCATACCCCACCGGGCATGTGCGCACGCCGACATTTATCCGTGGGAAGTCAGGGATCATCGCCTCTATTTCCGGCGACTACCTTAATCCGGAAGAACGTGCCTACGGACGGCCAGGACTTCCCGCTCGGACGCTGTACCGGGTAATCTTTCGCCAGGAAGATATCTGGGCCAGCTATCCCGGCCCAGATCAAGACACCGCAGTTGTCGATATTTACGAAAATTGGTTGGAACCGACAGACTAACCAGCCAACCCACATCGTCTGGCTCAGTCGATTGGCACGGCAATGCCCCCGGCGCGCGCTCAGGCGCCGACGCTTGGAGACGAGTTCACGCGCAATGATGCTTCGAGCATTGCTCGGAAATGTTCGAGGTTCGGTGTCGTGGCGCCTGGGGTTTTCGCGTCTTCGTCCCAATGGCGAAGTGCCAATGCGTCTTGGGCGAAATCTTTGCTGAGGAACGCTTCGCTTTCGCTTGGTGTCAGAGGGAGGCCCTGGATCTTGAGGCTCGCCACTGAGATGGGACTGAGTTTTCTCCCGTATCCGGCCTCGGCTGCTACGAGGTGGCGCTTCGCCATGACGTGAAGCGCGACGGGCTCGGTGACCTCGGGCCCAAACCAGCGGCTAAGAGCCTCGGCGCCGATATCCTCGTGACCGCGGTCCGGAACACCCGCCAATTCGGGGTAGTCGGCACGCAGTATGGAGCCGATATCATGCAGTAGCGCAGCCACAATCAAAAACGCCGACGCACCATCCCGTTCTGCGTTCGCCGCGCACTGCAGGCCGTGTTCCAGACGGCTGTACCCCTCAGAATTCTTTTCGTTGGCCTGGCCTTCCATGATCGAAATCAAGAGATTTACTGGGTTTTCCTGTTCATTTGGCATGTAAGTAACTCCCGTCAATCACTGGCCCTTAGTCATTGCCAATAGATGGCTCGTTGCAACGTGGTCATGGTTGGATTATTGCTTAGGTTGGTATTTTGACCGAATATATGGCAAAATGCCTGTTTGAGACAAGGTTGAAATTTCAATGAAAACTCAGAACGATCCTATCGAAATGACCGCGACGGAGGCCGTACGGTGTTTGAACTCGGGCAAATTGTCGCCAATGGAACTTCTCGATGCAGCCCTTCACCGGCACCAGAAAGTTGATGAGCAAGTCAATGCCATCCCGACGCTATGCGCCGAAAGGGCTCGGGCCCATGCTGAAAAACTCTCTACAGTACAGGCGCCTGACGACGGCCGGCCGTGGCTCGCGGGCCTGCCAATTGTGGTCAAGGATTTGGCTGACGTAGAGGGCGTGCGAACAACCAAGGGCTCTCTCATCTACAAGGATCGAATCGCCGAGCGCTCCGATATCATGGTCGAAATGTTGGAGGCCCGAGGCGCCATAGTCTTCGGTAAATCCAATACGCCTGAGTTCGGCGCCGGGGCGCATACCTTCAACGAAGTATTCGGTGTCACACGAAACCCTTGGGACTTGACTAAGAGCGCCGGTGGTTCGTCGGGCGGCTCCGCCGCCGCCTTGGCCTCGGGCCAGGCATGGTTAGCGACAGGGTCCGATTTCGGCGGGTCGTTGCGTAATCCAGCTAGCTTCTGTTCTGTCGTTGGGTTCCGCGCCAGTCCGGGTCGCGTGGCACGTGGACCGCGGACTCATTCCTTCGGTATGATGAGCATCGAAGGCCCGATGGCTCGCACCGTCGGCGATGTGGCGATGATGTTTGATTGCCAAATTGGGCACCATCCCTTTGACCCGATCTCATTGCCGGCGCCGGAAGTGCCGTTCTCGACCACACTGGAAGACACACCTGTGCTTTCAAAGATAGGTTATTCACCGGACCTTGGGGGAATTTCCCCGGTATCTCGAGAAGTGCGAGATGTATTATCGAGCGCCGTCAAACTGCTGCAAGACGCGCGCTTCGAGGTCGACCATTCGGGACCGGACTTCAGCGACGCCAACGAGATTTTCGCCGTCCTAAGGGCGGAGCAATTCGTGACGAATTTCGGGCACCTTCTGGAAAGCCATCCTGACACTTTGAAACCGGATATCGTCTGGAACATTGAGCAAGGACGGAAACTAAACGCCGCCGACATCGGAAAGGCTGAGCGGGCGCGTGGCAACCTATTCCAACGTGTCGCTCAGTGGTTCGGGGAATTCGACCTATTGCTTTGTCCGTCCACAATCGTACCGCCGTTCGACGTGGAAGATCGCTTTGTCAAAGAAGTCGAAGGGCATACTTTCGAGAATTATAGTCAATGGATGGCCATTTGTTATGCAATCACGCTGACCGGGTGCCCATCCATCTCTATACCTTGCGGGTTTACACATGAAGGCCTGCCGGTGGGCATGCAGATCGTCGGCAAACCACGCGGTGAACGCGCCTTGTTGGCGGCAGCACATCGTTTCGAGCAAATTTTCGACGTGGCTTCAAGAACTCCCATCACGCCAGAAAATTCTATAATTATGGAGAAATAATAATCTGAGGTAATGTATTTCATGCATTGATCTGGTTGCGGACCCGAACGGAGGAAAGAATGAATTTTACGCAGTTACGGGCCTTTCACGCAGTCGCTGCAACCGGAGGATTCACCAAGGCAGCGGATTCCCTCAACGTCACACAGCCAGCCGTCACCCGCCAAATGAAGGCGCTTGAGGAGGATTACGGAATTGCCCTCTTTCATCGCCGCGGCCATCACCTCGAATTAACGGAGCCGGGCCAAGACCTGTTTAACGTAAGCCAAAGAATCTTTGGCCTGATCGCCGAGGCCGGCGATATCGTGACGGGTGAATCTCAGCTGCAGGGGGGGTGTCTGCGCGTTGGCGCCGACAGCCCTTATTACATCATGGAAATCCTGGCCGCCTTCAAGGAACAGTATCCTTCCATGGCGTTGTCAGTATCCATGAGCAACGCGAAAGATCTGTTTCGTGCTTTGCGGACCTTTGAGATCGACGTGGGAATGATCACTGCTATCGATCTTGAACCCGAGTTCGTCGGCAAAACTTTCACGCAACTCTTGCTCACATTGCTGGTTCCAGAAAATCATAGTTGGAGTCGGCACAAAAAGATTTCACTGTCTGATTTGAAAGGGCATCCGATAATTTTGAGGGAACCCACTTCCGTAACCTGCATGCTTTTCAAAGAAGCACTTCAGATTGCCGGGGTTGAGCCGAATGTCGTCATGGAACTGCGAAACCAGGTCACCGTCCGGGAAGCCGTGGCGGCTGGATTGGGTTTTGCGCCAGAACTCGCGGGAGGTATGCGCCACGACGAACGATTGCATCGGATTGCGATCATAGAAACCCCGGACCCTTGTCACGAATACATTACATGCCGGAAAGATTTATTTTCGCTCAGAAAAGTCCAAGCGTTCTTCGACGTCGCTGAAAAAGTCGCACCGACACTGGTAAAGCGGAAAATATTGACCTCCCCATTACAAGAAAAACATAACAAGAAGTAATAAATATTTATTTTTTTTGATTTGTGTTGCGTTTCTCTGAAGCGAATACTTCGAAAGAAATGCGTGCAAATCACCTTGTCCGGATCATTTGAACCGACAGGCGATGATAAGAGATCGAACGATCCCTCTTATCCAACTCAGGGCATGTTGCCGTTTTTTGATCTCGAACGCTCAAACAATGAATGCCCCGCCTAGGTCCAGTTTGGGAAGGGTCCAGATCAAATCTGCGACGCATGTTCAGTATTTTGCCGCGACGCGTAAGAAATGCCGGGACAGTGCGTGGAGTGATACAATGAGTGATATTCGGATCAATTCGGACCGGCTGTGGGCGAGTCTCATGGAAATGGCTGAGATTGGGGCCACACCTGCCGGCGGCGTGTGCCGTCTTGCACTCACGGACCTATCTCGCGATTCTCGCGATTTGTTCATCGCGTGGTCCGAGGAGGCGGGTTGCGAAACCCACTTCGATGCCGCCGGGAACATATTTGCGCGCCGTGCCGGTACCGTTGACGGGCGTGCGCCGGTCATGACCGGCAGCCATCTTGACACGCAGCCGACCGGTGGAAAGTTCGATGGCGCGTATGGTGTAATCGCCGGCCTTGAGGTCGTGCGCACACTAAATGACTATGGAATTGAAACCGCTGCGCCCATCGAAGTGGCTGTATGGACCAACGAGGAGGGGTGCCGATTTACGCCTTCCATGGCAGGTTCCGGGGCCTTCGCGGGTGTTTATGACCTCGACTACGTGCTTGCGCGCACGGATGAGGACGGGTCCAGCATCGGGGACGAGCTTAATCGTATTGGTTACGCTGGTGACACCCCTCCCGGCCGACGGCCGGTCGCCGCTTACCTAGAGGCCCATATCGAACAGGGGCCCGTGCTGGAGGATGAAAGAAAGATCATTGGCGTGGTCACCGGGGGGCAGGGCAAGCGATCTTATGAGATCACGGTCGGCGGGCAGGAAGCCCATGCCGGCACGACGCCGATGGCGAATAGACGCGATGCACTCCAAGGAGCGGTGCGGATGATTGCTGAGGCCGAGCGAATTGCCCTCGACAATGCGCCGCAGGCCGTCGCCACCGTTGGCATGATCTCCGCCAAGCCGAATTCACGAAACACCATCCCAGGCACCGCGTTCTTTTCAGCCGATATTCGCCATCCCGATCGGTCTGTTCTAGACTCAATGGATACGGATTTTCGCCGCAGGTGCGCAGAATTCGCCGAAGCCTCAAGCCTCGTCGTTGAGATTGTCGAGGTCTCCCGGTATCAACCCGTCGCTTTCGACGAAACATGCATTGCCGCGGTGAGGGCCGCCGCCGATAGGCTGGGGTACACCCACCGCGACATCGTCTCCGGCGCCGGTCACGACGCTTGTTATATGGCACG
>Ga0315336_1005548_pt1 | contig 13684 bp, 13 predicted proteins | sample ASW5metaG_FD_204512 | JGI IMG/M metagenome (GOLD analysis project Ga0315336, IMG submission 204512) | Ammonia-oxidizing marine archaeal communities from Monterey Bay, California, United States - ASW #5 | ecosystem: Environmental > Aquatic > Marine > Intertidal zone | place: USA: California...
GCTTTTCGAGTTTCAGCGGAGATTGAGGGACTTTGGGAGCGATACGAGTCGCAACATGCGTCGTCTCTTCGGCAGGCTGTTCATGGGTAACGCGGTGGATCGGCTCGATCAGCAGGGGCTCGACCTCCTGCGCCGGAGCCTGGCTTGCTAGGGATAACAGACTAAGAACATAAGTGGCCAGCGCAGTCGACTGGGCGTTGATTGATATGAATCCGATTCGCATGAATTTTCTCTCCCGATGTTCAGTCTGTGGGTAACAGAGTTTCCTGTCAGACTGAGGTTCCGTTCGGCCGCTGTGGACGAGTTCGTTGGTTGTTCATTGGGTATTGTGCGAAGCCAGCTGTAGAAAGGCCAGCCTGCGGGCTGCGCTTGATCGGTTGCTAGCAACGAGGCGGGTTCGACCGACACCTGATAGTGCAAACCTTGTTCCGCCTCACCGATCGCCAATTTAGACGAAGTCGGCTGGGCTTCCCAAGGAAAAAAATGGCCATGGTTTTGCTAGCGGTCTACTTGTAACTATCGCCGGACGTCGACGAAACAATTACAATCGCCCAGGCGGGGCTGCTTCTCTACGCAACCCTTGCAGCCCGAACCGGGCACCAGGAGGGGGATCGTATCGTGAGGCTACACCTTGGGGAAGGGGAACTTATTCAGATGACGCAAACCGAAGCCACTATTCTAACGATAACATCAGTGCCATTCGACGAAAATGCCTATCTTGCCTATTTTGAATCACGAAACGATTGTCTCGTCATCGATCCGGGCCTGGAGCCGGGCAAGATTCTAGCGGAACTGGACCGGCGGGGCCTCGTTCCTGCCGCGATTTTGTGTACTCATGGGCACGCTGATCACATTGCCGGAAACGGTGCGCTCAAGGAGCGTTGGCCCGACTGCCCGATCGTGATTGGCACGGGCGACGTCGCGAAGCTTACCGATCCGGAGCTGAACCTCTCGGCAGGTTTTGGCATCGGCCTGACTAGTCCGCCGGCGGATCAGATTGTCAGCGAAGGCGATCAACTCGAACTGGCCGGATTTTCGTTGAAGGTGTTCGAAACGCCGGGACACTCCGTCGGCCACGTCGTCTTTGTCGCCGAAGGACTGACGCCGCCAACGGTGTTTGGCGGCGACGTGCTGTTTCAAGCAAGCGTTGGCCGGACCGACTTTCCTGACGGCAGCTTTAGCGTTCTGAAAAAGGCGATCCACGACAAACTATATTGCTTGCCGGACGACACGATTGTGCTCCCAGGACATGGCCCGACCACGACGATCGGCGAAGAGAAACGTAGCAATCCGTTTGTGGGTTTGAATTCGAACTTTGAGGGGTGAGCGAGGGCGGTGCTGCTAACGGTACGATGCACTGCGATCGGTAGCTATTGCGACTGCAACACGGTGCCGGAAAGGATAGGTATCGGCTCCGCCTGTTCGGTGGTTTCCAGGAGCAGTGCCCCGTCGGAATTGATGCCGCGGCAGATCCCTGCCAGGATTTCTTTTCCCCGGGAGACGCGCACGGCTTGACCACTCAGATAGCACCTCGCCTGCCAGTCGGCCTGTAGGGCAGGCCGGTCGGTCGATAGTTGGCGGAGCCTTTGATCGAAGGCGAGTAGCAGCGAGACGAGCGTCTGCTGGATGTCTTGTTCACTGCCCGTGAGATCGACCAGCGACGTGCTTTCGTGCTTCAAGTTGTCGGGTGCCAGATGGCAGGAGTTGTTCACGTTCATCCCCAGGCCGATCACCGCCCGCGGAGTTCGATGGCTGGGAAGATGCGGTACGTCGGCTAGCAGACCAGCGATTTTCTTGGAGCCGACGTACATGTCGTTGGGCCATTTGATTCGCACGGCGTCGGCTGCAGAGGCGTCCCGGAGTTGTTGCACCTGCTGCACCAGGGCGTCACTAGCCGCTAACGCCGCGGCAAGCGAGAGCAGGGCACGATGTTTGGGCTCGGCCAATGCGGGGTCGACGGGGACGATCAGACTCATCAGCAACGCCCCGGGGGGTGACCACCAGTGATGATCGTCCCGCCCTCGGCCGGCCGTCTGCTCGGCCGCAACCACCAAGGCAGGCGTCGCTAGCGTCGAATCCGCACAGAGCTGCAAAGCGCGGTCATGCGTTGAAGAAATCGATGCGTACGTTTCGGCGGTCGCGACGAATGTTCGCTCGACTATTTCGGCGGTGCTCAGCGGGATTGAATTCATGAGGCGACGGCCGAGATGAGCCGCAAACCGATGAAGGGAACGCTCTGAAAGAACTGACAGCCCGCCCGCCAGCTCTAGCTCAAAGGAACATCCGATGAGGCTTCTGGTGACACTTCGGCTTGAGCGATGGTTTGCTTCGCTTGCTGCTGTGCGTCGGCATCCTGAGGCGTCGGTGAGGTTGGCAACTCCAGGGTGAATCGACTTCCTGCGCCCGGTTCGCTGTGGGCGAGGATCTGTCCGCCATGTTCCTGCATGATCTTGCGGCTGACGGGCAGGCCGAGCCCGGTCCCACGGCCACCTTTTCGCGAGACGAACACGTTGAAAATAACGTCCAAATCGTCGGGAGCAATTCCCGAGCCGTTGTCCTGGACGATGACGCGGGCAAGGTGGTCCTGTTTGTCGAATTCCGTGCAAACTTCGACCTTCCCCGCTTCGGATTCATCGCAGGCGTCGATGGCATTGGTCAAGACGTTAAGAACTGCTCGATGCATCGCTTCAGGATCAAACATCAGCGTGGGAATTGCGTCGTCCGGTTTCCAACAAAGTTCGACCTGCAACTGTTCGGCGCGGCTTTCCATCATCTGCACAACGTCCGCTACGATCTCATTCAGCTCAGACGACTCCGGCTCTGGTTCTCGCTCTTTGCTGAAGGTGAGCATGTCCATGACCAGCGTGGAAATGCGTTCCTGATTGCGTTCGACAATGTTCCAGCCTTTGCGAATCGTACCGACCGCCTTTTCAGCCGACTCTTTGTCGGGCTGTTCCGTACCGAAGCTCTTCTCGTGATCTCCCAGTCCCAACTCGATCAAATAACTGCCGCCGCGCACTCCTTGTAAAATATTCTTGATATGGTGCGAGAGCGACGCAATCGTCTGCCCGACGGCCGCCAGTCGCTCGGCTTGCACCAGCGCCTTGTAATAGGAAGTGTCTTCCACGGCCAAGGCTGCCTGGTGGGCGATGGCGATCATCAACCGCAGATGCTCTTCGGTGAATTGATCGACGTTGCCCTGGTTGAGCAGCATCCGCTGCGGGGTGATCGATGTATCGATGTAGATCACACCGACCACGTCGTAACGGCCTTGCATCGGTACGCAGATTGCTTCGCGAACGCCGAGCTTGACGATGCTTTTCGCGGCGTCCCACCGTTCGTCGTCGCGGGCGTCGCTGGTCAACACGCCTTCGTTATGTTCGACCACATAGTCGAGAATCGTCTTGCTAATGGAGATTTTCTCATCCGTACGGATGCCGCGGCGATGGAGGCGCACCTTGGGAACGAGTTTGTCCGACTCGGTGTCCTTGAGCATGATGCAGCCTCGATCAGCATCGACCCAATCGAAGATCATCTCCATGATGCGGGCCAGCAGCTGATCGATGTCCATCGTATGGCTGACCGCCAGCGCGGTACGATACATGATTTGCAGATTGCTCCTCGCACGGGCCAGCCAGGGGCTGGACGACGATTCGCTGGCGTCGGGCAGCAGCCACTCGCTCCCTTCCGATTGACCCACCGCGGCGACGATACGTGAACCGTCGTCGTCGCTGGACCGCGGAACGATATCAACCTTGTCGGCCACGTTCTCGTAGGAATCTTCCACGAATCCGGTGTAGAGAAGCAGCGAGCGCCCGAACTGGATTTGATCGCCACTGACCAGTTCTCGCTCGCTGGACTGTTGTCCGTTGATAAATGTGCCATTGGAGCTGTTCAGATCGCGCAGCACGTAGATATCGCCACGTCGAATCAGTTCCGCGTGAACGCGGGAGACCTCGGTGTCGTGCAAACGAACCGAGTTTTTCTGCGTCCGACCGACCGTGTGGACCGATTCTTCTAGCTGGAAGCGCGTACCTTGATCGCGCCCCTGAATGACAAACAAGGAAGCCACAAAACCAATTTGCTCCGTAAGAAAAGAAGTAGGGAGAAATCCATCATGCGAACTCCTCCAGCAACACCCTGATTTTAGGGGTCCTGGCAGCGGAGTGGTAGGGTTTATAGCCGAAATGCCCCATGAAACAGGGCCCAAGACTCTGTGGCGGGTTCCTGGTGCAACGACTAGGTGGGCGCTGCCGGATACACGACCTCGGGTCGGTGTGATGATCTGCTCGCAATCTACCCCAGCCGAGCACGCCAACCTTCGTGATATACGCTCAGACGACAGCCGATTGGTCCAGCCGACAGAGGCGTTGAGGCAGATTTCGCAGGTGCCAGGTTTTAGCTTGAAACCGGGTCTGAGCGGACGGGAGGATACCAACGATATGAACGAACCGGCCAGCTAACCAGCGGCCCTAGAGGGGGGAGTTTCGGCCCGCCTCGGGCCGAAACGGGGCTCCTGGAGCGTCTCGGTCCCCCGAATCAGGCGGTTTTGCCGGGAAAAATGCTCTTTACTGCTAACGGCCTTCTCGACAGAATACGCCCCGCAATTTACCCACCGCCCCACCCCGCATGTTTGACGGGGCGTGTATTTCGCATGGGCGGTTATCACATCGTTTGGTCAAGGATGACCTCTTTCAGCAAGGAGTGCTGACGTGAGAACTCTGCTGCTTTCAGCCATTGTCTCTGGGCTTTTCGTTTTTCAATCGTCCGTTGTGGTCGCACAACAGACAAATACAGCCGGTGCGAACGCCGCACGGTATGGCATCGGCGTCGTCGACGTCAGTTATATTTTCAAGAACTACGATAAGTTCAAGACGGCGATGGAGGGAATTAAGAGTGAAGTGGAGGCTGCCGAAGGCAAGCTCAAGGCGGACCGCGAATCGGTCCAAAGCAAGGAACAAATGCGAGGCCAGTACAAACCGGGCTCGCCCGAATTCAAACAGCTTGACGAGGAGATCGCCCGGCTCAAGGCGGAATTCAATCTTACCGCGGGCCGCGTCCGCAACGAATTTCTGGAGCGTGAGTCGACGGTTTACTACCAGACTTACCTGGAGGTGAGCCAAGCGGTCACGTACTTCGCACAGCAGCACAACATTGGTGTCGTGTTGCGTTTCAACGGAGACCGGGTTGATCCGAATCTCCGCCAGGACGTGCTGCGGGCGATCAATAAGCCGCTGGTCTACCAGAACAACATCGACATTACGCCGGACGTGTTAGCGCTGTTGAGTCGGGGTGAAGCAGGGGCAATTGCGCCCACGGCCAACGCAGCCCCACCGAAAAGGCGTTAGTCCCTAGGCCTGCCTGGCGAGCACTCTGCTTCCGCGGCGGTTCTTTCCTTGTTCAGCGCATCAGCCGGTTTGCACTTCATGAGCCACTTTCGTAACCAACGTACAATTGCCCGCTCAGCGGTTGTCCAAGGCTTCGGCTATTGGTGTGGGCAAGATGTGCGGGTCGAATTCCGGCCAGCACAAGTTGGTACTGGATTAGTCTTTGTACGCGACGACCTGGGTCCCACAGCTCGCTTGCAGGTCGACCCCCGACGCCGAATCGACGTGCCTCGACGGACGAATCTGTCGTCAGGCCCGGTGCGGGTCGATATGGTCGAGCATGTTTTGGCAGCGTTGGCCGGCTTGCAGATTGACAACTGTGAGATCGGCGTCAATCAGACCGAAATGCCCGGTTGCGACGGCTCCGCGCTGAAGTTCGTCGAAGCTCTCGAAGCGGCAGGAATCGTTTATCAAAGAGCCCCCGCTGAGCTGTTGGAAGTAACCGAGACGGTTCGTTTGGTTGCAGGCGAAGGCTGGATTGAGGCTCGTCCCTCACAACAGAAATGCTTCTCCGTAGAGTTTCATCTTGATTATCCTCACGACGACGCCATCGGCCAACAGTCGTTTAGCATCGACGTCACGCCGGAGACCTTTCGTAGCGAGATCGCCCCTTCCCGTACCTTCCTGCTACAAAAAGAAGCTGACGAGATGCTTCGGTTAGGGTTGGGTCGGCGTGTTACGTCCAGCGATTTACTGATTTTTGGCGAGCAGGGGCCGATCGACAACCGGCTTCGATTTGCCGATGAATGTGTGCGGCACAAGGTGTTGGACGTTATCGGCGATATGGCACTGATGGGCCGCCAGTTGATCGGTCGGATTGTTGCTCACCGTAGCGGACATCGGCTCAATGCGGCGTTGGCCACCGAGTTGGTTGCTCGGTTTGGCACGGTCGCACCGGAAAGAGAACGAATCCTAGCCTAACGGCGCAGCAGTTAGAGAATCACGCCGAGCAGAAAAACCTCGCCATGCCAAACATGGCGCGACGGGCGTGAGACCAGTAGTCGAGAGAAGGCAGTAGCATGGCAACGAGCATCGCAGCAAACGCTTGGGTCGACCCACGGGCCGAAATCGACGAAGAAGTCGAGATTGGTCCGTTCTGCACCATCGGTCAAGACGTCAAAATCGGCCGTGGAACGCGGTTAATCAACAACGTGACGTTGATGGGTCGCGTCACTCTCGGGCAGGACAATCTGGTCTATCCCAACGTGGTGATCGGTGGCGAGCCGCAGGACGTTAGCTACCAAGGTGGCGATACGTGTGTAGAAATTGGTGATGGCAATAAGATTCGCGAAGGCGTGACCATCAACCGTGCCAGTGAAAAGGAAGATGGGATCACCCGACTGGGCGATCACAATTTTCTAATGGGCAATAGCCACGTGGCGCACGATTGCAAGTTGGGAAACCATATCATCGTTGCCAACGGGTCGCTGCTGGCCGGGCATGTCCAAGTAGACGATTACGCGTCGATTTCCGGGGCGAGTGCGGTCCACCACTTTGTCTCAATCGGCAGTTATAGTTTCTTGGGCGCTCTGAGCCGCGCTTTGCACGATATTCCGCCCTACATGTTGGTCGAGGGCATTCCGGCGCGTCCACGCTGCATCAACATCGTGGCGCTGAAACGAAACAATTTTTCCGACGATACCATCGATAATCTGGCAGCAGCCCATCGGCTGCTCTATCGATCGAAAGTCGGTCTGAGCCATGCGCGGGAGATTCTCCGTGCCAAGAACCAAATCAATCCTGAAGTGGAGAAGCTGCTCGCTTTTGTCGAAGGACAGCAGCAAGGCAACCATGGACGAGGTCGGGAAGTGAGGAGAGCAGCGTGACGCAATTGCGACTGGCAGTGGTCGGTACCGGGCATCTGGGCCGCATCCACGCGAGAATAGCTGCCGCGTCGGACGCGATCGACTTGCTGTCGGTCGTCGACTCCAGAAGCAGCGCTGCCCAAGAGGTAGCTGAGGAAACCGGTGCCGAGCCGTTGACCGACTATCGCGAGTTGTTCGGCAAAGTCGACGCCGCGATTGTTGCCACGCCCACAAAATCTCATGCCCAGGTGGCCGGTGACTTGCTCCGCGGCGGCTTGCACCTGTTGGTAGAGAAACCTTTGACCGCCACCACTGAGGAAGCTCAACAGCTAGTCGAACTGGCAGATCGGCAGCAACAGGTGCTGCAAGTCGGGCACGTCGAGCGCTTCAATCCGGCGCTGACCGCCGTGCGCGATCGGTTGCACGGTCCAAAATTCATCGAAGCCTGCCGGACGAGCAGCTACACGTTTCGCTCGACCGACGTTGGCGTGGTGATGGATTTGATGATCCATGACATCGATGCCATTCTCAGCCTGGTACGTTCGCCGGTCGAGCAGGTAGACGCCGTCGGTTTCTCGGTGCTGGGCGAGTTTGAGGATCTGGCCAGCGTCCGGCTGCGGTTTGCCTCAGGCTGTGTAGCGCAGCTGGCAGCTTCGCGAGTCAGCTACACCCCACAGCGAACCTTGCATGTTTATACCGACGACTGCTTCGCCGCGATTGACTTTGCCACGCGCCAGACCGAGCTGGTAGAACCTCGTCAGGATGTCTTGCAGCGTGATTTTCGAGTAGCCGACCTGAGTTCAGGGCAGCAACAACAGCTACGCGAGAACCTGTTTAGCGAGTTGCTGGTCAAGACCGCGCTGCCGATCACGGATGTCAACGCCATCGAACAGGAGCAGCTCGACTTTGCCAGTGCCATCGACCTGGGCGTCGAGCCACAAGTAAGCGGCGCGGATGGCCGCGACGCAGTGGAAGTGGCTGAACGCATCCTCGACGAAATCGCCAAGCATGGTTGGGATGGCCTGGAAAGCAGTCGCCGCGGCCCGTTGGCGATGCCCGAGTCGTCGGTCATCTCGGAACTCGACCGCTGGTCGATCGACGATACCGTCGTGCTGCGGCGCAAAGCAGGTTGACGCAGAATCACTCTCCGCCTGCCCTTGCCAGTTCTCCTTAGCCGGAGGCACACCTGCCTCCGGGATCGCCGTCCCGCGTGAAATGGCCTCTACGCCAGGTCACGGTCTTCGAAGAAGATCAGCGCCAGCAACATCGCCGCAGCGCAGTACAGCAGACTGTAGAGCGCAGCATTGAGCAGATAGCTGGGCGGAACCGAGGCCGAGCCGGCAATGGCTCCTTCGATTTCGTAGTGGTCGAGCACCGGAAAGACGACCGAGATGAGCCGGCCGATGAATCGAACAAAAACGATCTTGCCTGCCGCCGAATTCACGATCAACGGACCGAGATGCCCCAACACGTAGATTGATCCGCAGATCACCAGATTGGGGAGCATCGACAGCCGCGTGGAGACAGCCACGCTGATTGCCGCGAGGACAACCGCTTCCATAAAGGCCAATAACAGCCCGGGAACAATTCGGATCAATTCCTCAAAACAAAGCTGCCACTCGGGCGAAGTCTTGGCCGATTCCCGTGCATCGTAGACGACCTTGTAGGAAACGCTGATCAAAAACACGATTCCCAACAGCACGAACATTAGCACGATGGGCCAGACGATGCCCAGGAATTTTCCGAGGATGAATTGACGACGGCTGATCGGCTTGGACAGAACGGTCAGCGCGGTTCGTCCCTCGATCTCTTCGGCGACCGACACACTTGCGGTCCAGAGCGCCATGACAATCGCCAGCACCTTGATGGTCGTCATGCCGGTGCTCTTGAGCATCTTCACGTCTTCGCCGAAAGTGTTGTAGGGAATGTAGATATAAGCGACCAGCGCCGCGACGCCGACGATCATCAGCAGCAGAAAGACCGGTTGTGAAACGGCCTCTTTCGCGGTGGCGGTGGCCAAAACCGAGACTCGCGGGGCGAGCCAGCGCACGAGCAGGTAGAGCAGAAACAGCCCGACCACTCCTGCCGCGGTGATCGGCAGATAGTGCACCTCGGGCATCTCCACGTCGGTCACCACGCGGACCGTTACGGTCGTGGGCAAGTCGCTTTCATTGCTAATCAGCAGCGACTGGACATCCTGGTCAAATACCCTTTCAGCGGTGCTCCCTGGCGTCCATTCATAAGAAGGCTCGCCCGTTGAACCACCGTCGACCGTCAGCAGCGGATCGACGAATCCCTTGGCCGTTTCTGTGTTGATCGCAATGTCTTCACTGGTTGTGATGAAGTAGCTCTGCAGCTCGTCGGCGCGAAATGAAATCTCGAGGAGATGGTCTGGCGTGCTGGCTGGGACGGTGACTTCCTTCTCTATCGTCCCGACATGAGGTAACCGCTTGAGCGAAGTGATCAAGCGATCCACCGGCATGATCGGTGCGGCAACCACGGCCAGCACGACCGAGGCGATCACCGTGTAGCTGATTTGCAGCAGAATTCCTTCGGCGATGGTTTCGCGTATCGTGCTGGCGAGCCGGCGATTGACGCCCAGGCACAACAGCCAGGCGGCAACCAACACTACGGCACCCATCGTCACGCCAACCGCCAACAGCCAAATCGGAGTCAACCAGATCGTCAGGTTCGTCATCGTGGAGTCAGTCGGAGTGAAGAAGAACTGTCAAGGTGCAAAGAAACGTAGGAAGTCGGTCTTGAGCGAGAAGCTTACGATGTCGAACTCAGTCTGCCAGGAGAGACTCTCATGGAGCGACAGCGACGAGCCGTTTTCCTGCGGCCTTCGCTGCTGCGCCTGCCCATCTAATAGCGAATCTCGAACCGAGCAAAATCTCCCTCTGCCGGCAGCGTGTCGCTGTGGGCATCGTCGATCTTGCCACTCATTCGCTCCGCCAACGCTTCCAGAAAATGGTCCAGTTCAGTGACCGAGCCCTCGGCAATTAATTCAACCCGGCCGTCGGACAGGTTCCGGACGAATCCGCCAACCTCAAACTCGCGTGCAAGGGCGCAAGTTCGATAACGAAATCCGACGCCTTGAACATTGCCGGAATAAATCACCTGGCGGCGGTTTAACGACGGATGCGTGGCAGTCGATTTTGTGGAAAACAGCCCCATCATGGACAAATCCAGACCTAGAAATCACACAGGGTCCCGAGCCTTACGACGACTCGAGATTCCGCAAATATACCTCGCCGGGGCCCGTCTATCCAGCCTTGACTCCGCCTGGGCGGTCTCCTACGCTCCGCCGACCATGGTTGGCGAAAAAAGACTCCTGCTCCTGAGCGGATTGGCAATTTGGGGATATTGCTGCGGCATTAGCGTTGCGGAGCAACCCCCTGGACAGCCGCCAGGCCTGTCGATTTCCGAGACTGGGGGGGGAACCGAGGGGCTGCTGGTGTTGCACAACGGCAACGTGCTCCGCGGCTCGATCAGCCGTCGGTCCGATCGGTTTCACGTCGAGCTGCCTCACAGCGAGCTGCAAGTTCCAGCCGAGCGGGTCGAGATGTTCTGCCGCACACTCGAAGAAGCCTATGAGCGACGCCGGTCGGTGCGAATCGGGTCGACGGCCGATTCCCACCTGGAGCTGATGCGGTGGTGCCTGCATCACCAATTGCTCGACTATGCCGCTCGGGAGTTGCTCGATGCCCGCTCGATCGACGAGCACCACCCGGCCATCGCCCGCTTGGAGCTTCAACTCAGACAGGAGCTGGCAGCGGCAGAGAGAACCCGTTCGACCGATCCCACTAAAACGAAAGTCACGGCACTGCCCGTGAAGCCGGCCACGAAGGCCACGCCAATTTTGGAGAACATCTCTCAGGGGGCGCAGGCGACATTTGTACGACAGATTCAACCTCTGCTGGTGCAAGCGTGTGCCGGGTGCCATCAGCCTGGGTCGGCGCGATCGTTCCAGCTCGATCGGCTGGCACTTGCCGGGGCGGGTCATCCGGATGTCACCAAACGGAATCTCTCCGCCGTCCTGGCCCAAACGCGCGGCACTGTCGCCGACTCGACCCCGCTGATGAACTACGCACAGACTCGCCACGGTCAGTCGAACCACCATCAGGGCCGCGTCCTTACGCCGCGTCAGGCCGAGCTATTGAAAAACTGGTTGCTGATGTTGGACGCCCCGGAGCAGGATCGCGGATCGGCTGAGAAGGACGCAGCTTCCCAAACCGAACTTCCCAAGCACCTCCGTGGTTTGGAACTCGACGGCTTCCATCCGACCGAGCTGTTCGACAAAGAGGCTTTCCAGCGTCGCTGGGCGTCGCATCTCGAGAAAGCATCAGCAGGCAAGCCGGCAGAGGCTCCTACTCACTTGCAGCCAACGGCTCGGAATGCTGAACCTGCTGGATCTGATCGTTCAGCCGAGGATCGGTAATGCTGGCAACTCTTCCGAGCCGTGCATCAATTGTCGCATACTGGCCCATGGCCACCGGCGGCAGGTAGTCGTAGCAGCTGCTACAGGTACGGCAGCCTCCGCCTAGAAAAAGCACGAGCAGCGCAGCACTAAGTCTTCGATCCATGACAACCATCCTTGCAAGATGAGATCTGATCGGGCGGATGAGCATGGCTCCGCACCCTCAGAGTAGACAACCGTATCCATCGACAACCGATCCGGCCTCAGGTTAAGCAAACTGGGTGGACATCTCTGCAGACCCGACAGCCGCTAGCACTGCATTCTTTCAATCAGTCTCCGCCGGCTGCCTGGGCAGGCCCAGAGCCGCACCAATGCGAGGATCATCCAGTGTATCGGCGATGAGGTTGGCGCCAGGGAAGTCGAACTTGAGACTGCGGCCATGTGGAACCGCCACGGCGTAGGCGCCCGCTGCTACCGCTGCCTGGCAGCCGGCCAGGCTGTCTTCCAACACCATCACCTGCTCGGTCGGCAATCCGTGTCGCTCGGCCGCCAGCCGATAGATGTCAGGGGCCGGCTTGCCATGTTGGATGTCTTCGGAGGTCAACACGAACGAAAAACGGGGCTGGAGCTGAAACCGATTCAAGACGTCGCTGACGAACGCAGGGCCGCTGCTGGTGGCGATGCCCTTGGGAATCTGTGCCACTTCCAAGGCGTCGAGCAGCCGCATCAAGCCTGGCATCGGAGCGAGTCGCTGCGGGAGTACTTCGGCGAACAAGGCTGATATTTCGGCGGAGAGTTGCTCGATTGTGTCGTCCAAGTCGTGCCAATCGATCATCATCTGCAGCGCGACGTCCGCCTTACGACCGGTCATCTGGTCGAGCAGCGCTTCTTCGCAAGGCTTGCCCCGACGGGCGAGCACTTCGGTGTCGACCTGCTCGTAGAGCTCTTCGGTGTTGAACATCAGTCCGTCGAGGTCGAAGACGACAGCGCGGAGAATCGAAGTAGACATAGGTAGGGAAGATTCCCGAAAAGGGACGGCGTCAGAGTTAGGGCTACTGGTCAATTGATTTCTTGTGCGGACAGTTCAAGGAGCCGGTTGCGAAGTTCGCTCAGGAGAACCGCCGTGGTTCCCCAGATGGGATGGCCATCTAGGGTGATGGAGGGGGCGGTGAATTGCAAGTCGCCGACCTGCAAACGGATTGTATCCAAGAGCGGATCGCTCAGCAGTTTCTCCAGGGGCATGTTCATCACGTGTGCCACCTCGGCCGGGTTGGGTTGCCAGGCGGGCGGCTTGTCGAGAATGCCTATCCAAGGCGTGACGACCGTGTTGCTCACGAAAACAAACAGCGGCGCGAGCTGCCCCACCCAGTTGAGATCAAATGAGCTGTCAGCCTCGCCGCTGAGCAGTTCTTCGATAAACTCCCGTCGCGCTGCCTGCGGGCTTAATTCCCCCGTTTCTAGTTGCCCGCCCGGAAAGCTCACCTCCCCAGCGTGGCTCGGCAGCGACTCGGCACGGACGGTCAACGGCAGTTGCCACTGCGAATCGGTCCGACAAAGCACGATCGCCACCGCTGCCTGGCGAGCATCCGCCCGCGGCGGACCGGCATGTCTTCCGTAGTTGAGCTGCGGAGCAAACCCGTGGCGCCAGGGTCGCTCGGCGGGGTTGGCTTTCAGGTGAGATTGCAACGCGTTCGCCAGCATCTCAGGTGAGCAGTTGCATAGATTCATCAGTCGGCAGTCCGAGAGGATGAGGTTACGTCATAAACCGTGTAATACTCGTTGGAATAGACGATCGGAAACCGCAACTTGGGATACTGTTGGGCAACGACGTAATCGACGTCGAATCGGTCGACATACTCCTGCACACGCGCCGACCCTTGCCAGGCGAATGAACCTTTCATGATGCGATCGCCAAACTTGTCGGTCTCGAACGCCAAGTGGTCGTAGCGCTTTTTCCACGGGACCACCGCGACCGCGTCTTGAGGAACGTCCTTCCAAGTGACGACGTCCCGACGATGGGCATGCCACTTGAACGACTGTCCTGCCAGCGGAACCAGGAACAGCGCGTCTTG
>Ga0315336_1005549_pt1 | contig 13681 bp, 8 predicted proteins | sample ASW5metaG_FD_204512 | JGI IMG/M metagenome (GOLD analysis project Ga0315336, IMG submission 204512) | Ammonia-oxidizing marine archaeal communities from Monterey Bay, California, United States - ASW #5 | ecosystem: Environmental > Aquatic > Marine > Intertidal zone | place: USA: California...
GTCTGGGTAGGGTGCTTTAGTTGGTTCCTGGAACTTCTATTGAACTGGCGGCCTCGCCAGCGGGTTCATCCGGCGCCGGTACAGTTTCCGGAGGACCAGCGACGTAGACCATCCGCAGTTGATGGATGAGATCATCAATGGCTTGTGTTTCGGCTGTTGTCAAATTGCCGCTGGTCTTTTCCTTGATGACCCCGATCGTATCGATCAGGAATTTCGCCTGGTTTGGCTGAAACAACATTTTTCCCATGGTGGGATGTGGAATCTGACCGAGTGCCATCATGGCTTCGGTGGCGAGCGTCGTGAGCAGCATTTCCAGGCTTGCCGGTGGCATGGGCGGGTCGTGTGGAACATCCGCTTGCGGTTGCGGATTTTCCGACTCCTTTTCGAAGGATTCTTTTTCGGCTCGTACCTTCGATTTCCAGTCCTCATCGATGATAATTTTTTTTTCTTCAGTCATGGTAAGTTAAGGTGACAAAGGCTTTGTAGGTGTTTTGTGGGGAAAACTACTTCGTTGGGTTCGTTGAGGGGGCCTCGGTGGATTTTACAGCAGGCACATCTCCATCAGCTGGTTCTTGAGGATGTGTGGGGCGTACGCGCCCCGCATGGTGAGCCGTGGCCGCCCCAATGAATCCGGCAAACAGAAGTTGGGGTGAGGTCGGTTTTGATTTGAACTCCGGGTGGTATTGCACGGCAACAAACCAAGGGTGATCGGGCAATTCAACAACCTCCACCAGGGAACCGTCGGGACTTGTGCCGGAAAACCGCATGCCGTGCCGAGCAAACTGCTGGCGGTAGACGTTGTTGAATTCATAGCGATGCCGATGCCGTTCATGGATATCGGTACACCCGTAGCAATCGGCAACAACACTACCTGCCTCAAGGCAGGTTGGTTGTGCACCCAGCCGCATGGTACCACCTTTGTCGGTGATCGTCTTTTGTTCATTCAGGAGGCAAATCACCGGGTGAGGGGCATCTTTGTCAAACTCCGTTGAATTTGCCCCTTCAAGGTCGCTGACGTTGCGAGCGAACTCGATCACAGCACATTGCATTCCGAGACAGATCCCCAGAAAAGGCAGCTTTCGCTCGCGGGCGTAGCGGATAGCAGCAACCTTCCCTTCAATACCCCGCTCTCCAAATCCACCTGGTACCAGTAACCCGTCATAACCGGAGAGAACTTTTTCCGGCCCTTCGGCTTCGACATCCTCGCTACGAATCCGGCCAATGCGAATCCGGGCTTGGTGGGCAACGCCGCCATGGTCGAGTGCCTCGTAGATTGACTTGTAAGCATCGCTGTGCTCAGCGTATTTGCCGACGACCGCAATGCTGATTTCGTGGCTGGGATTTCGCAGGCGTTGAAGTAATTCCCGCCAGTCGTCCAGATCGGGGTCGGGTGTGGAGAGTCCCAGTTTATCGACGATGAATTTGTCCAGCTCGTTGTCAACCAGGCTCAGAGGTACTTCGTAAATCGAAAAGTCTTTGTCTTTTTCTTCAATAACCGCGTCGATCGTAACATTGCAGAAGAGGGCGATTTTCTCGCGATCTTCCCGACTGATCGATCGCTCTGTCCGGCAAATCAGGATATCTGGTTGAATACCAATTTCCCGTAGCTGACCGACAGAATGTTGCGTCGGCTTGGTTTTCAGTTCCTTCGCCGCCTTCAGGTAAGGGACCAGGGTCAAGTGGATATAAAGACAGTTTTCTTTACCAACGTCGATCGCAAACTGGCGGATCGCTTCCAGAAAGGGGAGGCTTTCAATGTCTCCCACGGTGCCCCCAATTTCGGTAATGATCACGTCGACTGGATCCGTCGGGTCTTCCGACATTTTGGAAATCACGCCCTTGATTTCGTTGGTAATATGTGGAATGACCTGAACAGTTTTTCCAAGGAACTCGCCGCGGCGTTCCTTATTGATGACCGATTGGTAGATCTGGCCAGTGGTGTAGTTTGAAAAACGCGAAAGGGGACTATTGGTGAACCTTTCATAGTGACCCAAGTCGAGATCGGTTTCGCTACCATCGTCCAGCACATAGACCTCACCGTGTTGGTAAGGGCTCATTGTGCCCGGGTCGACATTAATGTACGGATCGAGCTTTTGCATCCGCACACGTAGCCCACGCTTCTCCAGCAGCATGCCAATCGAGGCACTGGTCAAACCTTTGCCGAGCGAGCTGACAACACCACCAGTTACAAAGATGTGTTTGGTCATAGTTGTTTACCTTCCTGGTACTCAATGCAGGCCTTCCTGGTACCCAAACCAGGCTTGTTGCAATCCACCTGAATCCGACACCTTTTATTCTACCGCCGAGAGGACGCTACGAGGAGCCCTGCCGGGCGGCCAGTTTCCGGTTGCTTGTGCTGTGGGCAACTTTTGCTGTAGTTGCGAATAAAACCTTGTGGCATGAGCTGAATTTGATGGGGAGGCCCCCCGATGGCGGTTGCGGAGCCTAACGGTCAGCTTGACCCGGATACCAGATTCCGTTTCCCAACCCATGTCAGGGAATCAAAAGTCAACTGCCACCAAGCGGGGAAAAACCCCGTTCGCTAAAGAATTGGCCGCTGGTAAGGCAAAGATCGGGGGCTGTGCTTTGGACACCAGCAGCGAGCTCAGGCCCGTACCCCCTCCCGCCAGCCAGTTGGGGTTGGGTGACGGTCAAAAGTCTGCCACCGAGGGGCGTCTCGGATGCGGTGCGGTGTGCTGAGGCTGACCTCGGCGTCGTTACGCACCCCCCGTGAAATGGTGGCCGCTGAAACCCCGGTCGATTTGGCCAGCGTGTCTGTCGTCGGGTGAACCTTAACCAAGGCATTTTCAGTCAGTGACATACGCCTTGTCAGACGATGTCGAGAGAAATTTATACTTTTGTTGTTCACAATGCAGGGTGATCCGTTTAGGATGGATATCAACACATAAATTGATCTTATCCATTTTTTTGATAACAGCACAGTAAAGTCAGGCGGAGTTCAAATTAGTATCTGGCAAGGGCGGAGTTCAAGTCAGTATCCGGCAAGTTTGTCGGCCATTCTCAAAGAGCGAAATGAAATGAGCATCGGAGGTTGCCCTTGGATGGTTGTAAAGAAAAGAGGTCAAGCAAACTCATGAAGAGGAAAATGAAAATGAAACTGTGGTTGGCAATGGTAGCCGTTGGTACGGTTGTGGCTTTGTCCACTACCATTTCTGCAAGTCCAAAAATTTTGGCTGTGGAGGCATGGGGTCGTGGAATCTCAGCAACCGAACAAAAACAAGAAATTTACAATCATGGTGGTTATGGGGGGGCTCATATTGGCGCGCTAATTGATGGCATCACAGCGGATCAAGGCTATCCCGGTCGGGCTCAAGTCGGCGGTGTTTACCAATATAACAATCTCTGGATGTACGTGGACCTGGGGCAGAACCATCTGGTTGACCAGGTAAAAACGTATGATGCAAACAATAATGGATATCCCTGGTACATGTATGTTGCCACCGCCCTGGACGGAAGTGAGGGCACCGTCGTGCACGAGGAAGGTAGTGACGGACTCACGTACCGGGTATCAGACGGTCTGTGGACAGAAGATACTGCGGCCCCGCCGTCTGCTACATCTGCGCCCTGGACGATTCAGGCAGAGCAGAATATGAGTGTTGGTTTGGTGGAAGATTTTACGTTTACACCAGTCCTGGCAAGATATGTCAAGGTTGGCGTTCCAGGTTATGAATATGGCAGCTTTGCACTGGCTGAGTTGGAGGTCTATGGCGTAATTCCAGAGCTGGTGCCCCCCCTTCCGGGTAACTTCAACGGTGACGGCATAGTCGATGCAGCAGACTACACGGTATGGCGCGACCACCTCGGGGAAGCCAACGAGGGGTTCCTCAACGGCAATGGCGATGGGCTTAACGGGATTAACCAGGACGACTACGCCCTCTGGAAAGCCAACTTCAGCAACACAGCTATCGGTACGGGTAGCGGGATCGTTCCCGAACCGACAAGTGTAGCGTTGCTTGCAATCGGCCTGCTCATTGCTGGAACCCACTCTTCCGCCATCAGGCAAGGGCGGGGCTCTCGTAGACGTGCCAATGAAAGCCGCGCTACTCCGCCGAGTCATACTCCGCTATCAGGTCTCCAAACAGTACGTCGTTAGCTTGCGCGTTGGTCGGTTGAACGTCGTTGACATAGATAATGTGCGTGCGCCGCTCGACGATGATCTTTTCGATCGTCAGCGGCAGGTCCACGATGCGATCACCCCCGGTATGGCGCCAGAACGTTGTCCCATAGAGGCGGTAATTGTCGTAGGGAAGGTGACCGGGCAATTCAAACCGCAGGTAGCGCCAACCATCGAAATTAAAACTCGACCAACTGTGTACGTCGTCGCAGTTCCACTCGTCCTGGTGGCCGATCGAGATCCAGCGTTCGTCATTAGCATCACGCAGGCAATACACGAACCGACCCCAATCGCTATGTGCTTTCACCCATAAGCCCAAGGCGTTGGCGCGGCCGGGAATGACAACCGGCTGGCCAGGCTTGAGCACCGTAAACCACGGCATGAGCTTGTGTTCTTGGTCCTGCTCGTGAAGCTTGATTGCCAGCGCGGCGCCCCGGCGCCCCGGGTCTTTGACCACGGTCACACCCATGTCGCTGAGATATCGTTGCGTGTCGAAGTTGTTGCTTTCGTAGACCTGGTCGTGCTCTGGGACGTTGGTCCACGTACCGTCACCCAATGAGGCGATCACTTTTTCATGTTGGATTTCGGGCACAGATTTGCTCAGTAGCGGGCCGCTGTGCCAGGTTTGCTGATTTCTCGAGCGGGCCCACTGTACGGCACCGGAATGATCAGGCTCGCCTAAGGAGATCTTTTCGATCGTGTCGATCCCGGTGACGTAGACCGGTGATGTGGTCAGCTCAAAGGTAACCTGCCGGTTGCCTGATTCGATCATCACGGCATTATCCATGCTGTCGGTCACGCGCGCGGTCGCATCCTTGGCGAGTGTGAATGTAGCCGAGCGTTTACCGCGCACCGTCCATAGACAGTAGGTCGCTCCTCGCGTGTCGTGAGTGAATCGCAGGCAATAGGTGGTGAGCGAACCCGTAGGAATCCACCTGTCGAAATTGGCCTGGTCCAGCGCTCGGGTCATGGTGGCGTAGTGGGCGTAGGCGGGCTTTGGGTCAGCATAGGGTATACGTCGCTGAATGCCACATCCACCATAGTGCTCAGCGCCGTAGTAGTCACCGCAGTCGAATGCAAACCAGCCCGAATAGAATCGCTTAATCCCATATGCCAGCGAGATCAGGTTCCAGCGATGATAAAGGTCCGCCTGTTCGTCCCAAGTCACGGCGCCGGGCTCGGTCGGGACAAACGTACCCTCGACATAGGGAAGCAGCGGTTTGTCCAGGCCGAACTTCCGGTACTCGTTGAGCAGGATGTAAAGGCGATGGGTGCTTGCGTGGTGCAGTTGTTGTTCGGGCAGGCGCTCAAAGCCGATCATGTCCAAGCCGCTGCCGTCAATCAGGTGCTTGGGGAACCCGGCGCGGAGCAGGGGTACGACAAAAAGCGGATCGCCCCAAGGGATCAGGATCTTGGCGTTGGGCCATTTGGCGCGAACGGCCTCGGCGGCGGCGCGGGACGTGTTCATGAACACACGCAGGTTACGCTGCTCATCCTCGTTGAGCGGATATTCCGGCTCACCCCAATACTCCGGAGGATTGCCAGTCGTGAGGTTGCGCGAGATGTGTGGCTCAGGAAAGAAGGTGATCAGCTCGGCGTTTTCGGGATAAACCATGGCAATGGCGTCAACGGCTGTCTTCTTGTAGGCGTCGTACTTCACCGGGTCGACCTCTTTTTCTCCGGCCCAACTCGATTGAGGAGAGATCGCCCATGGGTTGGGCCCGCTCCTGACTGCGTGCTGTTGGATGATCTGTCGTTCGGCAGGATCCTTCGCTTGGATGCCCAACGTGGCACGACCGCCGGCCAGGGTCATAAGCCGCAGGTGCTCTTTCATCGGTGGCGTGTAGTGCCCGCCGTGGTAGCTCCAGTAGCCGAACAGGGCGCCTTTGCCTTGTTCCCACTTGGCCGCCCGAGTGTCGGGCGCCAGCCGGCAGAAGTTGCGCCACTCGGTCCACTGGTGGTCACGGTCTTTCATCGTGACGACCAAACGGTGGATGCCGAATTTCTCGATGTTTAAAGGAAATGTCAGGTCCTTTTCCCCGCCCGCCTCGAGGGTGACCGTTTTCATCTGCGGCACAGACTTTTCCTGGCCGTCATGGCTGGTAGTATCAACCGTGAGTGTAACCGTTCGCTTGGTCGAGGCCTGATTGGCCAAGTGCAGCTTATAGCTGGGTGTTTGCTCGTGTTTAAAGACGTGGCCGAAGATGGTCGGCTCCAACGTCATGTGCACATCGGGACGGTGCAACGTCAAGGCGTAAACACGCACGCCGCTGGGCCGGCCGCCCTGATGCCAGCCGTACATGTAGGGGTCGGGGTAACTACGGTGCTGGTAGACCTTCTTGGTGAGCTCGACCTCGAGCATATCCAGATCCGAGAAACTGGCGAGCATCGCCGGGTCGAGTGGAATTTTCACCAGCCAAAGGTTTACCTGCTTGCCGTTTTCCAGCTTGACCGGGAGCGGCGTGGCCTGGGTATCGGACTGGTAAAGGGAGGGCACCGCGGTCTCGAAGACCATCGGAAACCCCGCACTGGGGCGGTAGAACATCGCTGACAGAATCGGCAAGCTGTCCTTCTCGCCATCGAATGTGGCGACCACGTACATGGCGTCGTATCGACCGTTGGGGATCTGCAATTGGATGCGCGCCGCATCGGGTTTGGTAGTACCCGCAAATCGCACACCTGCCGGGTGATAGCCGGGCACATTGGCCTGGCCAAACAGGCTCCGACCAATGTCGATGTGGTCGGCGTCCTCGGAACCGCTTCGCTCAACGAACTGCATCGGGACCCCCTCGACGAGGACCGTCTTGCCGAACGGCAGGCCATCATCCGTCACGGCAGTGCCCGCCTCGTCACCCAGATTGCGCGAACCGACGGTGTCGTCCAGAGCAATTGTCTCGAACAGGGGTCCGACCTCCACTACTGGGCGAAAGGTCTCCTCCGTAGCCGCTTCCTGAGAAATCGTCGACACTACCGCCAGGACTATCGTTAACGTAGTTGACCGCCACATATTTTTTCTTTCGCCTGAGAAGTCCAAAAGTGAACAATGCTTCGGCACGGTTAAGGGGCCGAAGGGCCTCCGCGTACGACTTCCGGAGTGTGCGCTACACAAATCGAAGTTTACCAGATTGTGCTGCGATGGGTGACTCTGTAAAGGGCTGAGTCCGTTGTTGCTCCTGCGCAAGTTAGATACTCGTTTTATCCGTTCGCCGGAAGCCAGCGGTCAAACATCTCGAAGGTGACTTCGCCGTGGAACTGGTGGACCCCATCGAAGGCATCGTGAACAACCTTTTCAGAAGCACCGGCAGCCTGGTAAATCTCTTGAGCTTCAGCAAAGGCCTGGCGTGTATAGTAGATGGGCATCCACGGATCCTTTATGCCGCTCTGTACTACAACAGGGCGAGGAGCGATCAGGCCTACGATATCAGACATATCACATAAGTTAAGAATTCCGGGAATTATGTAGCAAATGCAATTATTCACTCGAAATTCCAGTGCTTCATAAGTGGTAACGAACCCGCTGATGAATGCGCACTGTATCCGTTCTTCCATTGCTGCCAAAAACATCGACAGCTCACCACCCAGGGAAAGCCCACCGCAGGCTATGCGTTTGGGGTCCACCTCCTGGCGAGTCTCTAAGTAATCGATGGCGCGAATAAAGTCCCATAATCTCAGGCCGGTAAGATTTTTCCCCAACATCGCTGCCAATTTATAGACTCGATCACAGGTCATTTCTCCCCGTTTCCCGAATGCCCGTTCTCCAAAATCCCGAACCTCCGGCGAAACGACCACATATCCCCTCCGGGCAAAGTCAGCGATATAGGAATAAAGAGACTGATCCAATCCCGAGCCGTGCCCATGGCAATGGAGCAGTGTGCGCGCCGGTCCTTTCAGGTTGTGGGGAATATAAAGAAGTGTGGGGACCCAAACATTCGGTTCACTTTGAAATACGATCTTCTCTATCTTAAAGTCGGGAAACTCTTCAGTAGAAAGTATCCGGCTGTTCAAGGGAGAGACTACTTGATCATCAAGCCCCAATAAGGTGCGCAACTTCGGTCGGAGATCCTGTTTCCAGTCGTGGAAGTTCGTTGTACCCGGCTTAAAATGATGGGTTGGTTGTACTTTTTCAACCTGATCGCAAAAGTAACTTCTGGTCGAGTATTGAGGGATCTGTGTCTCGAATTCCCCCTCCAGTTGGACCGGCCACTGCCACTGTTTGTCATAGGATGGATAGCAGCCCGAAGAGGAAGGTGGTGTCAGAACCACGCCAGGCTTACGTTCTTTTTTTTGCCTGGTCTTCGGTGTGCCAGCTCTCAACTGCAGCCCAGCAGCCACGCTGACTACCGCGGCGGAAAATGCTTCCAGAAAGCGCCGTCGGGTTTCTTTCCAGCGAATAGTGATCATGTTGATATTCCTCAATCTTAGGGAAGGACTGGATTTCGTTGACTAACTTGCATTCTGACTCACACTCCAGGCTATGGTCGTGCACGGGAACCGTTCGCAGGCTGCGGCAGTCAGAACGGAAAGCCCGAAAATTTACCCCCGATGTTGAAGCCTTGCTTTCATATGCCTGATCAACCCGTGAGTGAGAACTGCGTGAATCTTTGTTTTACCAGGTTTTTTAAATTGGAAATCCACGCTAATTGACTCCGTCACTTTCAGAACAGAGTTTCAACCACCTTCGACCAGTGCACAACTCAGAGGTGGCAATGAAACCTTCAAGTCGGTGTGGTCTGCCAGGCTTACTCTAGATTTTAACTCTTTGGACGAGATCGATACGACCGCTTGATGGTTTAGTCGGGAATCTACGACCGATACCGTCTGTGGTTCGGTAGTCCAATTTGCCAGCACGATTCCAAGCCGGCCCTGTGGGCTCTTCCAAGCGGAGTGAAACACAGCCGGAATCTGGTGATCCCGTCCTCCCCATTGCCACCGGATCGTTTTTATTCCCGAAACATCCGCCGGTCTTTGCATTCTTCCGTACACCAGAAAATCCTTTGCTTTTCCTCGGCGTAACGCGGTCGTCCTTCGAAGCACTGTCAGTGAGTCATCATTATTTCCAATGGGGGGTTCCCAGGGGGCCCAGTTAAAGGTGTCCTTATTCAGCAGGCGGCCATCACCCGTGAGTACTCCGCCAGGAATCTGGCCCACCACGAGGTTGTAGGAGTTCCGGATTGGCATGTGGTAAGGCTCGGGAGCCGAACCGAATCCTCCCTGGATGACTATGAATTCGTGATAGAGAAAGTGGTAAAGAGGGATAAATTCTCTTTCAGTTCGAGTATGTCCCAGTGGGATCACTCGTACGTCGCACAAATCGAAGTTGGGGAGGAAATACTCGTTGGGAGGTGTTTCGACGGAGATAGCGATTTTTCGTTTCCCGTGACTTTGCTGCTCCGTCTCCTGGACCAGCCGATGAAAAGAATCCAGCAGTTCCTGCATGCCCCTGGTCATCCATTTGCCGGGTGCAGCCGGGTGTCCGTGATCGGAAGCGTAACAGGGGAAGGTTGAGCACCCCACATTCTGATCCAGGAACTGAATCCAATCGAGGCCATATCCAACGACTTGCTCTACAAAATCAATTGCTATTTCTCGAGTCATGGGCACTCCAAGACACGCCGGATGACTCGGGCGCCAGGTCTGATCCCAAGATTCCCTCCAGAACTGCTGGTCATGGGTGCGACAGAGGCTCTTTTTTCCTCCCTGCTGTTCGAGGTACTCTACGCCGTCATAACCGCTCCAATGATGATGCGTCACCCACCGCGTTCCATTACAGAATGTGCCGACATGCCACCCTCGTTCTCTGGCAAGTTTGGTGAATTCGGTGAGCGAATTTGCACCGCCAACCGGAGGTAAGGACTCTGGATAGATCCATGGACCAGGGCGCTCCCAGGACATAATGACTGGAACCAGGGGGGCCTCGATTTGATCCGCAATTTTTGCAAGGAGGGGAATGATTTTGGGATAAGGCAAAAACTCTCGGTTGGGTGCAGTCGGTCCTTCGTCCAATATTCCTTGTATCCGAACGATGATATGAGGAGGTGAATCCAGTAGCCAATCGGGCGTGTCTTTTCGCTGGTGCAAGGGTGCCTTCGCCCAGGGCTGTTTCAGGGACCACTGCCGATACAATTCAGCGGCGTCGTACCAATCTCCAGTAAAAGTTTGCACCACCACATCGTAATCAAGCTGCCGCTTGCCGTTTCGAGGCCAATCCCCCACATGGGCCATGCCTAGTCGAATTCCTGATCCGCGGTGGGTAGGTTTGATGAGCTTGATAGCTCCCGACGAATCACGGCAACTGACGAAGATGCCCGCCCGATCATTGAAGTAGGCCAGGAATTGGCCAAAAGTGAGCCCTGGGTAATGGTTGAAATCTCCGTTCTCAGGGTGGAATTGCCATGTATGGGGGTTGTCGGGCTCCAGGTCTTGCGGCTTGGGAGCCTTCAAAAGCCGACCTGTCCAATAAGGCCGCAACAAAGACTCGGTTCCTGGTCCGCCAGCCAGGTGATAAGGAACAACAATGAACGGGAACTGGACATCTGTGATGAGCAGACCTGTATTGTTGTTTACGGATATTGACCAATAGCTCAGTGGATCGTCGGGAACCGTACGCACGGTGACTGTAGCGTCGAGCTCCAAGCCACCCAGCTGCCGAAAGTCGGCCGTCAATAGTCTTCCCTGGGCTGTACCGCTTCCAGACTGGTCGACGGAGTTGACAACTATTTCTGATGCCTGTGTAGACACGATTTCCCTGAATCTGTTCTGCTCATCCAAATACTGGATAACAAAGACGGGATCACGATCACTGGCTTGAATAAATTCCTGATCAGGTGCAGTGATTGCGCGAAGAGATTCGAGTTTTCCTGTCTGGGGGTTGAATTCCAGCTTGTGATTTCCATTGTCCATTGTGAAGCTGCCTGTCCGATCCGCTTTCTCCTCACTTGGATTTTCTTCCGAGGTGAACCGCACTTTCTGTTCCGTCACGGCAAATTGCAATACCTGCTCTGAGGCGGGCTTTACGGTAGAATCAAGAAAACCTTCATCAGTCAATTTGGTTTGTGAAGCGGAAAAACTTGAGATGGCCACTGTCAGAATGACTCCCCATATCAACAGGCGAAATTTCATTTCCTCTTCTCCAACGTTTTTTGGTTCAGGCCGACAAAGTTATTGCTGTTGTCGATATCGATGAGAGTGAAAAATCCACAAAGAAACTGACCGTGTCTGCCTGGGTATTTCTCATGGATTCGACAGGTGGACTTTATGTCTGCGACGGGCTCAAGGATACTGCTACCGTTAAGCAACACCAGTTGACGTTTGCCGAAGGCGAGCGGCAACGCAGTGGCTACCCCGGATATGAAGGGATGAATTACAGAGACTACAGTGGTGAATAACAGCAATTTTAATCTTTCTGGCTGGCATTTCAAGGAATCAGCAGGTGTTTGGCACAGAATCGATGAGCGAATGAGTTAAGATGGCATTTGGATGGACCTGGCGGATCACCGCGGCCACTATTTTCACCAATTTTCTCGGCGTGGTAGATACCAATGACCCGACCGCAGGAACAACGACTTCCCATTGTCCAAAACGAAGGAGTCCTCGAAATGGTTCTGCTGCGAAGTAGACGCCTCGTCTTACTGCTGTTGCTTGGCGGGTTGTTCTTCGGCGCGCCCAGCCGAGGCACGATCGCTGCGGGCGAGGTGGCCACCGAGCAATCGCCGAAAGCCCGCTTCTTCTACAACGACGACGGCGACCGGATCATTTTTCTTTTGAAGGGGCCGTTTCACGAGACCCAGTTGTACAACACAGTCGACGTGTTGGTGGGAACGGCGGTGACCACGTTGGTCTATTGTGTTTCGGACGACACGGCTCGCTATCCGTCGGAAGTCGCCTCGGGATACGAGTGGCGCAGAACGGCGTATGTTGACATGCCGGGCAATGCGTTTCAGCGTCTCTATCTTGTCACCCAACAGCTTCGCCAGGAGGGGATCGACCCGGTCAAGGTGATCATGGAACGTGCGGTTCGGCAAGGCCTTGAATTTGTCCCTTCGTTGAGAATGAACGACGGTCATTTCGGTCAGAAGGAGCCTGCCACCAAACATCCTTTGACCTCGCGATTTTGGATGGAGAACCGGGAGCTGGCGATCGAGCCGGGCTCGGAGCATTTCCCGACTTGCGTGCTGGATTTTACGCACGAAAAGGTGCGAAATTATCGACTCGCTCAGATTCGCGAGATCATCAACCGATACGCCGTCGACGGTTTCGAGATGGACTTTACGCGGCACTACATGTTCTTTCCTTCGGGCAAGCAGCGCCCCGAACTGATCACCGAGATGGTCCGCAAGACGCGGGGGTGGCTGGATAAAAAAAGCAAGCAAGACGGCAAGCGGCGGATGTTGATCGTGCGGGTGGCCCGTTCTTTAGACCGTTGCCGGGCCCTCGGTTGCGACGTACCCACGTGGGTCAAGGAGGGCCTGGTTGACTACCTCGTGCCATCCTCTCCGGACCGGTACTTCACCTTCGATCTTCCGATCGAGGAGTTCATCGAGGTGGCCAAAGGCACCAGGTGCCGCGTGGTGGCCAGCCCCGATTCCTGGAAAGCGACGCCGGACATGTATCGGGCGGGTATCTGCAACTACTACGCCAAGGGCCAGCAGGACACCTACCTGTTCAACTTCTTCACGCCCCGTGCGGAGCAGCGCCTGTATTTTCCGTTCCGGAGCGAGGATTACGCCCTGCTTCGAGATCTCAAAGGGCCCGTCACCCTCTGGGGAAGGCCGAAACTTTTTGGCGTCGACCACTTTTTCCGCGGAGGAGGTCGGATCGTGTTGGCCGAGTCGGGCAAGAACTACGACGTGGGCATTTACGTCGGCGAGGACCTGGTGGCCTGCCGGGAAGCGATGATCCTCAAGCACGCCCGGTTGAATCTGAAGATCGAGGGCCGTCAGGACGGCGATCAACTGGAGATCGCCCTGAATGGCCACACGTTGCCACTGGGCGATGCGGAGCTTGAAGCGACCTCGATCACCTTCGATCTGAAGGAGCCGTTGCCCAGGAAGGGCCGCAACACCGTGACAGTCACCGTCAAGAAGCTCGCCGATTCCCGCCGCGACACCCGACCGACCATTACGTGGCTCGAACTGGCAACCGGCTACAACATCACAGGCGTGCTGCCGCCCTAGTGCGTTAAGGTCGCTTTGCGTTCCGACGGGCATGGGTACTCGCGCCGGCACGACCCTTGGCCACTTGGCTGCCCCCCACCGACGATCGAGACCGGCAGTCTCACTGGTTACGTCTTGGCCGAACGGTTCCCGAGCTGACGTACGTTTCTACCCGAAGGCATCGGATTGGCATCGTGCCCTCTTGCAGGGAATCACCTTGGCGGATATGGTTTTTTTGGGGCACGATTCAGTTCTTCCAATGACAGGAATTTTGATCTTCCCGGCCGGGGTTGCAAGGATTCAGAATCCGCTGGCAAAGAGCCAACAAGCCGACTTTGTCTCGCTCCACTGCCCCTTGAACGACCACACACGAGTTTGCTTGGAGCGGACCAAC
>Ga0315336_1005550_pt1 | contig 13680 bp, 13 predicted proteins | sample ASW5metaG_FD_204512 | JGI IMG/M metagenome (GOLD analysis project Ga0315336, IMG submission 204512) | Ammonia-oxidizing marine archaeal communities from Monterey Bay, California, United States - ASW #5 | ecosystem: Environmental > Aquatic > Marine > Intertidal zone | place: USA: California...
GCGTAATATCTACCATACTTGTGTTGTTGTTTGTTGGCGGCGCCCTAAGCGCTTGCGGGATTAAAAATGCGCCGAAATATGTTCCCGATAGCGAGAAAACCGAAAAAAGTAAGAGTTAGGGGCGCAGCCCGGAATCGTTGTGAATTATGGATCATTTTAGTTACAAAAACGGCGAGCTTTACGCCGAGGACATTGCCCTTCGCGCCATTGCCGAAGAGGTGGGAACGCCTTTTTATTGCTATTCTTCTGCCACATTGGAACGCCATTATAAGGTTTTTTCAGGGGCATTTGACGGGGTGAACTCCTTGGTATGTTACGCATTGAAGGCAAACTCCAATCTGGCGGTTATCCGGACACTGGCAGAGCTCGGCTCCGGCGCCGATGTTGTCTCTGAGGGTGAATTGCGGCGGGCGCTGGCAGCGGGTATCCCGGCCGAGAAAATTGTTTTCTCCGGCGTTGGAAAAAAACCGTCTGAAATGCGCTACGCCCTGGAGGTCGGTATTCATCAGTTTAATGTTGAATCCGAACCGGAAGTCCGGGTGCTGAGTGATGTTGCTCAATCCATGGGGAAAACGGCGCCCATTACCTTTCGGATCAATCCGGATGTGGATGCCAAAACCCATGCGAAGATCTCCACAGGCAAGGCGGAAAATAAATTTGGCGTTCCATGGCAGGATGTATCGCGCATATACCGCGAAGCGGCGGCCTTGCCGGGTATCGAAATCGTCGGTGTTGACGTTCATATAGGATCACAATTAACCGATCTTGAGCCGTACAAGAACGCGTTCAATCGGGTGCGCGAGCTGGTTCAGCAATTGCGTGCTGAAGGGCATGATATCAGCCGGGTTGATTTAGGCGGTGGTTTGGGTATCCCGTATGATGCGGATATACCACCTGAACCGGCGGCTTATGCCACTGTTGCGCTGGAAGCTATTGGTAACCTCGGCTGTCAGGTTATTTTTGAGCCTGGCCGCCTGATTGTTGGCAATGCGGGAGTTCTGGTCTCTGAGGTGATTTATGTAAAGCAGGCAACAGAACGTAAATTCGTTATTCTCGACGCCGCCATGAATGATTTGATCCGCCCAGCCATGTATGATGGCTATCATCAGATTGACCCCCTTCGGGAAGACCAGAAAAACGCCGATTATGCACCGGCCGACGTGGTTGGCCCGGTGTGCGAAAGCGGCGATACATTTGCCCGGCAGCGAGACATGCCCTATCTGGAAGATGGGGACCTAGTTGCTTTTCGGAGTGCAGGTGCCTATGGCGCGGTGATGGCCTCGACGTACAATACCCGCCCTTTGGTGCCGGAAGTCCTGGTGAAAGGCGATCAATATGCGGTGATCCGGGCCCGCCCGAGCTTGGAAGAGTTGCTAAAGCTTGATATATTGCCTTCTTGGCAGCAGACTTGAAAAGAGGATGAATGCGGCGCCGGACTGATAAGGATGACGGGGGATATGGCTTAGCCTTTGAGATGCGGGTTCTGGCCGCACGCCTCAATCTGCTTATCGAAGGTGTCTGGCGACATGGCCGTATATTCTTTTGCCTCGCCGGTTTACTGATCGGATTGTCGCTGCTGGATCTTTGGACCTTCACCGGTGATTTCCTGCATGTTCTGGCGCTCTTTCTGTTTCTGGCTGCAACCGGTTACAGCCTGTATGGGGCGATCCGGTCTTTTGTCACGCCGACACGGCCGCGAGCGTTGGCTTATCTGGAACGGCGCAATCGCCTCGGGCATCGGCCGTTGCAATCTCTCGGTGACACGTCGGATGCGGAAAAATTTAACAATACAGCTTCCAGCCGGATGTGGCGGATCCACCAGAAGACTCTTCGCAAGAATGTCAAAGGTGTCCGCGCCGGATTTCCCAAACTTGATATGGGAATCGACGATAGCTATGGCGTCAGGGCTCTGGTTATCCTGCTGGTATTTCTGGCGATCGTTGTTGCCGGACCGCTGGCCGCAGATCGGTTAATCGCGGGATTTACACCGTCGCTAGGCACACCGACACCGAAAGTCGAGGTGACAGCCTGGATTACGCCGCCGCTGTATACGGGGCAGGCACCGATCCTCTTGAAAGTCGATGAGACAGCTCTCATCGACGGGGCCGCCTTATCTTATGTGGTGCCAACCGGTAGCACGTTTGTCGCCCGGGTATTTGGCGGAAAAGATGGGCCCCCGGTTTTGGTGCAAGGCTCGGAGAGGCAGGAATTCTCGAGGCTTGATGCCCGCAATTTCGAGCTTGAAACGACGTTCACAACAGCCGGGGAGCTGAAAATTGAAAAAGACGGAGGTGTCGCGGCGCGGTGGAACCTGACCCTTGTCGAGGATGAGCTGCCAACCATATCCTTGCTGGTGCCGCCAGAAGTGACGGAGCGATCGGCTTTTCATCTTCAGTATCGGGCAGTGGATGATTACGGGGTCAATCAGATTGGCGCCGAAATCAGCCGGGAAAATTCGAACGAAAAAATTACGCTGAATTTACCGGCGCCGGGCCGCGGTACACCACAAGTAGTCGGCAAAAGCTATCACGATCTAACCGCCCATCCGTGGGCCGGACTTGATGTCGAGCTTGTTCTGTTGGCCGAGGACCTGCTCGGCCAGAAAGGCCAGTCCGAGGTGACGGTCATGGTTTTGCCGGAACGGGTCTTTACCCATCCGATTGCCAAAGCCCTGATTGAGCAGCGCCGCAATCTGGTGGCCGATCCACAGCTCAACAAACCAAACGCCATTATTGCCCTTGCTGCAATTTCCTTGATTCCCGAAGCGCTCAATGATGATTTCGTTGCCATCGTGTTGTTGTCTACAGCCCAGTCGTTGTTGACCCATGGCGGCGATCAGCAGGCCATAGACGAGGTGGTTGAACTGCTCTGGGATACGGCGTTGCGACTTGAAAACGGTGATCTTTCCATGGCGGAAGCGGCCCTTCGTGCGGCAGAACAGGCGTTGATGGAGGCCCTTAATAATGACGCCAGTGATGCGGAGATCAAGGCTTTGGTCGACGATTTGCGCGCGGCCATGGATAATTTTTTGCAAGCCTTGGCGGCCCAGCAACAGGATACGGCCTCGCAATCCCCGGCGGATCCAAACAGTAATAACCAAACCGTCAATCGCGACGGATTGCAGAATCTGCTGGATAGAATTGACCAGTTTGCCCGCAACGGAGCACGGGATGCGGCGCGGCAATTGTTAAGCGAGCTGCAGGATATCATGGAGAATTTGCAGAACGCCCAACGGGGTCAACCGTCGCAAGGTCAGCAAGCCCAGCAGCAGATGCTCAATGAGCTCGGGGATCTGATGCGCCGGCAGCAGGAGTTGCTGGACGAAACCTTCCGTCAATCACAGCAAGAGCAGAATGCCGAACCCCAGAAAAATGGCCAGCAGCAGCAACAATCCCAGAATCCGGGACAATCGGGTGGACAGGGTAAAAACGGATTGGAGGGGTTGGCGACTGGTCAGGAAGCCTTGCGCCAGATGCTGGGCGATTTGATGAGCCGTCTGGGGGAGAAAGGCGAGATTCCGCAAGGTCTCGGCCGGGCGGAGCGATCGATGAATGACGCCCGTAAATCGCTGGAACAGGGGCAAGGCAAAGGCGCCCAGCAATCTGAAGGCGAAGCGCTGGAGAATATGCGCCAGGGCGCCGAAGCCATGGCCCAGCAGATGATGGAAAACGGTCAGGGGCAAGGCGGTCCGTCCACCGGCATGCAACAGGGGCAAGGCCGGGATCCGCTTGGCCGCCAGCCCGGACAGCAGGAAGGCAGCCAGGGCCGCGGCATGGACACCGGTGCCCTGGAAGGGGCAACCGATGCCTTTAACAAAACCCGCTCCATCCGCAGTGAAGTACAACGCCGCCTGTCCGATCCCGCGCGGGGAGTGCTGGAGAAAGAGTACCTGAAGCGCCTCCTCGATTTTTTCTAGAATTTCCGGAACAGAAAACAAACCATGACAACCGATCATCCGTTCGCCGAGTATGTGCGCATTCTGGGCAAGGGCCCGAAAATGTGGCGACACCTGAGTTTTGACGAAGCCCGTACCGCCATGGGGATGATCCTGGGCGGTCAGGCGGACCCGTTGCAAGTTGGCGCCTTTCTCCTGTTGCTGCGGCGCACCGGGGAGACCGGTGAAGAGCTTGCCGGCATGGTTGCTGCTGCCCGCGACAGCTTCCTTGATCCGAGGATCACCGCCGAAATTGACTTGGACTGGCCGTCTTATGCAGATCGTCACCGGCAGCAACCGTGGTTTATTCTCGCCGCCCGCCTGCTGGCCGATCACGGTGTCAGGATCCTGATGCATGGCATCGCCGGTTATCAGGACGGCTATGCGCCGACGCGCCCCGGGTTGTCGGTCTTCAACATTCCGCAAGCCGAGAGCTTGTCCGCGGCGGCGGCAGCGTTAGAGACAGAAAATCTGGTATATGTCGGGCTGGAGACTTTTTGCCCGGCACTGCAATCGCTGTTTGAATTGCGCCCGATGCTCGGCGTGCGCACCGCGGTAAATACTTTTGGCCGTGACCTCAATCCGTTTCACGCAGCCCATCAATTACAGGGCGTCTTTCATCCGCCGTACAAGCCGCTGCATCTGGACACTGTCCGGCATCTTGGCCAGCAGAACAGCATGATTTTTAAAGGCGGCGGCGGCGAAGTACAGCGCAACCCCATGAAGCCGGTGCGGGTTGACGCCTTGGTGGCGGGCGAGGCGGTGGTGCAGGAATGGCCGGCCCTGACTGATCAATCGGTGTATAAGTGGCGCGAGGAAAATCTCGATCCGGCGCAGCTGCTGCAGATGTGGCGGGGGCATCTGGACTTGCCGGTGCCGGAACTGGCGATTATCGGAACTGTTGCCTTTGCCTTAAAACAACAACAGCCGACACTCACCATCGATCAGGCAGAAGAACAGGCCCGCGACTTATGGCAGAGCCGCGACAAATCGCGGTTTTAGGATAGGGCGTCATACGAGGGTGGATCCTCGCTGCAACAGTTATCGCCTTCCTGTATGGGCGGGCAGGGCACCGTGCCGTAGGAGCAAAAGACGCAGCAGTCGCCCGCCAACGGTTTCAGAACAACGCCGCAGCCCTTGCAATCATAAAACCACTGACAGGCATCGCTGGGCATGGTTTCGGTTTCGGAATGTCCGCATTCGGGACAAGTAAGGGTCGAGACGGCAATGATGTCTAGTCGGTTGACGGGTGTCGGTGTTTCCATAAGGCATATCCTGTCATAATCAGAAAAACAGCCAGGGCCGGGAAGAGGACGTAATCCAGCATGCCAACGATCGCCGACAACCCAACGGCACTCACTAATATCACCAGCACCGGCGTGACACAGCAAAGCACCGTGATGGAAGTTCCGGCAAGACCAATATTGAGGAGCGTGTTATTTTTCATGGACCAATGCTACAATCTGTAGCCACTACAGATGCAAGCGCTAATTTAAGGGATTTAACCAATGAAAGCTTTGGGGATTGGGGCACTCTCCCGTCTCACCGGGTGCAACATCGAAACCATCCGATACTATGAAAAAATCGGGATTATGACCGCACCCGGCCGAACTGCAGGCGGTCACCGACAATTCGAGACTGACCAGGTAAAACGACTATTCCTGATTGTGCGGTGCCGGCAGTTGGGCTTCTCCATAGACGAAATTCGCACGTTGCTAACCCTCGTCGATGGCGGCAGTCCAAATTGTACAGAAGTCAAATCTGTCACGGAAGAACATTTAAGCGACGTTCAGCAGAAAATAGCAGATTTAAAAAAGCTGGAAGGCGTCCTCAAAAAGATGGTGGCGGAATGCAGCGGAACCGAAGTCCCAGACTGCCCGATCATCGATACGCTGTATGCGACGTAGAGATGACGAAAGCCACGATCTCCGTGCTAGGATACCGGCATGACCCCATCAAGTAACACACTCATTCGCCGTTTTGAAGATCAGGATCTCCTTGCGCTGACGCGGCTTATTCATGACACGATTGATATCAGCTATACGGAGGTTTACCCGCGACGGGCGGTGACGTTTTTCAAATCCTTCCATTCCGAGGAGAAGATTCTGGATCGCTGCCAGTCGGGAACGGTGCTGGTCATGGAGGAGGAGGGTGAGCTGGTCGGCACAGGAAGCCTGGTCGACGGCGCCATCTTTGCCGTATTCGTCAATCCAGGTCTGCAAAAGGGCGGGCGCGGCAAGATGCTCATGACCGCCCTGGAAAACGCGGCCATTGAGGCCGGCGTTACCCAATCCCGGCTCGATATTTCACTGCCTTCAAGACGCTTCTACGAAGGTCTCGGCTATGTGGTCACCGAAGAAATGTCCCGCGATTTAGGCGGCGGAGAACGATTGGACTTCTGGAAAGCGACCAAGAAGCTGACGCCTGTGTGAGGTTCTCGCGAGCCGACTGTAAGCGCCCTAACTGATCACCCGCGTAAACACATACTCGGACTCTGACGACAGGCCGGGCTGGAAGCTGTAGCCTTCTTCGGAAAACTCCTTGAGGCCGCCCGGTTGGTCGATGCGGTTGGCGATCATGTAGCGCGCCATCATGCCGCGGGCCCGTTTGGCCGAGAAGCCGATGATTTTGGCTTCGTTGCCCTTGATCTCCTTGAACACCGGGGTCAGCACGTCGGCTTTCAGGGTTTTGCGCCGGACCGCCTTGAAATATTCGGTGGAGGCGAGATTGATCAGCAGCGGGCTTTCATGCTCTTTCAGCAAATTCGAAATTTTACGCGACAACCGGTCGCCCCAGAATTGATACAGATCCTTGCCGCGGACCGTGTCGAGCTTGATGCCCATTTCCAGCCGGTAAGGCTGGATCAGGTCGAGGGGCCGGATCAGGCCATACAGGCCGGACAGGATGCGCAAATGATCCTGGGCGTAGCTCAAGTCAGCGTCATCGAAGGTCGCCGCCTGCAATCCCGCATAGGTATCGCCGTTAAAGGCATAGGCCGCCTGTTTGGCATTATCCGGGGTGAACGGCAGTTTCATGGCCTTGAACCGCTGGCGGTTCAATTCGCCCAGATCGTCGCTGATATTCATCAGGCCCTTGAGATCATTCACCGAAAGTTTCCGGCCGCGGACCATCAGTTTCTTGGTCTGGCCGAGAAATTCAGATTGGGTAAAACTGTCCGGCACATCGGTCCGATCAAAATCAAGTTTTTTAGCAGGCGAAATGACGGCAAGCATGGCGGGTCCGAACCTCTTGTGGGGAATTATTGTCCTTAAGATATGGCCAATATCTGGCCGTTAGTCAACCGCTTGATGCCACCAAAGATCGGCGCTGGTCCCCCAGAAGGAGGGCGACGGCGGCAACTTGATTTCCGGCCAATGGGCCAGCCACTGGCTGTCGGTGTGATACAGCGGGATTACGTAATAGCCCCAGAGCAACATCCGGTCGAGGGCGAGGGTGGCATTTTCCAGCTGATTACGGGTCTTGGCCGAGGCGATCAGCTCGATCATCTTGTCGACGGCGGCGAGCCGGATGGCCGGATAGTTGCGGGTACCGGGCGTCTCGGCGGCGTTGCGGCTCCAGTAAAAAGCCTGCTCATTTCCCGGCGACAGCGACTGTCCCCAGCTATTGATGATCATGTCAAAATCATACCCGTTGAGCCGGTTCTGGTAACTGGCGGTATCCGACTGGCGGATATTGGTGGTGATGCCCAGGGTCTGCAGGTTCTTCTGAAACGGCGCGATAAGCTTTACATAGTCGTTGTTATTGACCAGAAACTCGATGGTAAAGGGCTCACCGGTTGTGGTGTTGCGCAACGTGCCCTCCTTGATGTCCCATCCGGCGTCGGCCAGAAGTTTGCGGGCTGTTCTGAGGTTTTGTCGGTTGCGGCCGGATCCATCGGTCACCGGCAGCGAGAATTCACTGTCAAACACATCTGTTGGCAATTCATCGGCAAAGGGCGACAGCAGGTCCCGCTCTGCACTGGAAATAGGACCCTTTGAGGCCAGTGCCGAGTTTTCGAAGAAACTGTCCGTGCGCTTATAGATGCTTTGCAGGATATTGGCATTGACCCATTCAAAATCAAACGCCTGTGTGAGGGCCATGCGCACCCGGCGATCGGCGAATTTGTCGCGGCGGGTATTGAACACCATGGCCAGCATGGGCGCCGGGATCTGCAATTTCGGCTCGGCTTTGACGAAGCTGTTTGTGCTGCCCGGGCGCGGGCTGTAGGCGTCGATCCATTTACCGGCATCGCTTTCAAATCGGGCGTCCAGCGTATGGGCCTTGAACGCTTCCAGTGCCACATCATCATCGCGGAAATAGTCATAAATCAGGGTGTCGAAATTATGCCGGCCCTTGTTCTGCGGCAGATCCCACCCCCAGAAATCGGGATTGCGCTTGTAACTGACACGGCGGCCGGGCTCGATTTTATCGAAGATATACGGGCCGGAGCCGATAAACGGCGACAACGTGGTTTTCTCGAAATCCCGGGTCTCGAACTCGGCTTTCGACAAGACACTCATCAAGCCCATGATCAGCGGCATTTCCCATCGGCCCTCTTCTTCGCCGAAGCTGAATTTGATGCTGAGCGGTCCGGTGAGGGCGACCTCGGTTGCCTTTTTATAATAGGTCCGCACATTGGGCCGCCCCTTGTCGCGCAGGGTTTCATAGGAAAACAGCACGTCTTCCGCGGTAACGGGATCGCCGTTTGAGAATTTGGCTTTCGGGTTGATGTTGAAAATAATCCAGCTGCGATCCTCGGCGATCTCGATGGTTTCCGCCAGATTACCATACAGCGTAAACGGCTCGTCTTTCGAGCGGGTCATCAACGGCTGGAAGGTCGTGCGCCAACCGTCCGGCTTGACCCCTTTGAGGATAAACGGATGCACACTGTCAAAACTGCCAATCAGGCCCAGCCGCAGGGTGCCGCCTACCGGAGCATCCGGGTTGGTATAGTCGAAATGGCTGAAGCCAGCCGGGTATTTCGGCGCGCCATGCATGGCGAGGCCATGAAGTTTTTCGGCGGCCATCACCGGCAAGCTGGTGGCAAAAACAGAGAAGGGAATCAGCAGGGTAAGTAGAATCTGGCGCATGTTAATCCAACGACGGTGATAAACTCAGGATAATCTGGCGAAGCCTATCGACCAATTGTGGCATTTCTTTTTCCGAAGTGCCAGCGAAGCCTAAAATAAGTCCGTTCTGGGTGGTCGGCTGAAAATAGAAACTCGACAGGGCCCGCACCAGCATGCCCTTTTCCCGGGCGGCGGCCTGTACGCGCTGATCGGAAATTATTCTGGGCAGGTAGGCGACCAGATGCATGCCGGATTCCTGCGGGGCGACGGCCAGAAAATCCCCCAGCCTTTCCTGCAACAGGTTCAGCAGGCAATTTTGCCGATGCTCATAGAGAAGACGCATGCGCCGGATATGACCGGCGAGATATCCTTCGGTGATAAAATCAGCGAGCGCGGCCTCGGGAACGGACGGGGAGTGGCTATCGATATTCCGGCGCAGTGCCAGAAAGATATCCACAAGATCTTCGGGGACGACCATATAGCCGATGCGCAAGCCCGAGAACATGACCTTGCTCATGGTCCCCACATACAGAACCCGGTTATCCTCATCGAGACCCTGCAGGGACGACAAGGGGCGGCCAGCATAGCGGTATTCGCTGTCATAATCGTCTTCGAGGATAAACCGTCCCTCGGTTTTGGCCCAGTCGAGCAATTCCAGTCGGCGGCCCAGGGACATGGTCTGACCCAGCGGATATTGGTGGGACGGTGAAATGCAGGCGAGGCGGGCGTCTGCGGCCAGTGACTTGGCCCGATCGAGGCGAAATCCCTCGCCGTCAACCGGCACTGAAATTGGCGTTGCCCCGGCGGCGATGATGGCGTCGCGAATGCCGGGATAGCCCGGCTCTTCCATCCAGATGGGATCGCCGGGCTCGGCGAACGCGCGGACCACCAGATGGATCGCCTGCTGCGAGCCGGACAGGATAATCACCTGATCGGCGTGGCAGCGCACCGCCCGGGTCTGCCCCAGATGATTGGCGATCGCCTCGCGCAATACCCGGGCGCCGCCGACGGGATTATCGACGAGAAATTCCCGCTTTGGCCGGCGCCAGTGGCGGGCCAGCAACCGCGCCCAGTCCTCAAACGGAAATTCCTCGAGCGCCGGCAATCCCGGTGAAAAGGGCAATCCGCGATATTGCTCCTGCAACGGTTTTCCCTGAAACGGCTGCGCCATTTTCGACAAGTAAACTTCACGCTTATTCACCGTTGAGACCGGCCCCTGGCCATGTCGTTCCAACAGGTCCTCGGGCAACTGGTCCGAGACATAGGAGCCGGCACCGACACGGCTCGTCAGATAGCCTTCGGCGGTCAGCTGGTCATAGGCGGTCAGGACCGTATTGCGGGAAATTCCCAACTCGGTCGCCAGCCCGCGGCTGGACGGGAGCTGTGTATGGGGTTTCAGCCGGCCTTCCAGTATGGCCTGACGCAGGCTCAAAAACAGCTGCTGATGCAGCGGCGTCGGGCTGGCCACGTCCAGAGAAATCGTCTGCAATTGGGCATTTTTGAGCCGGTAGGGCATGGAGAGGGTATCCAGATTGGTTCTGTTTCTTTACGTTTTATCGCCCATTTAAGGAGCCAATGCTACTGGAATTTACGTCTGTTCACTCCGGTCTCACGTTTTTTTTATCTCAATCATGCCTTGCTAAAATGGGTGGCAACGCCAACTATACGGAAACGATACTTGATCCTGAAAGGACATAGCATGACCGGTTCCGCCAACACAGCCTATTTTGCCGCCGGATGTTTCTGGGGCGTCGAAGCCGCCTTTCGCCAGACAACGGGGGTAAAATCCACGGTTGTCGGCTATCAGGGCGGGAAGACACTTAACCCCACCTATCAGGATGTCTGCACCGGTCAAACCAACCATGCGGAAGTCGTGCAGGTGACCTTTGATCCAGATACTGTCAGTTTTGACGATCTGCTGAACGTATTCTGGCAAAGCCATGACCCTACTACCCTGAACCGTCAGGGCCCGGACGTGGGCACGCAGTATCGCTCGGCCATCTTCTATGTGGATGACACGCAAAAGCTCACCGCCGAAACCTCAAAGGCGGCCCAAGGGACGCGGGGGTTATTCCGCCGACCCATCGTTACGGAGATCTCTCCGGCTCTGGATTTTTATCCAGCCGAGGATTATCACCAACAGTACTTGGAAAAAAGAGGTCTCGCGACCTGTCGTATCTAGGCCGTATCTAGGCCATATCTAGGATTGTGCAGACGGATTATTGGGCCTGGTTTTTACGCCAGACGCATCCGTGTTTCCTGCGGCCCTAAAATGGTCATCGTCAGTTTGTCTGTTTCCAGATAGGCACTGACGGCGCGCCTATGCCCTGATTCCTTCGAATGCGGGGCGCTAACATCATGATCCTGCGCCATTTGCTGGGCCATGAAAAGGGTAGACGCATTGAAATGCGTGTCCTGAACGGTATCGGCAAAACGTCGGTTCGGGCGGGCACTGTCGTCATTGACAGCTTCAGCCTCCAAGATTGCGTGCGTGTCGTCAAAGACGTCCAGCTTTCCGGGCTGCGTCCGTTTATGGGCGTCTTTGCCTGTAATCGCATCAATAGCCGGCGTCATCCGCCCCGCCTGATACGGTAACCGCGTCACATTCGAATTTGAACCTGAAACTTCCATAAATCTCTATCCCCGGATCATCCCAAAGGCGCAGCTTACCTAAAAATTTCAAAAGCTGTGTTCATTCCCTCAAGAGCCTGAAATGCCCGAAAAGGGAAGGAAACGTCCGTAATTACCTGTGTATATAACTAACAAAAAATTAAATTTTAAATAACATTAGAGGTAAATGTAGCATAAAACATCTGAAATTGCAAGCAGGAAGTGTGTTATGGTTAATTTATCGTTTTTACTATTTCTTGCTCATATCGTCGATGCGCTTTTGCATGGTCGACAGCTGCTCCTTCAATTCGCGCATCATTTCAGCGGTTTGGTCGCCATTGTCCGGCACCGACGTCGGCGCTTCCGCCTCCTTCGACGGCGCAGAGCCACTACCATAAAGAGCGGGATTGAACATCTTCATGGTTTGAGTGAAGATATCCATGTTCTTGCGACCCATTTCCTCAAACTGCTTGAACATCGGGTTCCCGACCAGATTGTCCGGCAGGACTTCGCGCATCTTTTCCTGATTTTCGGAAAACGAGGTCATGGACATATTGAGATAGTCCGGGACAACCGTCTGCAATTTATCGCCATAGAAACCGATAAGTTGGCGCAGAAAATTTATCGGCAGCAGGTTCTGACCCTTGGCCTCTTCCTCGAAGATGATTTGCGTCAGCACGGAGCGGGTAATGTTATCGTTGGACTTGGCGTCAAAAACCTCGAATTCCGTGCCCTCTTTCACCATTTTGCTTAAATGGTCGAGCGTCACATAGGAGGATGTCGCCGTATTATAAAGTCGCCGATTGGCGTATTTTTTTATAACGATGGGATCTGTGTCCCCTGATTTACTCTCAGCCACGGTACCTCCAGTCTCGATTGACAGCAAAATTAGAGAAATAGTCTCACCCGAAATTGCTGCGCTGCGCAAGGATATTGTGCGCTGCAATCCCTCATACCACAAATATGATTACTTTTTATACAGAAAACGCATTTACCAGGCGTTGTGGAAGGCGGAGGTGTGTCCGGCTGGCGGGAGTTTGGCAATGAGGGACCATTTTCCCGATTCCAAAATGCCTCACATATTTAATTGAGGGATTACGGTATGGTCTGGTTACTGTCAGAAAGCAGACAGTGAGAGAAGCCGTTGGCTACGTCTGCTTTGTGCCAAAAGCGGACGGGACAAATCTCAACAAGCCCGTCACTCCCAGCTATAATTGAAACTGACGCTGATACGTTCCTCATCGGCCTTGTTCTGAGCAACTTCATGGCGTAACCAGCTTTCCCAAAGTAAAACCTCGCCTGCCTGGGGCAGGACATAGATGAACTTGCGCAACTCGTTCCGTGCTTCAACCTCGCGCTCCGGCGCGGCCATCATCATTGCCGACCGCGGGTCCTCAAACTTGATGGCACCTGCGCCCTTCGGCACCGTAACATATGCGGTGCCACTGATCACGCTATGTGGATGCAAATGCGACGTATGCACGCCGCCTTCTTGCAAGATGTTGATCCACAGACTATCCAGCTTGACCTTCTTGTCGTCCAGATCGAATTGCAGGTCTTTGGCAAAGGAAGCGACATGTCTATCGAGCACCCGAACCAGGTCTTTGAAGATCGGAAACCGCCAAGCCAGATCGTCCAGCGAGGCATAGCTAGTATAACCGGGATAATCATGTTCCTCGCACCATACCTGCCCGGCTTTATCATCATCGGCAATCGACAAGCAGGAGGCTTCGAGTTCGGCCGCATCCGGCGCCTTGCAGAACTCGGACAGGGTAGAGCGGTAGAGTCGGGTAACAAAAAGAGATTCAATATGTGTCATAAGCCCATCATAGCACCGGAACAGCTTCCCTTGTATAAATAAGAGGTCCGTTGTGGGTCATAAGCAGATATTCAAAGAGGCCTTTGGTTAAGTTTGCTTCAGACCCAATGTTTCCATTTTCAACGCGTAAAATATTTTGCCCACTATTTGATCTAAATCAAGGCCTGTCAGCGGCGCGTCAGCTACTGTAACTATGTTTTTAACTAGACAGGAGAATGGTTTTGTTTAAAAAAATTGTTGTCGGCCTA
>Ga0315336_1005551_pt1 | contig 13680 bp, 12 predicted proteins | sample ASW5metaG_FD_204512 | JGI IMG/M metagenome (GOLD analysis project Ga0315336, IMG submission 204512) | Ammonia-oxidizing marine archaeal communities from Monterey Bay, California, United States - ASW #5 | ecosystem: Environmental > Aquatic > Marine > Intertidal zone | place: USA: California...
TAGAGCCGGCGCCCTTGGACCTTGAGCGGCGCCGGCGCGTCCGATCGTGTTTCCGTCACTGGGCCATCAGATGTCGTGGGCGTGACACGTCGAATCGCTCTGCGACCCTCAACAACGCGCTCCCATTCTTCCTTGCCGAAGAGCGAGATCCCACGCTCGACCGCGTTGCGAACCAGTTCCCCTCTGGAGTGGGTGTCCAGCGCCCGGTGGACCGACGCGATTTGGTTGTCGATTGTGGCGGGCGCCCGGTGGAGCTTCTTGGCGATCTCGATCGTGGAGTATCCGTGCGAGACGAGGTGAAGCACTTCGAGCTCGCGTGCTGAGAGCATCGGAAGAAAGTTGTGTGTCGGTGTCGTCAGTGTCTCGGCCACGACCGACGGATAGAACCTGGACTCGTGGGAGGTCATGAAGACGCCCGCGTGCCCGAAGTCGTCCCGATCGAGCGGGAACAGCGTGACCAGCACCCTCGTCGTCGCGGTCATCATGAAGTACATGTCGCAGGAGCCCGTCTCGACGACCCGGCGCATGCGCGCGAAGCGCTCTTCCCTCGCGCTCTCTGGCATCATCGCGTTGAGGGAGGTGCAATCGTCCGGCCCCGGGACGATGAGCACCCGCCTGGTCGCGTCGTTGATCCACCTCACCCTGAGCTTGCTATCTCGAACACATGCCGCCAGCGATGGCTGCACGGCAAACGCCTCGAGATCCGCTCGCCGGATCAGCACCTTGCTCGCCTGCCCGGGTTCGATCGAGACCGCCCCGCCGGCGGGGAGTGGAGAACGGAAGTTCTCGGCTGCTCCAGGAGCGCCCCTCGTCACGCCGAAGTCTCCCCGTTCGGGGAGCTTCGGGTCGAGGCGCTCATCGGGTGGCTTCTGGGTCATGGGTGACTCTGCCAGGCGTGCCTAGTGCCTGTCCTTGAACTTGTACTGCATCAGGTCCTGCGGGCTGAGGCCCTTGCGCAGTCGAGCGCGTGACTCGGCGATCAGGCTCCACTCCTCGTCGGTGAAGTGCGAGATGCCGCGCTCGACCGCGACGCGGACGAGATCGGCCCGGCTGTGCGTGTCGAGCGCACGATGGATCGAGGCGATGTGATTGTTGACGGTCGCCTCGGAGCGATGAATGAGCCTGACGATCTCGGCGGTCGAGCACCCGCACGCGATGAGGTGGAAGACCTCGAACTCGCGGTTGGACAGCTCGGAAAGGAGGTAGTTGCAGCTCGGCGTCGCAAGCGTGTCCGCCTCGATGGGCGGCTCCCAGCGGGTTTCCTGGGCGGTCAGGAAGACGCCCCTGTGCCCGAAGTCTTTCTCGTCGAGCGGGAACACGTTGACGAGGACGCGCGATTTGCAGGCGATCATGTAGAACATGTCGTGCTCGCCGGTCTCAAGGACGCGCCGCATCCGAGTGGTCCGCTCGTCGGCTGCTTCCTTGTGCATTCCCCATTGATGAAGTGTTTGGCCCAAGGGGACCGTCTTGAGGTTGTGTGCCAGGAGCTGAGCCCTGTTTTTCCAGAAGGCGTTCAAGTTCTCGTCACGCGCCCAGGCCGCGATGAAGGGCGCTCTGGAAAAGAACTCGAGGTCTGATCGACGGACGAAGCGGCGCGGCGCGGGAAAGGTCGATGGCGCGGTCTTGCTCCACGGGAGTGGGGGCGCAGCACGAGAGTCCGGCGCGCCCGGTTCTCCGGCGCAAGGAATCGGCGTTGTACGCTCATCGGTCATCCGAGGTCCCGTTCTCGTGCAGTGAGCACTGGCTCGGCTGTTCGGCTCGATCACGTGGCGTGGCACGCATATGAAATCGATGCGCCCGCGATTCGTCGTTCGGCGTCTAGCGCCGGTCCTTGAACTTGTACTGCATCAGGTCCTGCGGGCTGAGGCCCCTGCGTAGTCGAGCCCGTGACTCGGCGATCAAGTTCCACTCCTCGTCGGTGAAGTGCGACATGCCCCGCTCGACCGCGACGCGGACGAGATCGGCCCGGCTGTGCGTGTCGAGCGCGCGATGGATTGCCGCGATGTGATTGTTGACGGTCGCCTCGGAGCGATGAATGAGCCTGACGATCTCGGCGGTCGAGCACCCGCACGCGATGAGGTGGAAGACCTCGAACTCGCGGTTGGACAGCTCGGAGAGGAGGTAGTGGCAGCTCGGCGTGGCGAGGGTGTCCGCCTCGATGGGCGGTTCCCAGCGGGTCTCCTGGGCGGTCAGGAAGATGCCCTTGTGCCCGAAGTCCTCCTCGTCGAGCGGGAACAGGTTGACCAGGACGCGGGTCTTGCAGGCGATCATGTAGAACATGTCGTGCTCGCCGGTCTCAAGGACGCGCCGCATCCGCACCGTCCTCTCGTCGGCCGCGTCCCTGCGCATCCCCGCTTGGTGGAGGGTCTTGCCCAGGTGGGCCGTCGTCAGGCCGTGCGCCCGGAGCTGGGCGTTGTTGTTCCAGAAGTCGCACAGTGTCTCGTCACGCGCCCAGGCCGCGATGAATGGGGCTCTGGAAAAGAACTCGAGGTCGGATCGACGGACGAGGCCGCGCGGCGCGGGAAAGGTCGATGGCGCGGTCTTGCTCCACGGGAGTGGGGGCGCAGCTCGAGAGTCCGGAGCGCCAGATTCTCCCGCGTCACGGACCGGCGTTTCACGCTCAACCGCCATCGGAGGCCCTGTTCTTGTGCAGCGAGCACTGGCTCGGCTCCAGCTCAAACTCGTCCGGAGAACTCCACGCGATGCGTTCTCGGTGGCGCATCTCCTCGGCGCCAAGGCCCCGGCGGAGAGCCGACCTGGACCGGACGACCTGGTTCCATTCCTCGTCGTTGAAGTGCGAGATGCCGCGCTCGACCGCGATGCGAACGAGGTCTGCCCGGCTGTGCGTGCCGAGCGCCTTGTGAATGGCGCCGATGTGCTTGTCGACGGTCTTCTCTGAGCGGTGGAGGGTCCCGGCAATCTCCGACGTGGAGTAGCTGCGCGCGATGAGATGGAAAACCTCGAACTCGCGATCGGAGAGCCGGGCCAAGACCGAGTCAGAGCTGGGGGTCCTGAGCGTGTCGGCCTCGACGGGCGGGTACCAGTGGTTTTCCTGCGAGATCGCGACAGCCCCTGGATGCCCGAAGTCCCGCTCGTCGATCGGGAAGAGGTTGATCAGGACACGGGCCCTGTCGGTCAGGACGTAGAACGAGTCGGGCTCAAGCGAGTCGATGACGCGCCGGACGCGTTCGTTCCGCTCGTCGGCCGCGTCCTTCGGCATGATCTGGTCGAGCGTCATACCGAGCTCGACCGAGGTCTTGCCGAGGGCGCTGACCCTGGCCTCGTTCATCCAGAAAATCCGGAGCCGGTCGTCATGCGCCCACGCGGGCAGTGACGGGTGAGCGCCGAAGAACTCCAGATCGGACAGTCGGATCAGCTCGCGACCCGGCGGGTAGGTCGAGGGCGCTGTGTCGCTCCAGGGGAAGGGCTTCGGGCTCTCTGATCGAGGCTCGGACTGGGGCTCGGAGCGCGTCATCGAGTCCTCCGACTCCCCATCTTTGGCATCGAAGACTCGTTCACTCATCGGAAACCACTCCAGCAGAGGCGGTTACACGGGAATGGCCAGAACCCCCCACAGCATAGTGAGTACCCCCTCAGATGGACACCTGAACGACCAGCAGACCCTGGGCATTGTCCAGTCATGGTTTCAGGTTGTCGGATCAGAGCCCGCGATGGTCCGACCGTTCCGACTCGTCGCTTGTTCGGGTCGCGGTTCGATCCAGCGGAACGAGTGAGACGAGCACCCTTGTGGGATCCGCCATCTTGTAGGAGGCGTCGGGGCGCTCGGTCTCGATGACGCTGAGCATGCCGGCGGCTCGGACGCCAGGCATGACATCCTTCAGTGAGCGGCCGAGCGCGCACTGTCGCTTGGAGACGAAGCGATTCTGCGCGGATTCATCCACGCAACACGCAGAGCCTCGTCTCGCACCCAGGCTCGAAGCGTCTCGCAAGACGAGAGAAACTCGATGTCCCCCCCGGCGGCGAGGCGGCGTTTCCTGACATCAAGCGGGCGATCAGCAGGAGCCAAGTGCAGGGCGACTCCGGGCGCCGATCCGGCGGCTCGATTTCGAGCTGCATCGGCCTGGGACGCCCCGATCTTGGTCGCGCCATTGATATGAGGTCCCTCGTCCGATTCGGCCTTGACCCGTACAGGCGGAGTATCTCATGGCACGCACAGACAGAGCGCAGAATGCCCGTTCCAGGCTCAGAATACTGACGCAACGGGCGCCCAGAAAGGGCGTCTCAACCTGTTCAACTTCGCCGAGCGAATACGCCCCGGAGCGGACCGGAAATCGAAGAGTCGATCTGTCGTAGCGACCGACTGGCCTCGGGACCTGCCATCGCCGAAGAAGAACCCGCACGGACCCGGCCAACCGGCCGCATCCTGGGTCTGCGAGGTCGGTATAGGTGAAAAGTCTCGCCACGGGGGCGTTTCCCCCGCTGGGTGGGCGCGAGGAGCATCACAATGAGAAGCACGGTACGAGTTGGTGGAGCGGTCCTGCTCGCGGCACTGGTCGCGGTCGCGGGGACCACAAGCGTGGCGATCGCCCAAAACGGCGAGGCCGCGGCGGCGAAAAAGCCTGACTACCCCCCGTTTGACAAGGTCTCCAAGGACCTGACCAAGGTCGTCTCCACGACCGATGGTTCCAGCGGCTTGTACGACCTGTACAAGGACGACAAGACCGGCAAGCTGCTGGCCGTCCTCAACGCGGGGTACGAGAAGCAGCTGATGATGATCTCGTGCACGATCTCGGGCGGCGACCCGCAGGCGGGCGTCATGGGCCCGACCCACTACGTCAAATGGGAGAAGATCGGCAAGCAGCTCGCACTCGTTGCGCCGAACCTCGGCGTCCGAACCAGCGGCGACAAGCAGGCCAAAGACTCCGTCGAGCAGCTCTACACGGGCCGCGTGATCCTGAGCGTCCCGATCGTCTCGATGAAGGGCTCGCGCCCGGTCATCGACTTCGGCGCCATGGCAACGCAACAGTCCGGCAAGTTCTTTGGCCCCGCGGTCTTCGCCGGGTACGGCCCGTCGAGCGGCGCCGTCAACGCGCGCCTCGCGAAGCTGACCAAGGCCAAGGCGTTCCCCGAGAACGTCATCGTTGAGTACCAGCTCCCGCGGGCCAGCGGCCAGATCATCCGGCTTTCCTACGACGTGAGCGCGCTCAAGGGCACGCCCGGGTACAAGCCCCGCAAGGCCGACTCACGCGTCGGCTACTTCTACGACTTCCACGAGGACTACGCCAAAACCGCCAACAAGGACGTGACGGACCGCTACATCTCGCGTTGGAACATCGAGAAGGCGAGCGACAAGCTCAAGATCAGCCCCCCGAAGCAGCCGCTCGTCTGGCACATCGAGCACACCACGCCCGTTCGTTTCCGGCGCTACGTCCGTGAGGGCATCGAGCTGTGGAACGAGGCGTACCGCGAGATCGGCATCGACGGCGCCCTCGAGGTCCGCCAGCAGGACGCCGAGACGAACTCGTTCATGGACATTGATCCTGAGGACGCCCGGTACAACTTCTTCCGCTGGAACACGTCCGACCAGGGATACGCGATCGGTCCGAGCCGCACGAACCCGCTGACGGGCGAGATCCTCGACGCGGACGTCGTGTGGCACCAGGGTCTGACGCGGGCCGTGAGCGGCATGCTCTCGAGCCTCTCCGAGGACCTGACCGAGCAGACGTTCAGCCCCGAGACGCTGGCGTGGCTCGACGCGAACCCGGACTGGGATCCTCGCGTTCGTCTTGCCTCCCCCGAGCACCAGGCGCAGGCGTTGGCGATGCGCGCGGTCGACGCCCAGGGCGCGACCGAGCACGAGCTGGGCGAGAACGATCACCCGTGGACGCGCTGGGCGAGCGATCAGACGAACACGTCTTGCAAGATCGGCAACATGCTCTCTGTGGACATGTCGCTGGCGATGACCGCGATCAGCGCGGGCCTGCTCGACGGTGGCGACGAGAGCGACATGCTCGACGGGCTGCCCGAAGAGTTCATCGGGCCGATGATCCGCTACATCACGGCTCACGAGGTCGGGCACTGTCTGGGCCTGCAGCACAACATGGCCGCGTCCACCATCCGTACGCTCGAGGAGATCAACTCCGAGGGCTACGAGGGCCCGACCATCGGCTCCGTGATGGACTACTGCGCTCCGAACATCAACCACGAGCTGGGCGAGGTGCAGGGCCCGTACGCGACGCCGACCGTCGGCCCGTACGACCACTGGGCGATCGCCTTTGGCTACGGCCCCGAGAAGGACCTGGAGAAGGTGCTCAGCCGCGTCGGCGAGCCCGACCTGATCTACGTCAGTCAGATCGCGATGAGTGTTGGGGCCGACCCGCGGAACATGACGTGGGATTTCGGGGCCGACAACCTGCAGTTCGCCGAGTCGCGTCTCAGCCTCGCAGGGGACCTTCGGGAGCGTTTGCTCGCGGACGTCGTCGAGAAGGGCGAGCCGTGGGCGGTCGCGCGCCGGCGCTTCGGCGCCCTGATGGGCACGCACGTCCAGTCGCTGTTCATTGCCTCGAACTGGATCGGCGGCTCGTTCACCAACAACGACTTCAAGGGCGATCCCGGCGATCGGGCGCCGATCGAGGACGTCCCGGCCGAGCGCCAGCGCAAGGCTCTGAACCTCATCATCGACAACTCGTTCGAGGATGACTCGCTCGGCTTCACGCCCGAGATCGTCCGCCACCTCGGCAAGGAGTACTGGTGGGATCCGTCCGGCATGAACGAGCTGATGGCCGACCCGAGCGTCACCGTCCACGACTCCGTCGGCGGCATCCAGGCTCTGGCCCTCACGCTCGTGATGAACCCGGCCACGCTCCGCCGGGTCTACGACAACGAGTACCGCACCAGCGGGCAGGATGACGTCTTCACGCTCAGCGAGCTGGTCACGACCGTGACCGACTCGGCCTGGCGCGAACTCGCCTCGCCAAGAGGTGGCACGTCCGGTGAGGTCTCCAGCTTCAGGCGGAACCTCCAGCGAGAGCACACGGAGCGCCTGATCACTCTGGCCCTGCTCGACCGCACGTCGAGTCCCTCGCTGCGGACGATCGGCACACTGGCGACGGCGGAACTGCGCCGCATCGACAAGATGGCCGACAACGCCCTGTCGTCCAAGACGGACCCGTACACCAGCGCTCACCTGAGCGACGTGCGGACCCGGATCGCCAAGGCGCTCGACGCCGCGTACGTGATCGATCGCTAAGCGACCCATCGGGCGTCATCTGATTCTCACCAGCGCCGGGCCCCCACGGGCCCGGCGCTTTCGTGCGCCCGTACGATGACATCATGGACCAGGAGCCGAGGCTCAAGCGAGCGCTCTCTCTGCCGACCCTGACCCTCTACGGGCTCGGGACGATGGTGGGAGGGGGCTTCTATGCCTTGATTGGCAAAGTTGCGGGCGAGGCGGGGATGCTGGCGCCGCTGGCGTTCATGGTCTCAGCGCTTGTCGCGCTCGTGAGCGCGCTGTCGTACGCGGAGATGTCCTCACGCTTCCCGGTCAGCGCCGGCGAGGCGAGGTACGTGCGCGAGGGGCTGCGTCGCGTATGGCTGGCGCGGGTGGTCGGCTGGGGTGTTGTGCTGACCGGTGTCGTCTCGGCGGCCACGCTCTCGGTCGCGTTCTCCGGGTTTCTTCACGATCTGGCTGGCGTCCCGACCTGGGTTAGCCGGCTGAGCGTGATCCTGCTGCTCGTCGCGATCGCGTCCTGGGGCATCGCCCAGTCCGTCGCGCTGACGATCGTCATCACGGTGATCGAGGTCGGCACGCTGCTGGTCCTCGTCGGCGCCTCGGGCGGGGCGATCGCGGATCTGCCCTCGCGCGCCGGCGACATCTTCATCCCGGGCAGCGTCGCGGCGACGCTCGGGATCGGCTCGGGCGCGTTCCTGGCCTTCTACTCGTTCATCGGTTTCGAGGACATGGTCAACGAGGCCGAGGAGGTGCGCAACCCGAGACGCACGCTCCCGATCGCGATGATCCTGGCTCTTTCGATAACAACCTTGCTGTACATGCTCGTTTCGGTGGTCAGTGTGCTGGCGGTGGGCCCGGAACAACTGGCGGCGAGTGCGACCCCGCTGGCCACGCTCGCAACGACGGTCGGGTTGGGCGGGGCGGGCGCGGTCACGATTGTGAGCATGCTCGCGGGCGTCAACGGCGCCCTCGTCCAGATCGTCATGGCCTCACGGGTGATTTACGGCATGGCCCGCCAGGGCGACGCCCCCAAGAAGCTCTCAAGCGTTCATCCCCGCACGCAGACGCCTCTGCTCGCCACGCTGATCGTCGGGTGCGTCGTTCTCGTGCTCTCGCTGGTCTTGGAGCTCGTTGCACTCGCGAAGCTCACGAGCGCGATCATCCTGCTCGTGTTCATGCTGGTCAACGTTTCGCTCCTGATGCTCAAGAGCCGCGAGAAGCGATCGGGCGCCGACCCGCACCGGGGCTGGATCCGTGTGCCGGCGTTCGTCCCGGCGCTCGGCGCGATCGTGTGCCTGGCTATGGTCGGGATGGAACTCTGGCGACAGATCGCCTGAGCAGCGACTAGAGAGGGTCGCTGTCGGCGTCCTTCGAGGCGCCGCCATTCCCATTCCCATTCCCATTGCCGTTGCCCTTGCCGTTCCGGGGACCGAAGATGGCGTGGGTGACCCAGTTCGTCCAGAGCAGGGCGAAGGCGATTGCGAAGAGGAAGAACGCGACCTCGAACTTCCCGAGGCCGCAGGCGGCCCCGATCGCGGCGACCGCCCAGATCGCCGATGCGGTCGTCAGGCCCCGGACCGCCTTCTTGGAATGCAGGATCGCCCCCGCGCCAAGGAATCCGACCCCCGAGATGATGTAGCTGAGCACCCGGGTCGGGTCTGTGCGGATCGTTTCCCCGGTCGCGTTGTCCGCCATCAGCTCGACGCCGAGGATCGCGAAACCCGCGGCCCCGACCGCGATAAGGACCATGGTCCGCGTGTCGGCGGGCTTGTCCGAGCGGGACCGCTCCCAGCCCAGCAGGCCGCCCATGAGCGCCGCGGCGAGCAGGCGGACAAGCAACTCAAGGCGGTGACTGCCCGCGAGAGGGGTGTCTGTCAGAACCGCGAGAAACGGAAGTCCAAGTTCTGTCAACACGATCCTCCGTCCAATGGCCCAACAGAGCATAGGGGTTGTGTAAAGGAACAAATGAGGACGGGTGGCGTCGAGCGGGCTCTGTACGGGTTCTCGGACCTGTGTTCGAGGGCACATCCGAGGGTCGATCCCAGATGTTCGCAAGGGGACGATCGTCGGGATCGTGCTCGATCGAGGCCGGACTCGTCCCCGCGATCCTGGGGCGCGTTCGACCGCTCGGTTGACCTACGACCGCGGTGCGGTGACACTTCCTCACCTCGGGGCCACGGATGGATCCCGGCCGGCCTCCGGACGTACCGGAGGCGGGCCCTGCGGGCGAAAGCACGCCCGCGAGCGTGGGGGGCCCGGAGGCGACCCTTCCGTCAGTAGTGGATCACACCCCCGGCGCCGGGCGGCGCTGGTGCAGTTGGAGCTATCAATGGCAGCGCGAACCGGAGCGAGCGTCGGCGTCGCCGTCACCATCACGATCCTGGGAGTGCTCAGCCTCGGGCTGTTCGTCCTCTCGATGGTGTTCTACGGCAATGCGTCGAAGGCGGAGCAGGAGAAGTCTCAGGTCGAGGCCGAGGCCGAGGACTTCATCAAGGCGTCCGAACGCGAGCGCGAGAGCGTGCGCCGAGCCCTCGGTCAGGCCCAAGATGATGGGGGCAAGAGCGTCGTGGACTATCTGCTGAAGCAGATGGGCGAGAGCATGACGCTCGCCGCGGGACCCGATTCGTCCGATCTGACCGCGTCCGGCCTTCGAGATCAGATCTCGAGTCTGGGCGGCGGAGAGAGTGACTCGCTGTCGGGCATGATCCGTGACCGCGACGCGACGATCGCCGACCTCGAGACCCGTCTCACCGAGGCCGAGGCGGATCGCCAGGATGCGCTGTCCCGCGCCGCCGACGAGTCCGCGCGGGTTGCCGTGATCGAGAACGAGTTCGCGGACGCGGGCGACGCCATGGGCGACGAGGTCGGCACGATGCGGAGCGATCTGCAGGGCGTGTGGCAGCGTGTCACTGATCTCGAGACCGATATGAACGATCGGGTCGGGCGCATCCAGGACGACGCCGACGCGGAGCAGCAGCGCAACCGGAGCACGATCGCAGAGCAGCGCCAGGAGATCCTCGTGCTCAAGGAGCAGGTCTCCCGCCTTCGCGGCGAAGGCCAGTCGGACCGTGTGAAGCCGCTGAGTGAGGAGGCTCTCGCCGACGCCAACGTGAGCCGCGTGGACCCCGTCGCCCGTGAGGTGGTGCTCTCGATCGGTCGAGGCCAGAAGGTCATCCTCGGCATGACATTCGCCATCTACGCCAACGCCACGGATATCCGCCCGGACCCGGTGACGGGCGAGTACCCGCTCGGAAAGGCGGTCGTTGAGGTGACGCGCGTCAACGACGGTTTCAGCACGGCCCGGATCATCGAGGAGTCCCGCGGCAACCCCATCGTTCGTGGTGATGTCGCCGCCAACGCGGTCTACGACCCGAACAAGACCTACAAGTTCCTCGTCTACGGCAACTTCGACATCGACGGCGACGGCATCGATACCCCGCTCGAGGGAGAGGACCTCAAGGCCCTCGTCCAGCGCTGGGGCGGCGACCTGACCACCGTCATGAGCGGCGACCTGGACTACGTCGTTCTGGGCGAGAAGCCCGTGCTCGGCCCCGAGCCGCCCACCGGTTCTCCCGTTGAGGTTGTCGAGGAGTTCCTCCGGCGCAAGCGGATCATCGAGAAGTACGACGGTCTGTTCGAATCGGCCACCACCGTTTCGATCCCGATCCTCAACCAGAACCGCCTCCGCACGCTCATCGGTGACTTCCCCGGCTGAGCCCCCAGCGAGAGACACCCATGGGCGCCCGTCCAGCCGGGCCTTCCGCACTCCAGCGGACGGTCATCCACCCGGCGATCTACTACGCGATCCGCGGCGCGCTCGTGGCGCCTGGTGTCGCCGGACTCGGACCGTCGATCGACGTCGCCCGCAAGGCCGGTCGCGCGTTCGGCTCGGCCCGGTTCAACCGCAAGCGCGTTGTGCGCGCGATGGGGCACATCGAGCAGGCGCTGCCCGAACTCGACGAGCCGGCGCGTCACGCGCTGGCCATCCGGTCCTACGAGCACCTCTTTGAGCTCGGTGTCGAGCTGACCGCCTGCTCGCGCACGATCTCCGAGGACGCCTGGCCCCACCACATCCGCCTCAGTGACATCAAGCACGCGATCGACGTCCTGCTCACCGGCAAGCCGACGATCCTCATCACCGGGCACTGCGGCAACTGGGAGGTCCTGGGCTTCACCGTCGCCCTGCTCGGCTTCAAGGTCCAGAGCATCTACCGCCCGCTCGATGTCCGCCCGCTCGACACCTGGGTCCGCGAGTCGCGCGGTCGTCGGGGCATGATGCTGCTCGACAAGTTCGGCGCAATGCACCAGCTCCCCGAGATCATGCGCTCGGGCAAGGGCGCCCCGGCCTTCGTCGCCGACCAGAACGCCGGCGATCGCGCGATGTTTGTCCCCTACTTCGGTCGCCTGACCTCGAGCTACAAGTCGATCGGTCTGCTCGCGCTCGAGCACGACGCGACGCTCATCGCGGGCATGGCCAGGCGCCTGCCGCGGGGCTCGGGCGCCGGGGCGGTCCGCCACCCCGGGGCGCTCGACTACAACATCGAGATCCAGGGCGTGCTCGAGCCGGAGGACTACCGCGCCCAGGAGGACCCGATGTTCTACCTCACCGCGTGGTACCGGCGGGCGGTCGAGCAAATGGTTCGAATCGCGCCGGAACAGTACCTCTGGATGCACCGGATGTGGAAGAGCCGCCCGAGGCACGAACGCCTCAACCGACCCTTCCCGGAGCCCCTCCGGAGAAAGTTGGCGGCCCTGCCCTGGGTCTCGGACGAGGATGTCGAGCAGATCGTGGACCGGTCCGACCAGGACCGCGCGTTTCTCGCTCAGCACAACCTCAGCCGCATGCCCTAGGTGGACGTTTGTCACGGGAGACCGGGTTCCGCGTTGCCCCTCTCCGTGTACCGTGAGATACTGACCCGCGAAGGCGGGCTGGAGGACGACCGATGAGCGATGACGATGGTGGACGCCTCGAAGAAGTACGCGTGCTGATCGTCGATGACGACCGGGACGTGCTCGAGTCGATCGACGCGGTCTTCCAGGCCGAGGGCGCGGCGACCATGGTCGCGATGGACGGCGATGAGGCCGTCAAGATCTGCCACGAGGACCCGCCCGATCTGGTGGTTCTCGACGTGATGCTGCCCAAGCGTTCGGGCTTCCTTGCGCTCGAGAAGATCAAGGGGCGCGAGAACTCGCCGCTGGTCATCATGGTGACCGCCAACGAGGGCAAGCGTCACCAGGCGTACGCCGAGAGCCTCGGCGTGGACGACTACCTGCTCAAGCCGGTCCCGCTGAGCCGCCTGTTGGACACCGCGGTGGACCTGCTCGACAAGCGGGACGCCGAGGAAGACGACGAGGACTGAGCCCACGATTCGGCGATCTCCCGGCACGCCCGCTCCGGGGACGCAACAATGCCCCCCGTGGCCAGTCGCAAGAAACGACAACTCGTCCTGCTCAAGCCCGAGGATCCGCAGGATCCGATGGCGGGCTCCGAGCCTCTGGGCTCGCCTCAGGACTTCGAGGACGCCCTGGCCCCGTTCAACACCGCCCGCGACGGGTCCGAGGGCTCATCCGTAGGCACGGTTTTCCTCTACGGGCCCGGCATCGTCGTCGAAGTCCCCCGCGGGCATGACGTCATCCAGCAGGCCCTGGTGACCGTGCTGGAGGAGGACATCGCCTTCCACGTGCTGATGCGGATCTGCAAGGGCAACGCCTGGAAGCTCCAGGACGTCGAGTCCGGGCAGATCTTCGGGTAAGGCGCCGGGGCGAGTCGGTCGATCTAGGATTCATCATGCCGACCTACGTGTACGAGTATTTGGACGACAAGGGTGAGGGCACCGGCGAGTGCTTTGAGTTGGTCGAGTCGATCAAGGCCGACGCGCTCAGCGAGTACGAGGGGCGCAAGGTCCACCGCGTGCCCCAGGCGCCCAACATCGCGGGCAAGTGGTCAGACATGAAATCCAAGAGCGCTCTGAGCAACTCAAACCTCGAACGTTTGGGCTTCACCAAGTACGAGAAGAACAGCGACGGCGGGCTCTCGCGCGTCGCGGGCGACGAGGGCCCGAAGACCGTTAACCCGCTGGACGACTGAACGGGTCGCCCGGTCGCAGCGCCGGGCGGGCGCTGGCGCACAGCACGATCGAAACACCGAGCAGCGCGCCCGTCTGATTGTTCAGGTGCACGACGTCGAACCCGCCCGCCAGGAACAGCCCGATCAGCGCGAACGCCGGCCCGCTGTCGTACGAGCCGAGGCGCTCGCCTGCGGAGCGAACGAACCCGGACCCGAGCGCGACAGAGAAAACGCCGAGCGCCAGGGCCAGGCCGACGAGCCCGGTTGTCGCTCCGATCTGGATGAGCGTGTTGTGCGCATGATCGTGGACGGGCGGGGCATTCTCGGTGTCGCCCTCTGATTCGAGCGCCGAGCGCACGCTCGTCGCGTAACCGCCGAGACCGACGCCCTGGATCGGGCGGCGCTTCATCGCGTCAACGCC
>Ga0315336_1005552_pt1 | contig 13678 bp, 8 predicted proteins | sample ASW5metaG_FD_204512 | JGI IMG/M metagenome (GOLD analysis project Ga0315336, IMG submission 204512) | Ammonia-oxidizing marine archaeal communities from Monterey Bay, California, United States - ASW #5 | ecosystem: Environmental > Aquatic > Marine > Intertidal zone | place: USA: California...
TGCTGCGCTGCTTGATCGACCAGCGCGGCGATCACCCGTTTTGCTTCGTCCAGGGCGGAGGTCTGCTCCCAGCGGTCAGCCATTGAGTAGCTGTCGTCCAGCAGAATTAAATGATGGGTCGTTCCGCTGCCGAAAATCTGCCCCCACTGGCTGCGAAGCACCGGCCCGGCCAGCATCAGCACGACCAACGCCACGGCCGAGGTACGCAGCAGCAGCAACAGGAACTGTCGCAGTAGAATCCATTTTTTGTTCCGTTTCTCGCTTTCCAATAGAAATTCCATCGCGGCCCACCGAATGCGGCGATGCCGGCGCAAGTTGATCAGATGGATCAACAACGGCACGCCAACGAGCGGCAACCCGACGGTCAACAGCGATTGGAAAAGAAAGGACAATAAAAGCTCCTGGGGGGACCGCTTTCTCAATTACTGTGCGGTCCGGGAGGCAGGTGTGCCTCCGGCTAGTTACGTACTCACAAATTGAAACGACATGAGGTATGAGGGGCCCTGTCTGAGGCATCCTCCTTGGTATCAGTGCATTCGCGCAGCCATACGACCCGACAAAAATGCTGCAAGTGCCGCGTCGAGTGGTTCGCTGGTACGGATCAGGGTGTAGTCAACCGCGTCGCGGGCACATCCGCGGCGTAATGCGGACAAAAACCGATCGAGAGCCGCCAAATAGCCTTCTCGCAACGCCTGGGGATTGCATTTCATTTCTTGGGGCAACTCCAACCCTTCGAATCGTGTCGGACCCTCGAAAGGAAAATCAAGCTCGTCGTCGTCCATCACGTGCAGCACCAGCACATCGTGCCCGCGCTGACGCAATAGTCGCAGGCCGCGCAGCGTCGTCTGGACATCACCCAACAGATCGGAGACCAGCACAATCACTCCCCGCCTCGGGCTGACCTCGGCGATCTCCCGCAGAATGGCCCCGGTGTCGGTCTTGCTGCGCGGCTGGTTGGCGTCGAGCGTCTGGACGATCGTCTCCAGGTGTTTCTCCATGCTGCGCAACGGCGTCCTGGCTCGGATCGTTTCATCGAAGGCTAGGCAGGCGACTGCGTCGTGCTGTCGCAGGAGCAAGTACGCCAGGCTGGCCGCCGCGGTGGCGGCATATTCGAATTTGTTCAGCGGCCCGGAACCGTACTGCATGCTGGCCGACACATCGACCAGCAACGTGCAGCGCATGTTGGTGTCTTCTTCAAACTGCTTGACGTAGAGCCGGTCTTGCTTGGCCCAGACCTTCCAATCGACGTGCCGCAGGTCGTCGCCGGGCGTGTACTGGCGGTGTTGGAGAAATTCGACTGACTGACCGAAGTAGGGGCTGCGATGCATGCCGCTTAGAAAGCCCTCGACGACGTGCCGCGCGCGAATCTCTAGCCGCCCAATCCGTCGAATTGCTTCAGGATGCAAAAATCGCTTTGAATCGGGCGTCATTGGCCAACTCATCCTCCTGGGTCGGCGTCCGCTGCAGCAGCTCGCCGATGATGTCGTCGGACGTGACGCCGTCGCTTTCCGCGGCAAAGTTGACGACGATCCGGTGCCGCAGCACGGGTCGGGCCAACGCCTGGATGTCTTCGATCGTCACATGGCTTCGCTGTTGCATCAGGGTGCGGGCCTTAGCTCCGACAATCAGGAACTGCACGGCCCGCGGCCCGGCGCCCCAGGCAAGTTGCTCGCCGACAAACTCGGGAACGCCTCCTTCGCCCACCCGCGTCTGCCGGACTAAGGACAGCGCGTAGCGGATGATGTGATCGCTGGTAGGCACCTCGCGCACCATCCGCTGCAATTGCAGAATCTCTTCAGGAGCAACGACCGGCCCTATGTTGTCTTCTGCCAATACAGTGGTCCGCCGCGCGACCTCGAATTCTTCGTCGAAATTGGGATAGGTCACCAGCACCTTGAACATGAACCGATCTTGCTGCGCCTCGGGCAGCGGGTAGGTCCCTTCCTGTTCAATCGGATTTTGGGTCGCCAGGACAAAGAACGGGTCGGAGAGCTGATGTCGCACGCGACCGACAGTCACCTGACGTTCCTGCATCGCTTCGAGCAGTGCGGCCTGTGTCTTGGGTGGCGTGCGATTGATTTCGTCGGCCAGAATGATGTTGGAGAACAGGGGCCCTTCGAGAAAACGCATCTCCCGCTGACCGGTAGAACGGTTCTCCTCGATGATGTCAGTCCCAGTAATGTCGGCGGGCATCAGATCGGGCGTGAACTGGATCCGACTAAAGGAAAGGTTCAGCGCTTGGGCCAGCGAACTGATCAGCAGCGTTTTGGCCAAGCCCGGCACTCCCTCGAGAATGCAATGTCCGCGGCTGAACAGGCTGATCAACAGCTGCTCGATCACCTGGTCCTGCCCGACTATTACCTGAGCCAGCTGCTCACGAATCCGCCCAACGGCCAAGGACAATTGGTCCCGCGAGGCGGCCTCTTCAGAATGTTCCACAGGTGCATTCCTCCTTGGGGGTGCAAGTTCCTTTGTCGGGCTGACCGGCAAGCGTGCCACGCTGCTCACGCTGAGCCCCTGCCGGGTGTTGCCGTTTAGCGCTGAAAAATGGGCAGATAGGCGTTTTCCAATTGCAAGATAACCAGGTTCAGCGCAGTGGTATAAACGGGCCCCAGGTAGCCCTGTTGCCAGAGGGCGACCGTCTGGTCTCCAATTTTCAAAGTTTTCGCTTCGCCAATCAACCGCTCTTGGACCGCTTGGCGATAGTTTTCCCAGGTTTCATCTCCTTCGCGATACTGGACCTGAGCATAGTAAAAGTGGGCGTAATGCCAATGGCCAAAGGTGTCTCTGCTGGCGGGAGAGAGCTTTTTTTCACAGTAAGCGAGCATCTTGGGGACATATTGGTCATCGTATTGCCCGGCATTGTAGAGACTAGCAATCGCGGCGGCGGTGATTGCTGGGCGGGGGCCGCCACCTTTGGAACTGTATTGAACGCCGCCTTCCTTGGTCGTGCAATTGTGGATGTACTCGACCGCCTTTTCAATGATCTCGCTGGGAACCGGGATGCCGGCATTGCGACAGCCGCGCAGTCCCTGGACCTGCGTGATGGTCGTCGAGCCTTCGTCAAATCCGTTGCCGTCCTTGGCACTGACATATCCCCAGCCGCCGGCGCTGGTTTGCGCCTGGCCGGTAAACTCGACCGCCTTGGTTAACACCCGCACCAACTCCTGTTGCCGATCGTAGTCTTCTTCTTCGCCGATCACTTGCGAAAGAAACAGCATGGCAAAGCCGTGGCCGTAAGTGTAACGATCGTCGTCCTTGTCACCGATCAAACCGTTTCTTCGACTGCGACGGGTAAGAAAGTCGACCGCTCGGCGGATGTTCTCGGCGTACTTGCCTTGGGTGGTGGTCGAGCCCTCGCACAACATCGCCAGACCGACCAGCGAAGTCATGGCCGTCGGATAGCGGCCTTGCGCTGTCCAGCGCCCCTGTCTGTGTTGCTGATAGGCAAGCCAGTCGAGCCCGCGTTCGACGGTTTCTCGGACCTGAGGACTCTCGACGGCGGCGGTTGCGTCGCCAGCTGCCGAAAAGGTCACACCGGCAACCAGCAGTCCCATCGCAACGCTCAGCAAACGGCGTCCCGGGGAAACCAAACCGGTTGGAGTCGTTGGGCATTCTGTCGCCGGCAGGGCTAGACTCAATTGGCGGTTCATAGTTGCGTTTCCGCAGTCTTCGGCTTCAGCCGTTGAACAGTTTTTCGACAATCGCCTGCAGGCCTTTGGAACCTCGTTCCGATTCCGCTCCCGCTTCGTACGTGACCGGTGGTTCGGGTGGACGCGGCATGGCAGTGAACTTGAGATTGATAGCCTTCCCCGCCATTTCGATGGCCACCGTGTGCTGCTGCGGATCGGCCACTCGCACCACACATTTCGACCTACCCGAGGGAGGCAGATCGTCGTTTTGATACAACAACCGCCCCGTCGCCTTTTCCAGGACCAACATGCTGATCGCCCCGCCGCCGCCCCGTTGGTCGCGGCGGCGGGTCGTGATTCCGACGAATGCCAGCAACGGCAGATCGACCGGCTGGGTAAGCATCAGCGGTTTCTGATCCACTTCTGCCGGTCGCTGCCACAGCGGCGCGCCAGTTTGACGATTATAAAGCGAAATCTGTCCTCGAATCACGGCGTAATCTCGCCCCGTCAGTCCCTGAATGTTGACAAACTGTGTAGCGGTGGCACCGGTCCCTCGACCCGTTGGGCTCCTGAGCTTGACTGAAGCGGGGTGGTTTCGGACGAAAACAAAGTTATCGGAACCGGCCAGCAGATGAATCTCGTTGACCAGCGGATCGGCTTGAGTCGACTGGTCAACTACGATGCGCCCGTCCGCCGCGTCGACGATCACACATCGACCGGCTGGTTCGAACAGGCCGACAAAACGCCCCTGGGCGACGTCGATCCGGGTGAGTTTGTTGAAGTGGTGCTTCCAAAGCACTTCGCCCGAGAAGGCATCGGACGCAACAAGCTCGCGGCGGCCGTCAATCAGGGAGCGCCAGCGAATCACCTTGCGGCCTAGCGTCGACAGCTGCTCGTTCCAGGCTGGCACGGCGACCTTTCCCAAACTTCGGCCATCGAGTGTACTAAACACGAAGGCCTCTTTGCTCCCACGAGGAACGGCAAAGACGTAGTGCTGGTCGCCGTACAGATCGCAGCCGGTGGGGACGTCGTCGCGCGTCCATTGCACCGTGTCGGTCAGGACATCGACGCAAACTAAACTCCGCTGGTTCTGATACACGAAACTCTCGTGGGACAGCGGCCCTAGTACGCCTACCCATTGCCCATCCAACTCAGCCCTCAGGGCCCGGTGCGATCCGAACCGAGTTGCAGCACTTCTGCGTACGGGTGCTGCGTTAGGATTGGCACTGCCGAGGTTGCTTATCACGTTGGTCCGCCAGAGGACCGTCGGGGGCGCGTTCTCGCTCGCAGCGAGTGTGTCGAACGCGACTAGTTGGCGCCCCAGAGACATCAACAACAGATTACCTCGAGATATGCAGTAGCTTGTACTGGGATGATACTGCGGCTGGTAGCGACTTTGGCTACTTAGCACGGCTTGATACGTCTCGCGGCCATGGCTATCGCGCAGCAGCACTTTTCCGTTGCCTCCTCGGTTGGAGAAGAAGAGATTCGACGTGCCGAGAATCGAATCGGTACGCTCCAGGGGCACGCCCAGCCATTGATCTCGGGCAACGCGGTTACCGGAATTCGCTTCGTGCGTGACTTCGGCGACTTCGACTTTACCGTAGGGCCATTCGACGAGCGGATCTGACCCGACGGAACGCCATTGCTCCAGACACTCGGCTCCCGTTTTTCCGTCCAGGCAGACTACCTCGGCCAGTGGGCCAGCCAGCTGGTCATCGTACCGTAAGGCCGCGCGGTGTTGGCCGGAATGGTGCAACAGTTGGGCGATGCGAGCGACCGCCTCGCTGCGGAGCTGTGGGTCGGACTGTTCGCCCAGGCGGAGCAGAATCTGTTGAGCGGCTAGCAGTTGCCCCTGTTGGGTAAGTTGACGTGCCCGATCCATCCACCACGGAGCGGCAAGCGGCAGCGATCCAAAGGAATCGACCATCAGCGCCGTGCTCTGGTCGGCGTCCCAGGCAGTTCGATCCTCGAACAGCTGGCGCAGCTGTGTCTCGATCGTCAACCGCTGGTCGCTGGCAGCCTGTTGCCAAATTGTATCGACTTGGGCGCGAATCCAGCGGGCCACGCGGACCTGGCGCTGCTGGCCAATCTCCAGCAATTGGCTACTCTGCTCGGCTGCGGCGAACATCTGCAGGCAGACTGCGAACGATTCGAGCAACTCGCCCGCTTCGAGCAGGCCCTTGGCCTCGATCCGCATCAGCGTAAGCTGCTCTCTACCGGGCTGTTGTTGCAATTGACGCAGCAGAGGGAGCCGCTGTCGGAATGTGGAAAAATCGTCGTCCAACGCCTCGGCCAGACATTCGCTGAGCACTTCGCGGGTTCGCAGATCGGAGGCGTCGGTCTGATAGGCGGTTTGGAAGTATTCGATCGCCTTGGAGAGATCGCCCTCGTTGTAAACGATCTCGCCCAACGTGCGTAGCGCATCGACGTCGTGCGGACTGTTGGCCAGCTGCTGCTGCGACTGACGACGCAAGACCTCGACCTGATCGAAGCGATCGAGATTGCGGCCGTTTTGAGAAATGACTGTTCCCCGGTGACAAATCAAGTTGCCGAGCACCTGCCCGGCGCGGGCCTTGCTGCGGGCGACTATCTCACCCGACTGAAGTTCGACGGCAATCACTTCGGCCGACGACAAGGGGAGGTAGTACCTACCTCTACTGAAAAACCCTTGGCCGGTGGGAATGCTCCCGGGCGGTAAAGCGAGCTTGGGGCGCGGCCAGACCGACTGGCCGTCGATGAGCGAGACCGCCCTCAGGTCTTCTTTTCCGACCAGCAACGCGCGGTCCTGGTCGACCGTGGCCAGGTAGATCGCTTTCTCTCGATCGATTTTCCACAGCAACTCGCCGGTCTGCAGATCGAGACAGTGGAGGGAATCGGACTCGGGAGGTGTGAGCAACACGCGTCCCTCGGCGATGCGCACGGAGCTGTCGATCCAGCCTCTTTGAGGGTTCGCGTTCTGACGGCTGCGGCGGCGCATGCCCAAGGGAAATTCCGCGTCGTTCTTGTTCGGGTACCGATAGGCCCAGGCCAACGACCGTTTAGCCAGATCGATTCCAACCACGGCTCCAGCGCCGGTGGGACAAACCAAGATTCCCGCTTCGTAGGAAGGCATCGAAGCCTGCAGTCGCCGAGTGCTGTCGAACAGAATTCCTGCTTCAAGCATCGCGAGCTGTTGCTGCCATTTCATTTCGCCGGAACGACTATCGATGGCAACCAGATACACTTCGCCTTCTCCCTTGATCTCGGCTAGTGCAAAGAGCGAGTGTCCCAGGGCCAATGGTGCGCCAAGAAAAAACGCACCTGACAAACCTCCTGAGCTGTTGGCCCCGTCGATCTCCCAGACCAGTTTCCCTTCGGTCGCCAGATCGTAAGCACAGAGCCTATTGGTTTGAGGTGTGACTTCCTTGGAAGCGAAGGGCACCGCAGCCCAGACGTCCCTAGCACGGGCCCCAGGCGCTGCGAGATCGCGAATCACAAAGACTCGCTGCCCGTCGCTGCTGATTTGGTTGTAAAGCCGGTCCTCCCAAACACGGCGGGCGAAAGATTGCGTCGGCTCGGCATCGGAGAGGTCTTCGCGCCCACCTGAGCCGGCATTGATCAGCCGATCGAATTCAGAAACGCTCTGAGGCTGCGTCTGCCAGACAAGCTTGCCAGTGACGAAATCGACCGCCACCAAATTGTGCGCTGATCGAATCAGGATCGTATCGCCCACGGCCAGCGGAGTGCCGGCAACCGGGGCGATCGTTTTGCGTCTGGAAAACTCGGCCGCCAAATTGTCATACACAGCGATCAATCGCGGATGCGCCAGTAGCCGGACCTGCCACCGCACGCGCATATGGGGCAATCCTCCTTCGACCTGCCCGTTACGGCTGGGATTACCGCCGTGAGTAAGCCACTGCTGCTCGGGCGTCGACGCACTCGTGGCGGCGGCTCCGACTGTGTCACGGAGCCAGGCAATGGGATTATCGCGGGCCGCTTTGAGCTGATGATTCTCTCCGGCGATTTGCACACTACGAAAGTTGCGGATCAAAAGTGATTCAACCAACTCTTGTGCGCGATCAGACCGCCCGGCAGCCAACCAATTGACGGCGGCCAACACGGAAAGTTGCGGATCGAACCGCGCAGTCGCGTCAGGAGCGTCTAGCAATTGTTGGTAGCTTCGGGCAGCCGCGAAGTGCTGGCCCCGATCGGCTTGGATCTGCGCTAGCAGCAACGTTGCTTCGTAACCGGCCGGTGTAAAAAAGAATCGATTTGCCACACGACGCAGCCTGTCCAAGTCGCCGGCGGCCAGCGCCTCCTTCAGGGATCGTTGCGCTTCGGGTCCGAACGTGGTTTGATAGGCCTCGCGCCCTGCAGGCTGCAACGCGCCGATCATCTGCAACGCCCGGAGTTTCAAGCCGATGAGCTCCTGACCGGCAGCTCGGCCCACAAAGGCGTCTTCTTCGGCGGCAAGCACCTCGTCGAGGAAACGAATCGCTTGAGAATACTCACCGGCGGCGATCCGTTCTGCGGCGGTGGCAATTCCCCGTGACTTGGAACGGTCTGACGGCAGAAAGACGCCTTCGTACCCTGGCTGAGCATCCGCCGCGGCAGACCCGCCTTTTGCAACGACTGACTGCTGAGCGTCACAGACGATTGGCACAAGTGATACCAACGTCACAGCCAACAGGCGGGCGACCGGGACATCGATTTTGGGAATCGAAACCATACGACAGACCACGGGTGAAGTAGACCAATCGACTCGTGCGTCGTTCTCTACCATAGCTACAGGACCAACGAGTCAATCGTCCTGAAATGAGACAGGCCGGATAAACGGACGATCTCCTGACGTCATGGAGAGCAGATCAGGCGAAAAGCCGGCGGATACCCCCTATGGGAATTGTTCCACTGCGACGCTGATTGGGAACCAAAATAACAGGCTTCCGGAGCCCAATAATGGACGTAACACATTGTATATCCTAAGCTTATAACGCCAGAACAAATAGATCAATGAGGCATTCTGGGTGACCGGCGGTATCGATTGGGGGGACTGCTGTGCAGCAGCTCCGCAAAAAAAAGGGGGATATCCTCGTAAATTGGGCGGGGAGCGGACTACGTTTGAGCAACGCCACTGGGTAAGAACCTCTGTTTTTCCGGGGTTTTTTGCCCGATACGGCTTGTATTTTTGCAACGTCCGTCTTTTAATCATCACGTTGCATCAATCGTGTAACTCATTTCCATTTCTCCGACAGCGAGAAAGCACTAAGGAGGGTTCCAAACGATGGCGAAAGCCGCAGGAAAAAAACCGCCCACCAAGACTGAAATCTATGCCAGCATTGCCGAGAGCACTGAATTGTCGAAGAAAGACGTTGCTGCAGTCTTCGACGCTCTCAACGACGAAATTGCCAAGGCGCTAAGCAAACGAGGTCCTGAGACCTTTACGTTGCCTGGACTCTGCAAGATCGTCGTCCAGAACAAGCCGGCCGTGCCAGCGCGAGAGGGTGTGAATCCTTTCACCGGCGAAAAGGCCATGTTCAAAGCCAAGCCGGCTCGGAAAGTGGTCAAGATTCGTCCGCTCAAGAAGCTCAAGGACATGGTCTAGCCACCCGATTGGCACGGGACATTGCCGAGGCGCCTCCTCGAACCGAGAACGGCGAACCCAGAGCGGCCGACGAGGTTGTTTGAGTTCGCCGGGGGAAGGTGCCCCGTAGTGAAAGAGCCCTGGATTCATTAAGCCGCCCAAGGCCGTCGAGTTACGGGATCAGCTTCTCGTACCTTTTCGGCAGCGGGCGGTTTTTTTCGTCAAAGGACGTTCCGCGCTGCGCCACTCCAAGAAGCGGCGCCACCACTTGCGCACGCCGAGCCGCAGATGGCAGCCAGAGTAGGACATCTGGCTGCGGGCCTAGTGGACAGGGGCGGGCTCGAACCGCCGACACCGGCCTTTTCAGGGCCGTGCTCTACCAACTGAGCTACCTGTCCCGAGTCTGCTTCTCTTCTCATCCCGCAAGTTTATCCCCGTAAGTCGAGCCATGTTAGGTCTCCTTCAGGGGGCTGTCAATCGGCCGAATAATCGGCATAATTTGACATCGGGAACAGAACCAGTTTACTGTGCTGGTAGGGTGCTGGCAGCGCCCATCGCCGGAAGCTCTCCCTTTGGCACGCTGAGTTGAGGTGCTTGCCCCAGGCTGGTGTAGCTGGTTGAAGAGAAGTTACCCAGGATCGAACTTGCCGGGATAAGAGGCTGGGATTCCTTCAGACACCCGTGTCTGAAGTCCTTGTTGGTAGAACAGAGAATTCGTCTATGGTCGGTTATCTGCGCGATCTGTATCGCTGGAGGTCGTGGTTTCATGCGCCCAGGAGGCAACGTCCCCAGGCGTTGTTGCTCTGGCAATCTCTAGGCGCGCTAACGCTGGTTTTCTTACTCGCCAGTGAGTCGGCACTGGCCGTGACGCCAGAGACCCCGGAAGTACGGAAACTTATCGAGAGTGGCCTGAAATATCTGGAGCAGAGCAGTGAAGGTCGGCTGGGGGGACAGTGTTTGATTGGTCTGGCGTTTCTCAAAGATGGCGCTTCGCCCGATCATCCGCTCATTCAACGGGCCGTCGAGAAGTGCAAGACTGTCGCAGCCCAGAACGCCAGCAATACAGACGTCTACAGCAACGGCCTGGCGATCATCTTTCTTGTGGAACTCGACGCTAGAAAACACCGTGAGCTGATCAGCAGCTACGCGGGCGCGATGGCCCACCGGCAGAAGAAACACGGCGGATGGGGGTATGAAAAGTTTCGTACCGGAGACACCTCGCAAACGCAGTATGCCGCGCTGAGCTATTGGGAGCTGATGCGCGCCGGCGCGCCTCCCAGCGTCGAGTCGGTCGAGCGGTGTTTGAACTGGCTGTTGCGAACCCAAGATCCTTCCGGTACGTGGGGATACCAAGGCCAGGACCCGGGTGATTACAAATTGGTTGAGCAGCGTAAGACAGGCCAATCGATGTTAGCCGCCGGGCTGGGCAGTACGATGATATTGGGCAACATGCTCGGCATCTTGAAGCCTGGCCGGGGCGTTGAAGTGACTGACTCGCCCCCGGAAGAGGCGCCGCCTGGGCTGCAAGTCGCCAACCAAGCAGCCAAGAAGAAAGTTATCACTCTCTCGGGCAATGGGGTCGAAGCACAGCGAGTCACGGAAGCGGTCCAGCGCGGGCAGCAATGGATCCAACAGAACTTCCGCGCCAAGCTCGATAGTTACCCCTATTACTACCTCTACTCGACTGAACGCTATAAGAGTTTTGAAGAACTGCTCACCGGCGACGCGCCGGAAGAGCCCGACTGGTACCAACAGGGCTACGAAGTGCTGCGGTCGACCCAGCGCGAAGACGGCAGCTGGCACAGCAGTGCGGGCGAGCCTTGCGCCACCGCGTTTGCCGTGTTGTTTCTGGTGCGTTCAACACAAAAGAGCATTCGCGCAAGCCTGGGCCAGGGGACGCTTGTCGGTGGTCGCGGGCTGCCCAGCGACCTGAGCAACGTCCAGCTCCGCGGGGGCCGGCTGGTGGTCGCGCAGAAAAAGACCGAAATTGACGAGTTGCTGGGCATGCTCGAAGAGAGTTCCGGCGATGAAATTGAAGCCCTGTTGGACAACCCCCAAGCGATTAGCTTTACCAGCGTCGGTCCCGAGCAGGCCCGTCGATTGCAGCAAATGGTGCGCAGCAGCTCGGCCGAGTCGAGACTGTTGGCGGTTCGGACGCTGGGGCGGCTTCGAGATCTGGATCACGTCCCGACGCTGCTCTATGCCATGACCGACCCCGACAATCGCGTGGTCCGCGCCGCCCGCGATGCTCTGCGTCTTGTCAGTCGCCAGTTTGGAGGTTTCTCACTGGAAGACAATTTCACCGACCGCCAACGGTACGACGCCCTGGAGAATTGGAAACAGTGGTACCGCAAGATTCGCCCCGATGCTCCGCTCCTCCCTTAAAGATCAAATCGAGAAAAACCTCCCCTCCCCATGGCACGCGACATTCCCTCCCCAACCGCATCCCAGGCGCCCAAGCGGCCCAGTTATCAACTGTCGGTCAATCTGTTTGACCGCACGGCGACGCTGCTGATTGCGCTGTTGGTGATCGTTGGCATGGCGGTGTCGGGCATGATGATCGTGTTCTTCGCCGGGAAGTTCGTCACCGTGATTGAGCCGATCGCGGTGGTACCGGTCGAGGCAACTAGCGCCAATGCCAACCAGGGCATAGCGACCGAACCCGACCCCCCGGGGTTCGAAGAAGCGCCCGATCTCATCGAGCCTCAGCTGCAAGATACACTCGACGCGCTGACGCAACAGTCCAATCTGAATCAGGCGCTCTTCTCCGACGAAGCGATTGACGTGGAGACTGAGGCAGGCAAAGGTCAAGGCCTGGGAGATGGGCGGCTGGCCGGTCCGGGCGGCGAGGGCGTGGTCGAGCGGGTCGAGCGCTGGAAACGTTGGAAGATTCGCTTCGAGCCGGAGTCTACCGGGGATTTTTCTCGTTGGCTTGACGCCTACAAGATTCGCGTCGGGGTGTTGGGACGCGACAATCAGGTGCACGTCGCCTACGATTTCACTGCCGGATCGACAACCGTCGAAGCCGCGGACCCGGCCGTCTACCGCACTTGGGGACAAACCATCCCGACCGACGGTCCGATGCCGGCACTAACGCAACAACTGGCACGCAAAGCAAACATTACGCGTTTCGGGACCATCGTGCTGCTCTTCTACCCGTTCGAAGTGGAGAGCCTGCTGTGGACCCTGGAAAACAAATACAGCGAAGGTCGCGACGTGAACACCATTCGCGAGACGGTCTTCACGGTCGTCCGCGAACAAAACCACTATCGCTTTGAGGTTATTGATCAAAAGTACTTCTACTGACCTTGGACAGGTTTGATTCACTCGTTCCCGATGGTTGCACTTCGGTCGAGACTCGCAATTGATTTTTCCATCTCAACCCAATGACGAAACCTAGACATGGATCTCTTTGAATTATTGAACAACTTAGTATACGCCGCTCTGGCAGTGCTTGCCTTATGGGGCGCGTATTGTGTGATCATGGTTTGGCGCCGCGTCGGACAGACTCGTTTTTCTAGCGAACTGGATCAGGAAGATTTCCTGAGTGAGTTGGAACAGACGCTGCAGCAGGGCAAGTTCGACTCAGCGGTGGAGTACTGCGAAGGGGATCGTCGAGCTTTGCCGCAACTGTCGCTCTTTGCGCTCGGCAACCGTCAGCTTGAGTTCTCAGCGCTGCGCCACCGCATCACCCAACGTTACCGCCAGGATGTGACCGCCGATATCGAACATCGGCTCAGCTGGGTTTCCACAGTGATCAAAAGCGCGCCGATGATCGGCCTGTTAGGAACCGTGATGGGCATGATGGGCGCATTTGAGAATCTCGGTAGCGGTGGGAAGGTCGACCCCGTCCAGATGGCCAGTGACATAAAGTTTGCACTGATCACCACCGCCTGCGGACTGGCGATCGCGGTCCCGTTGGTGTTGTGTACCGCGAGCATCAACATCCGGCTTAACAAGATGGAAGACTTGATCGGCGTGGGACTCGACCGGCTCTTGGAAAGCCTCAAGAAAATTGCCGGGAAAAAATAGGTCGCCCACAGTCGACCACACCGCTCTTCCCATTGGAAAGCGCGGTACGAAACCAATCCTTGAACACGAACCGATCCAAAGCAGCATGTCCGCCCCAGCGAACTCTCTCTGGCAAGAACCCGATCAGAACGACTCGCCGCTAATTCGCGGCCGGGATCGTAATAGTGATAACGACATGGACATCACGCCAATGATCGACATTACCTTTCTGCTGCTGATTTTCTTTCTGGTCTGTTCAACGCCCGACCAACAGTCGGCGATCGAGCTCGCCAAAGCCCGGCATGGCAGAGGAGTAGGCGAGAAGGAATCGGTCATCATTACTCTCGCAGCCGGTGGCGTCGATGCGGCACCGGTCTTTCTAGCCGATGGGCGCGTCGGAACGCCGCTGCCCTCTGATCTGGAAGAGCAGCAGGAGCTGATCATTGAGGCCATCCAAGCGGGACGGCGCGAG
>Ga0315336_1005554_pt1 | contig 13675 bp, 8 predicted proteins | sample ASW5metaG_FD_204512 | JGI IMG/M metagenome (GOLD analysis project Ga0315336, IMG submission 204512) | Ammonia-oxidizing marine archaeal communities from Monterey Bay, California, United States - ASW #5 | ecosystem: Environmental > Aquatic > Marine > Intertidal zone | place: USA: California...
GGCGACCGAATCGAGGTGGTCAATTTTGTCGGTGGCGGTACACTCAAAGCAAGTGCGTCTGCATAGCACTTCGCCGAGTGAGAAACTTTATGAGTGATAAAACGGTATCTAGTTCTGCTGAAAAGCGCCTCCAACTTGAACGGGAAGCTATCGATCGTGATTACAACGATGCGCTCACGGCACTCGATCGCGCATTACCAAAACTTCCTGAATTGCCTATTCCACCATTACCACTTGATAACTCACTGATTCTTCCACAGACAGGCCCAAATGCGAGTGGAGGATTGAAAGGATATGTTAAACGTTTTTTATGGCGACTTCTAGGTTCGACACTGCAACAGCCATTGATAGGTCATATTAATCGCAACCTAGCGCACAATCGCGAAGTCATTCTGACACTCAACAAAATATTTTCGGCCCAAGCGCTCTTTCAACATAAACACATCTTGTATGCACAACAGATCACCCCATACCTAAATACAAAATATCCCGTCATGCCTCTTAGTGCGCACGAATTTGGTAAAGGACTGGCAGCAGGACTTGATGGCCTTGGCGATGAGATTCAAAAACGAGATGAAGCGAATGTTGTGCGTGAACAACGCTTCGGATCACAGGTTGAAGAACTTCGGGCAACAATAGGTGCACTGCAACAAAAGCTGCTATTACTCACACGACAACTCGAACAACAGGTAGCTGGTGGGCCTGTGAACACCGCAAAGAAGAATCAGAGCGCACCTCAGCGCACGTCGACACACATTGAAGCATCTGCTTCCAACCTAGCCTTAACTGAAAGTCAATTAAGCTCTGAGACGGGCGCATTTAAGTATGTCGGGTTCGAAGAACAGTTCCGAGGGTCACCTGAAGAAATTCGCGCACGTATCAATGAATATGTGCCGGATTTCATCGGAGCCTCTGATGTGCTGGATGTTGGATGCGGTCGAGGCGAATTCCTCGATGTGCTCAAAGAGCACGGTGTGACAGCGCGTGGCCTTGATATTAACCCGGAGATGGTTAAAGTTTGTCGGACGCGAGGGCTAGACGTGTCAGAAGGTGATGCAGTCAGTTATTTAGAAGGGTTGGAAGATGGTTCACTCGGCGGCCTGTTTTCAGCCCAAGTTGTAGAACATCTCCCGCCTGAATACTTAATACGACTGCTAGACTTAGCGTTCCAAAAACTCAGACCTGGATCAAAAATTATCCTCGAAACAATTAATCCAAAATGTTGGGTCGCTTTTTTTGACGGCTATATTCGTGACATTACACATGCCCAACCACTGCATCCAGACACCTTGACTTACCTCTTGCACGCAAACGGGTTTCAGCGCGCTTCCGTCCGGTATAGTGCGCCATATCCAGAGCACGCTAAACTACAGACTGTGAAGCTACCAGAAACATCTAAAAAGTCAGATGAAATGGATCCCACCACCGAATTAGTCACAGCATTCAACGATGCTGCTGAAAAGATCAATGGCTTTTTGTTTACACACTTGGACTATGCAGTAGTCGCGGAACGCGTTTAACTACTATGGCATCCGAGTTGTCTCAATTCGGTCGCTGGTCTGAATTTCAACGATCGCTAGATTCAGGGTTCAGTCACCTCGGTACGTTAGGACGATTCGCGCTCGCGATAATTTCAATCCTTGCCGCACAATCGATCCTTTGGGGTCCTGATGTTCCCCTCGTTTTAAAACTTGGGTTGATCGCTGTGGCAGGCCTTACTTTTGTGCGCCCTGCCGAATCCTTCTTGATCGTTGCTGGTATTGCACCACTTGGTCGCATACTGTCAATTTACTTTTGGCCAGAGATGTTTCCTGCACGAATTGGTGAAGCTTTTGTGCTCGCCTTTCTTGCCGCTTGGCAATTCAGAAATTTACATGTCACCAAACAATCTCCACTAACTTTCTCTGACCTCCGAACACCAGTGTGGCTATTCGGGATTACCGTTGGTGTTTCAGCTGCTGTTCATCTATCCATCTTGCAGATATGGAAAGACTACCCGTGGCCGTTCATCAAGCAATTCTTCGGGATGTTGGCAACACAGTACCTCACATTATCAATACCGGATTTACGTCCTTGGATAGACGATGGGTTGTCTGGCTACGGATTTATTATTGCCGCCGCGCTCATCCTTGAAGGCATTGCCTTGTTTTTGGCCATCATTGTGCTCTCAAGAGCCCAGCCACAGTTTCCTCGGCGCTTGGCGATTGTAATTGTAGGAGGTGCTGTAGTTGCCTCGGTGTTAAGCCTGATTAATTTCTCAAGTGCAGCTGTCAGCACAGGGAATATACCCGAAGCCCTACCTGAGCTCCTCAATCAGCGATGGTCTGTCATACTGAATAAAGTTAATTCCTCTGGATCGTATTTCATTCTTCTCTTACCCATCGCGATTGGTCTGGCTGTAACAGAAAGTTCAAGACGTGTTGTTTGGATTAGCGCATGCATACTGATAGGTGTAGGCCTTTGGCTCTCAGGGGCTCGTGCAGTCATGTTGACAGGTCTTGTTCTTCTAATAATCACTGAACTCTGGTTCGCGCCTATTCGGACTAGATTTAGAATAGCGCCATGGGCACAGGCAATCGCCCTCCTCCTTTGCCTTGGAATCGCTGCGATATTTGTTTATCGCCTCCAAACCTCAGCTGGTTACGCAATGACCTCATCGGTGCGATTTCGCTTGTTATTCGCTGAAACATCCGCGCAAATGGTGTCCTCACGGCCATGGTTCGGCCTAGGCATCGGACAATATCTACTGGCATCTACACGTTTTAGCTCGCCAGAATTACTTAATTTGTTACATCGAGATGAAATTGCGCCGCGAGAAAATCCTCACAACAATTTTCTTCTAATCATCTCTGAACTCGGAGTTATTGGGTTAGGAATGTTCCTGTGGCTTCTAGTAAAGAGCCAACGAGCCACTTGGTTATTGATTCGACATCGACGTGGCCCACCACTTCTAATAGGAGCGTTCATCGGGGTACTGGCCTGTCTCCTGACATGCATAGCCGGTCATCCACTTATCTATGAAGCTATCGCCTTCACCTTCTGGATGACTCTTGGCTTGGTTGTCTCTTTACAGAAACAGGAAACTGAATCAGGAGAAATTACAATTGCTGACGGTCACGGGCAATCGAAGTCGAGTTTACTCACTACACTTGCGATCACATTGCTAATCGTATCGCTACCAGTGCGCGCACAACAGGAGCAAGAACGAATCGATTTCTCTCGTATTACGTATGGTTTCCATGACTGGGAAACCCAGTTGTCCAATATTCACGAAGTCGAAGGAGATTACCGCCTTCGATGGACCAGTGAACGCGCAACATTACATTTTCGCCAGGCGGTCCGGGCGGCACGAATACCCGTCAGGGCCCTCATCGTTCGACCTGATTGGTCATTTAGAATCACGACGAAGATAGACGGTTCGATCGTCGATCGCTTGATCTTGGACAATAACGACTGGAATTTTATTGTGGTTCAGGTCCCGAACGCTTCCCCTTCAAAGTACACACGACTAGATCTTGAAGTCGAGCCAGTTTGGATTCCAAAAAGGGAAATTCCTGAAAGTGAGGATGAACGAAAACTTGGCGTACAGGTAGGCGATGTGGAGGTTTTTGAAGCGAGAGGACACGGTTGGATGCCAGGGTAACCGTACTCCAACCGTGCTCGTGGAGAATTTTGAGTTAGGACACCGCTACGAGACTCTTGAAGTCAACATGCATGCGGGAAAGCTTGACGTTATGTTCTGCACACAACTTTTCAAGATCTGAAAGACGTCCGGAGTCAATCATACGCGTGCCCAGTACAACGCAATCAATCGCATCGCTCATGACGAGGGAAACAAGACCGTTGTAGTCACCGAGAATCGGATAGCCATGTATCCATGTGCGAAGCTTTGACGTATCGTCATCGACAAAGCCAAGCATTTGATAGGGGCGATCGTTTTGGTTGAGTAATTCGCGCATGGCAGCAACGCCACCATCTCCCGCACCGTAAATAACTAGACGGTCCCCAGCCTGCACACCTCGTCGTATGGATTCACTAATTATTCTGAACGAAGCTCGTGAGCCCGCAAGCATCAGTATCAGCAGTGCACCATAGATGATAAATACTCCTCGTGAATAATTTTCAAATCGGTAGACAAAGACGAGTACAAACACCGAAGTGAGTGTGCCAAGCATTACCGCTTTGCCCAGTGTGACGGCGTCCATCAAGCCGTAGTGACGCCACACAATCCGATAAGCACCTGTTACTAATAGGATAATGACTTGAATTGCCAGTACAAGAGGTAATGATTCAAGGAAACTGGGATAAAGAGCAGCAAGTTCTACGCCTTCAAATCTGACCCTGTATGCTGTGTAATATGCCAAGGAGATCAAGAAGACATCGAGTATTACTTCCGCAACCTGTCGTTTGTATGTCAGATTTACCGTTAATGGTTGTAGAGTCGTAAATTCTTTCCGTTCCGATTCCGTTCCCTCATAAATACGCACCTGAGCGAGATAAATTCCAAAAATTGCTATAGCCAACACAACGATGATGGCTAATACGGTCGACCAGTCCTCACTAAGCCATTGCATACCTAATCCGGCTAGGCCTCCTAGCGCAGCCAATCCCCACAGCACACCAACCGCCGCCCGCTCCGAGAGTCCAATGGCAACCAACCGATGAGAAGAATGATCTCGTCCGCCTTCCGAAGGTCGCCGACCATGCAGAATACGCATTACAGACACCAGTGTCGTGTCGGCGATCGGAACCAACAGCACGAGGACAGGTACTGCAACGATCGACAGAATATTCGACTGCCCACCCCCAGTTGAATATCCTGATTGGAGTGTTAAGACTGCTAAACACACTCCGAGAAACAAGCTTCCGCTGTCACCAAGAAATATCGAGGCCGGAGAGACATTGTAGACAAGAAATCCTAATGTCGCGCCCAGCAGAATTACAAGAAAGTTAATCTCGGCTCCTGTGTCAGGTTGCCCCATTAAGGTAAAAAGGACGGTCAAACCAACAATGACCGACACACCTGCGCACAAGCCATCCATATTGTCCAATAAATTGAACGCATTGGATATCCCAACAATCCAGGCAAGGGTTAAAAGAGTGTCGACAATTAACGAGCCAGTCCAGTCTAATCGGTATTCAAAAAACAATAACGTCGCAGCAATTACAATTTGAACGATGAGTTTCGTGAATGGCTTAAGTGACCAGATATCATCAACGAGTCCAAGAAGAAACATCCCCGAGGCAGCCACAATCAAAACTACTGGTAGCCCACTCAAACCCAAGAGCACGCTACAACTCAATACCGTGACGAAGATAGCAACACCACCGAAGATCGCAGTTGTCTCACGATGCCACCGCTCGTCACTAGGCGTTGCCACATACCCTGCGCTAAAGGCTAGTTTCCGAACCAGCGGAACTACCAAAATGGAAACAAGCAGCGCTACAACAAAATTAACAGTTAATGTCACGATCTAGTGTTCCCGATGTCAGCATTTTCATGCTCATACCATCACAACCATAAGACCAAATTATGCTACGCCCGCAGTTACGGCACCAGTTTTATTCCACGAGGGCAACATTTGTAACCACCGCTCGAACGTTACTAGACTCCACAAACGGAGGCCCGCATTAATCTGCCCAGATTGATGACGACGCACTAAGTCGTGTACGAACGTAGGACGGACGTACTCTCGATAACGTGCATCACTAGGCAGCAACATCTCGTTAACAAACTTTTGCAAGTCATTCCTGAACCAGGCATCGAGCGGCACACCGAAACCCATTTTTCCGCGTTGTTGAACAGCTGTGGGAAGTAGATCTTGAAATGCCTCGCGCAAGACGACCTTGTACCGTCCCCGATGAAGTTTCAACGCATCTGGAAGCATCGCCACATACTCTACAAGTTCCCGATCTAAAAATGGCGCCCTGGCTTCCAGCGAGTTCGACATCGTACAGCGATCTGTCTTTACCAGCAGGTCGTCTAGTAAATACGTCTTGTAATTCGCATGCAGCACTTTTCCGAGCGGCGTCAATTTCGACATCTTGGGTAACTCTTGATCAAGATAGAGGAGTCGATTAATTGGCTGAAGTGACGCCAATAAGTCTGGTTGTAACATGTCCTCTAACTCATCATAAAATAAGCCACTCCACCGTGTGATACGGTCGTAAAGTGGCAAACTCGCAGCATCCACAAAACGGCGTGCATAGGCAAGCCAGCGATTATCAGTACCAACCCAATTGACAGGCTGAAGCAACAGTCGCGCGGTGCTCAGCATAAATCCTGGCATTTGTTCAGCCAGCACAGCCGCTCTGAAACGCCGATATCCTGCAAACAGTTCATCTCCGCCATCGCCGGTTAGCACAACAGTTACGTGCTCTCGGGTCAATTTCGAAACAATGTATGTCGGAATGGCCGATGAATCCCCAAATGGACCGTCATGATGCCAGATCAACGTATCCATTAAATCGATCGCCGATGGACTCACAATAAATTCCGTGTGGTCAGTATTGAAACGAGTTGCCACCAAACGGGCAAAGGCCGTTTCGTCAAATGACGGATCACCCTTAAAACCAATACTAAAGGTCTTGACTCGTTGACCCATCAGCTTATTCATTAACCCAACGACAATCGTTGAATCAAGACCGCCACTTAAAAAAGCGCCGAGTGGAACATCACTCATCAGCCGACGTTCAACCGCTTGCGTCACAAGACGCCGAACTTCGCCTGTAGCAACGTCGAACGACTGTTGCTTCGCTTGTCTCGAGGTCTCCATTTTGTAATCCCCGAGATCCCAAAACGTACGCTGCGCGACGCCACGCTCATCAACGACTACACATTCTCCCGGTCTCACTTGATAGACATCACGGTAAAAACTGTTCGGGCACGGCACATACCCATGTAAAAAGAAATAAGGAATAGCCTGACGATCCATCTCGATAGATAGCGCGGGGTGAGCAAGTAACCCTTTAATTTCTGAGGCAAACGCTATATGGGCATTCTTATGGATGTAGAAAAGTGGCTTTTTCCCAGCTCGATCGCGCGCTAACATCAAACGCCGTTCGCGTTGATCCCAGATGGCCAACGCAAACATACCGTCGATCTCGTCAACGCATTCAATCCCCTTCTCTTCATATAAATGGACTACGACTTCTGCATCAGAATTCGATCGAAACTGGTGCCCTTGGCTTATCAATCTTTTTCGGAGATCTTGAAAATTATAGATCTCACCATTCAGCATTAACTGAACCGTGGCATCTTCATTAGGTATCGGCTGATTAGCATTGGAACTGACATCTATAATGCTAAGGCGACGAAACCCTAGCCCCACACGCTCATCAGTGGACATGAAAATGCCTGCGGCATCCGGTCCCCGATGCACGAGTGCATCACGCATAGCAAGCACGTGTTCAGAATTGACGCGGCTATTACTATCAAAACGAATTTCACCACAAAGGCCACACACTTATAGCCACCCTCTCCACCAATAAACCACTATCGCTGCGTATTCCCAGACAATGCCTCGAATCTGTTCGAGGTTTGCCGTTCGTTCATGAGCGTAGTACTGGCTCTCCGATACTGGTGTCGAAACAACCTGAAAAGACGGAGCTTGTTTACGCCATGTCAACATCGCTCGTCGCATGTGATATGGCGAACTTACGACCAGTAACTGCTCCCAATGATTTTCAATCATGATATCGCGGGTGTAGATCACATTTTCGTAGGTGCTGGAGGCCTGACGTTCAAGAATAATCGCCTCTGGGGGCACACCAAGAGCCACTGCCAAATCTCGCATCACTTCGGCTTCTTGAAAGGCAAAAACAAAACCTGACGAGAACACCAAATGCGAAGAATAGCCAGCTAGGTAAAGATTAGCAGCATGCTGCACTCGTTCCTGGTAGCCACCACCAGCTCGCCCAGATTCGCCGACACCTCCAGCAAACACCGCAATGACATCAGCCTTCCTTGGTGTATCTACAATCTGCAACGGAGATGCCAGTGTCCATAACAGGGGTGTCTGAAACACAAGCACAAAACCTACCAAGGCAGTCGCAGCTACCCAACCAATTCGACGACGACCTACTCTATATAACCGCTGCAATACTTTTTCCCAGCGTTCCCAGCCGGCCAATTTCACTGTTATGGCTGTAGTAATCAAAGTCGACATCTGTTCAAGACGTGCCTGCCAACTATTTTGACTAGCCACCTCGATACGACGTTGAACCTGAGCAGGGGTATTGTTTGCTAGGCTTTCCTGAATTTGCGATACGAATGATGCTGAATCGTCAGCAATTCTTACGACATCATTGAAATCTTTGTTGAATTTTCTGACCTCAGGTAAATTCGTCGCTACCACGGGTAAACCCATCGCTAAATATTCATTAAGCTTAGTGGGATAGACATTCAAGGCGTATTCACTTAACACATACGGAATCAATCCAACATCAAAACACTTTATGTAGCGTGGTAATTGGTCATAGTTCCGAGAACCTAGCAGATGGATATTAGGTTGGGCCTTCAGTTTCGACATGTCACATTGCTCTGGACCCACAAAGACAAATTGTACGTCTGGTAACCCCCGCGCAGCCTCTACCAACAATTCTTGATTTACCCAACGATGTAACCCACCCACGTAACCTACGACTGGAGAATCTATCTCAACTAATTCTTTTGGTTTTGATTGTGTTGCCAGCCGCTCTTTTTCGAAACGATGAAAATCAACCGCAAACGGTAACACCTCGACCTGTTCTCGCTGTTCAAGCACCCTGCGTCGAAGCCGTTCAGATGTGACAAACACCAAGTCCGCTGCCTTGAGAAGTCGATCTTCCGCTTGACGAATTAAGCGTGCTCCTGACGAACTCGATTCAAAATCATCTATACAGTAGTAGATGACCAGTGTCGGTTCGATAGCATCGATTATGTCTAGCGCTAACGGTGTTGGTAAAAATGTCCAAACAAGCGGCCGCTGAAGGCCTAAAGCTTGTATCCAGCGACGGATTGCTCGAGTAATTATGAAACGGTTCATCCACCGAGCGATCCGAGAATATGGAAGAGGTAAAACAAGTGGCGAATAAACGAATAGGTTGTCTTGTTCCTGACGAAAGCCTTTTGTCCCTCGCCACCAATTACGAATACGCTTTCTAAGGCGCGGAATGTCTTCGAAGTTTGGCCTTCTCACCCCGGTATTCTCAACGAAGAGCACGCGGTTCCCGTTCGCCGCGAGCGTACTCATTATCTGCTGGTGACCTTGCCAAATAAAATCCCAGTCAATTGACGAGATGCAGACTATGTCCTGGCCTTTCAGCACGGCATCCACCTCGCACATAAGTTGCGTAACTTCAAGATGTTCGGTTGACGTCTTTTTTTGGTGATCACGACTATTCTCATTAAAGCGAAGTCACGGTCTTACGATGCTTCGCCAAAAGAGTCTGGTAAATGTTATTAATCTTATTCACCATGGTTTCAATCTTAAACATAGATATTGCGCGTTCTTGACCCGCCTGTCCAAACTGCGACCTGAGTGCTGGAGACTCCAGAAGCTCTATCGCCCGATCAGCAAGCGCATCAACATCCATCGGAGGCACTAAATATCCTGAGACGCCATCTTGAATCACTTCTGGAGCCCCATCGAGTTCGAACGTAACGACAGACTTACCGACCGCTCCTGCCTGCGGGATAACACGGGCAATGCCCTCACGCAATGACGTGTGCACTACAACATCCATCGCCTGGATATGCGCTGGTACATCGTCTGGTGGAACCCGACCTACAAACAATACACGGTCGTCAAGATTGAGTGTACGTGCACGCTCTTCAAGTGCACCACGAAGTGGTCCGTCTCCAACAAGCAGAAACCGTACCTCAGGGTTATGCTGCGCAATACGAGACGCAACCTCAAAGAATTGTTCGTGACCTTTTTGCGCGAAAAGTCGGGCAATTTTTCCGACCACCGGTGCTTCCGACGGTATCCCTAAACGTTCCTTGGCCGAAGTAATGGAGATTTGCCGACCTACGTCGACAAAACGATCAAGCTCGAACCCACTGTGAACCGTTACATATTGTTTTGGATGGCCGATACCTGCCGCAAGAGCTCCTTGGGTCGTCATATCGTTCACGCTAATCAATACGTCCGTCATGGGCGCACAGAAACGCTTCAATAAAATATATAGTCGGTTTTTCCAAGCGGACTGGTACTCATGAAACACAAGGGAATGTAAAGTATGGACAACAATTGGCACTCCAGCCAATCTCGCGGCCACTCGTCCCACAATCCCGGCCTTCGATGAGTGAGTGTGAACGATATCGTACCGGCCAGCTTTCATGAGTCTATAAAGCTGCCAAGTAGCCCATACATCCGTCAAAGGGCGGATTGGTCGAATAAGACTCGGCAGTATCATCAAATCAACACCTTCGGCCCTTGCCTTCTCCTCAAGGCTACCCTCCGTACCATCGTCAACTCCAACAAGTAGCGTGACACGAAAATCAGGATGCTGTTGTTGTCCGATCACGGTATACAAGGTGTTTTCCTGAGCACCACCCAAAATTAACCGGGTGATAATGTGTAGGATACGAACCGGGTGTTCCTCGGATGACCCACCCACTGGCCTGTCAGAATTCATTGTCACCAAGCGTTGCCCCTATGTGTATAAACACCTTACGATTTTCTAGCCTGCCGTCTTTGCCAGGGCCCCATCCAGTCATACTGACCAGCTAACTTTCGACCAAAGATTGCCATATCGTCTGCTCCGCTGATTTCCGTACGATGCAACTCTAAAGATCCGTACGGATGACGATTGACTCCACACACACTCGTACATCCCAGTCGAAACCCTGCGGCACTTACGAAACGTTTAACACGATCATCATACAATCCATGTGGATAGCTAAAACTGGTGATCTCACTGCCTAACTGTTGTTCTAGACGGACTTTGGCATTGTTAAGTTCATAAGCCAATTCACTGTCAGAACATGCAGGTAAACGAGGATGGGACACTGAGTGGGCTCCAATCTCCATACCTTGATTGATACATGCCCGTAGCTCTGCCCAGGTCAAGAATCGCCACTGATTCCAGTAATTAGATCCGGACGAACTTCGATCAATCCATCCAACAGTGGCAAAAATCGTCGCCGGAAATCCAAACTCACTCAAAACCTCAGTGGCATTTGCAACGCTCTGATACCCGTCATCAAATGTAATAACCACCTGCTTCTTGTCGTTCACATTAAGCGCATTCAAAAGACTCTTTAACGGTACTACCTGATATCCCTCGGTTTGCAAGTGCCGCATCTGTTCTCGGAATAACGCTGGTGAGACCCTTAATCCGAGATGGTCAGATCCATCCGACGCATCGATTGCATGGTACAACAAGATGCGGACACCTAGCTTTTGCCGCGAAGGTATGAGCCTCGCGACCGCATGTTTGCCAACACTCTTGATCGTCACGTTATGACATTGGGATCAAAAGAAACGTCTGACGTTCATTTCAACGAGATCGTCTGATGATAACTCGGACAGTCGATGCAAATGGAAGGCCTGTCATCAGTTGATCGTAATTGCTCGCGAAATTCACGGTAGGCGTCCCCATACCAAATTTTATCGAAGGATGTCGTAAAAATATTGCCAAAATTAATCTTGTCGGGATCGGATCCATTTTCACAGCAAGGTGTCACAAAGCCGTCCGCTGTAATATAGGACCCCGTCCACGGCCACTTACAAGCTCGCTCGGCATTGGGATCTGGAAAATTATGGAATGCGAAACGAACACCCTGATCTTCTGCACAATCACGTGTCGTTTGAAGTATTGAGATCAAGTTGGGAATATCATTGGCGGCACGCGCTCCTTCGTGCCAGTCTTCATTGCCCCAGTAGTGCACTCCTTGCGTGTTTAAGCTCCGGATACCAAGGTTTTTCACAAGCGGAACCATATCCGGCAGTTCCGCAATGTTGTCACGGGTCGCAAGGAACCAGACCGCCAGCGCTGGCGCTCGACGACCATCTATAGTGTTAACAACCCGTTTAATATTCTCTAGAAGTTGCTCGAAGGTAGCACCAGGTCGCATTTTTTCGTACGTCGCTTTAGTGGCGCCATCAATTGAGAAATTCAACCAATCGAGACCAGAATCGCAAATCTCTTTGACCATTGCATCCGTTAAGATCGTACCGTTGCTGGTTGTACCAATCTCGATGCCCTTCGATTTAGCGTACCGAATCATCTGCCAGAGTTCCTTGTTCATCACAGATTCGCCAATGCCAACCAGACTAATTTTTGACACGGACGGTACCTGGTCAAGCATTTCACAAAATTTGTTGAGCGTTAAAGTAGCCCGTGCTCTCGGTAGATACGGATTAATGCAAAAGGCACACTCTAGATTACAAAGAATCGTCGGTTCGACTTGCAGAAAAATTGGGGGGCCTTTGGGAACTGAGGGTTCTCGTGCACGCTCGATCCCAGCACCAACAGCATGGTAAAGCCTCGTCCACTCACCGCGCTGAACAAGTCGCCCCAACAATCTTGCTCTCGTTACAACACCCAAGACATTCCCCTTAAAGCCGATCTAGTTAATTGCATATCATCTACCCTACGAATCCATTATGCACCGGCGAAATCTAGGTAATGCCGATCCAAGAACCTCAAACATCTGCTCTGCTACCAACTGATGTCCCAGCACATTCCAGTGCCCATCAACTACACGCTCACCATTTCGCTGAGCAGTCAGAAAGCTTTCAAGGAGATCGATGGTGAATATCCCTTGATTCTGGCCAAACTCAACCATGATGTCATTTGGCTTCGTTCTATCGAGTATGGAGAACGGTAACTTAAATTCTTGTGTCGCTTGTCGAAACGTGTCCTGGTCCAATTGTAGATTGCTTGGAATTAAGGCAACAGCAAACTCTACACCACGACCTGTTGCTTCTTCATGCACCTCTCGCACAATGGCTTTGGTCAAATCCCAGCCACGTGTTACTTCAGTTGGCGCCTCACGTAAGAATAAGTTAAGTGGCATGGGTACTTGTTGTTGCATCTCATTCGCGTCTTTAAATTCAGATAACCCTAGCCATTGGAGAATCAAACGTACCTGTCGAATTCTTGCAGTTTTTTCCTGCAAGAACGAATATGTATGCCAGTGAGCCTGCAGGAACGCTTTTGTCGCCACCACACCACGTCGCCAGTTCCCTATTCTGTCAGGGGCCTGGCAGATTATTCCCTGCTCTGTCTGACGGCAATAATTCTTGACCATATTGTCGTGAACATCATTATCAATTGTGAACATCAATAGCACGAGGTCGGGCGAATATTTCCAACCCTCATATCTAAGAAACATTAGTTCTTGATCTGTACCATATCCTCCAACACCAGAATTGATTAACTCACTCCGACAGCCAGCTTTGCGCAATTGGGCTTCCAGATTAGACACAAACGTATGCTCCATTGAAACATCAGCCGCCTCCACATACGAATCACCGAGGACCAAAATACGATACGTGTCGTCCACCTTCTCGTAAACGTGTTCCTCACTCCGTAAGCCTTTCGAATTAAAGGTGATAACTGTTCGCCCACTGTTGCCGTCATACTCAAATGTGCTATTGGCTGGATGCACCCATCCCAATGTCTCATCTGGCACGTACATCAGCGGAGGTGCCGGACTGAACACTCGCACTCCAAGCTCCAATAC
>Ga0315336_1005555_pt1 | contig 13675 bp, 14 predicted proteins | sample ASW5metaG_FD_204512 | JGI IMG/M metagenome (GOLD analysis project Ga0315336, IMG submission 204512) | Ammonia-oxidizing marine archaeal communities from Monterey Bay, California, United States - ASW #5 | ecosystem: Environmental > Aquatic > Marine > Intertidal zone | place: USA: California...
GGCCCGGAAGTTCCGTCGCGCAGCCGTATCGGAAATAAGATGACCGCATTCATAACGAAACTGTTGTACGGTCACGCGATCGGCGATACGCAATCTGGATACCGGCTCCATTCGCGGCGATTCTTGGAAGACGTGTTGGAAAATCTCGATGGCGGACGGTATGAAACGGAAATGGCGATCCTCGTAAAAGCGATGCGTGAAGACTACCGCGTGGCCACGGCGCCCATCCAAACTATTTATGAGGACGATAACGCATCGTCGCATTTCAACAAACTAAGGGATTCGTTCCGCATTTTCTGCGTCTTACTTTCTTTTTTGGGAAAAAGAAAGTAAGCAAAGAAAAACCTTTGGTGCCTGCCGCACATGTCCTTCCTGATCTCGCAAAAAGGCAGGACTACGAAACTGGCGTGTTCATGAAATTGAGGCTAATGATGCGAAAAGCATCGCTCCTGTGTGAACACCATGGCGCTATTGTGTTCATTGCATGCGGCGATGACGTCGTAATCGTTGACGCTGCCGCCGGGCTGGGCGAACGCGGCGATGCCCGCTTTGGCCGCCACGTCAATCGCGTCGCGGAACGGGAAGAACCCATCTGAGGCGAGAACTGAGCCTTCGAGGCTTTCCGTACCGGTATATTTTTCGCGCGCCTTAATCACGGCCTGTTGCACAGCGCCTACACGGTCTTGTTCGCCCGTGCCCACGGCCAATGTTTGGCCGTTGCGCGCGATGACGCAGCCGTTTGATCGTACGTGGATGTTGATGTACCAGGCGAAGAGAAGATCGTTTAGTTCACGGTCGTCCGCGGAGCGGGCGATATCAATGCGACCCTTTTTGGCGTGATCGCAGAACGCGGGCAGGAGGTCGGCGGTGGTTTTCACTCCTGATAGATACGGCTGCGCCAACACCATGCTGCCGTCATCGAACACTTTCATCTCCAGGACATCGGTGCCTTCATCCATGTATCGAGGGAGACTGTCGAGCGGCGGCACTTCGATGATGCGAATCTGTTTGTTGCGTTTGTAGCGGTCGAAGTCGCTGAACGTGTCGAGCGCGCCATCTTCGTACGCGGGTGCAATAACGCCCTCGACGATCGTTCCCATGATTTCTGCGGCCGTGTCGGCGTCGACCGGCCGGTTGAACGCGACCACGCTGCCGAATGCGGCTTGCGCATCGGCGTCACGCGCGCGCCGGTATACCTCAACCAACGGAATGCCGTCGACTTCCATCGCCACGCCGGAAGGGTTGCAGTGTTTCATTACTGCGCACGATGGCGGCGCGAGATATTTTAGAATCCCGATCGCGTGGTGCATGTCTTCGATGTTGGTTTGGCTGAGTCCGGACTTGCCGGTTTTGAGTAGTTTGTAGGCGCCGAGTACGAGGCCTTGGCCGTCTTGGGGGCGATAGAATGCAGCGGGCTGGTGCGGATTGGTTCCGTACCGGAGGTTTTCGACCTTTTTTAAAGTACGGCCCAACACCTCTACGGTATCGGGGAAATCACCCTCGGCCCGTGTGCTGTACATGGATTTCAATTCAGATTTACTCATGATTCGTATCCCCTCTGGCGTGCAAACGAGCATGCTGCCATACGGCGGTATAAAGGCGCAACCGCTAATCGGTCATTCGCAGTCAAATCCCAAATTCCCACCGGTTAGCGAACCGGAGGCCGTGCCCTTATAGTATGCGTTCTAAGAATTTTTGAGGGGGCCATATGAAATTGAATGACGATGCACTTGATGACTTCCATGTACCGAAGGCGTACCACGACGCGGAATTCATGAATTCCGATGATGCACGGCCGGTTCGTGTGTTGTCCGAGTTTCTAGAACCCGCTGAGCGCTTCGAACGGCTTGGCATTAAAGACACGATCGTGATGTTCGGGTCGGCTCGCGCCGTATCCTCCGCTGATGCACAGAGCAATTTGGCCGCAGCGGAGATCGCGGTGAAGAGCAACGACAGTGACGAAAACCGCGACGCACTAGACCGGGCCCAGGCTGGCATGAAACTCGCGCGTTACTACGACGACGCAGCACTGATGGCGGAAAAACTCACGCGGTGGACGCTCTCCTTAGGCGACAGTGGACGCTTCGTCATTGCGTCCGGCGGTGGTCCGGGGATTATGGAGGCGGCCAATCGCGGCGCGCATGATGCTGGTGGCGAATCAATCGGTCTCAATATCAGTCTCCCGTTCGAACAGGCGCCGAATCCGTATCAAACGCGCGACCTCGCATTTCAGTTCCACTATTTCTTTATTCGAAAGTTTTGGTTCGTGAATCTGTCCAGGGCGATCATAGTGTTCCCTGGCGGATTTGGCACGCTCGATGAAACGTTCGAAATCCTCACGCTCATACAAACGGGCAAGGCGAAGAAACAACGGAGCATCGTGTTGTATGGCGCAGACTACTGGAATGAGGTCGTCAATTTCGAAGCCCTCAAGCGTTGGGGCGTCATCAGCCCGAAAGACCTAGACCTCTTCACCATCGCCGATGATGTTGATACGGCGGTCGAATTCCTTCGCGCGAATCTGACGAAACACCATCTGACGGGTTCTGCGCAGGATTAAAGCCCTATTTCGAGTGGATCGCAGACGCTGGGATGGACACGGTCGCAGCATTTGCAGCGGGCCCCGTCAATTGCTACACTATGCGTTCTCAGCTCGTCGAAGAAAGCCGGTGACCCTTGTATGTGCGGGGTCTTAAAGTTGCCTGCCGAGACAGCGGAGCGGACGCAAAGGTAGACTTTTTCTGTCCCGCACCGTTTTCGACGGTGCGGGATTTTTCGTGTTTGGACGAAATAGTAACGAGGTTTCGGGAGGAGGTGAAGGTTTTTGCCGACAGAACAGAAAGAACAAGCGATTGCGGAGTTGAAGGAGCGCATCGAAGCGAGTCAAATCGCGATTCTCACGAATTATAAGGGGATCGATGCGGAGCAAGTAACCGCGTTGCGGAAGCAGTTGCGTGATGGCGAAGTGACGTACAAGGTGTATAAGAATACACTGGCGTTGCGTGTGTTGGATGAGTTGGGCCTGAACGATGCTGCGCAATATATGGACGGGCCAACGGCCTGGGCATTTTCGGAAGACCCGGTCGCGCCGGCGAAGATCATTAAGGATTTCTCCAAGGAAGCTGAGATGCTTTCGATGGCGGGCGGCATCTTAGATGGCGCTGTAGTGGGTCCGGATCAGCTGAAAGCGCTTGCGGAATTGCCATCGAAAGATCAGTTGTTGGCGCAGTTGGTTGGAACGATCGCCGCGCCGTTGCGTAATTTGGTTGGCGTATTGAATGCCGTACCGCGCAACTTGGTCAATGTGATCGATCAAATTCAGAAACAAAAAGAAGGCGAAGCCGCCGCATAGCGGACTGGCCGTTTAAACGAATAAAAGGAGCCATAGCATGGCAGCGTTAGAAGAGATTGTAGATAAGATTGCAGAGCTTTCCGTACTCGAATTGAGCGAGCTCGTGAAGACATTGGAAGAGAAGTTCGGTGTGGAAGCAGCGGCTCCGATGATGATGGGCGGCATGATGCCGGCCGCAGGCGGAGACGGTGGCGGTGCTGATGCCGAGCCGACCGAATTCGACGTGATCCTTACCGAGATTGGCCAAGAGAAGATTAAGGTCATCAAGGAAGTCCGGGGCATCACGAGTTTGGGCCTGAAAGAGGCCAAGGAAGTCGTCGACAGCGCCCCGAAAGCGGTTAAAGAGGGCGTAGACGAAGCCGAAGCGAAGGACATCAAAGAGAAGCTTGAGGCGGTCGGTGCTACGGTCGAAATCAAGGGCAAGTAACCTATTTCAAACGCAATTTCTTGGGCGGTGGGCGATTGAGCCTGCCGCCCTTTTTTGTGTCTGATGCGGAGTCGCCAGGCGGCACCGCTGTGGAGTATCATGGCGTGGTATGCCCCGGCTGCGATCGGCAGGGGCCGCGATGACAGCTCAGGAGGTGGAACGGCCGATGCGACACGTATTAGGTGCATTGCTCATTATGGGGATTGTGGGATTATCGGGGACTCCCGTTGCGTCGGCACAAGATGCCGAGTTGGACGACAACTTTTTTACGCAGGAAGTGTGGCCGATTTTCCAAGCGAGCTGTTTTAAGTGCCACGGCCCTGAAAAACAGAAGGGCGAACTTCGACTCGACTTCCCTGAAGCGATTCGCCGTGGCGGTGAGTTCGGTGCAGTCGTTGAGCCGGGTGATGCGGACGGCAGTACGTTGATTGAACTGGTGTCGCTACCTGTGGACGACGAAGACGTCATGCCGGGCAAAGGCGAACACCTGACGGATGATCAAATAGCGACGTTAACCACGTGGATTGATGGCGGCGCGCCGTATGGCGACTGGACACCTGAGTTCGCGTTTACGTCCATGGGCATTAATATCGGCGGCGACACCGATTCTGTCGAATCGCGGCTCAAAGCGTTGGCGGCCTCGGTTGAGCCGGCATCGCAGGATGCGATCGATGCGTTGCTGGAAACGGGCGCAGTGGCAGGACCGTTGAGTCAGGATAATGCACTGTTGCAAGTGGGCTTTCACTTGCTTGGTGACTCGGTAACAAATGAAACGTTGGCGGCGCTTGATGCAGTAAAGGATCAAGTAACGTGGTTGAACCTTGCCGGGACCGCGATTACGGATGATGGTTTGGCGCAGTTGGCGGCGCTGCCGAATCTCACTCGGTTGCATCTCGAAAAGACGTCGATTGGCGATGCGGGTTTGGAGCATCTCGCGGGGATGAAACAGCTTGAGTATTTGAATCTGTACGCCACACAAGTGAGTGATGCCGGTGTTGATCAGTTATCGGGGCTGGCCGGTCTGCAAAAATTGTATCTGTGGCAAAGTAACGTCACCGACGATGGCGCAGACAAACTACGGGCCGCAATTCCGGAAATCGATATCAATATGGGGGTCGAAGCGGTGCCGGAAGCGCCGGTCGCTGAAGAGACGGCAGACGCCGGCGGCGAAAATCTGTTGGCTCGGTTCTTTGATGATGATAGTTGTTGCGCCAAGGCGAACGCAGGTGGAGAAGCCTGTGGACATGATTGCTGCAAGGAAGCCGCGGAAGCGAATTCGGTTTGCTCGAAGTGCAACGCTGGCGGCGCGGCGAAATTTGAAGTTACGAAGCTGTTCGACACCGACAGTTGTTGCGGGAAGGCGCACGCAGAGAATAAAGATTGTGACCATCCGTGTTGTGCCGAAGCCCTAGCGAAGAACGAGGTCTGCACCAAGTGCAACCCCGGCGGTGGGGAAAAAGCCGCAAGCTAACCTCTTCACGCAGGCACAAAAAAGGCGCGACAAGTTGTCGCGCCTGAGTCAGTGTTGCTGAATCGTGCTGTTACGAGAGCAGGCTTTCGAGCCGTTTGGCGATTTCCACGATGACGCCTTCGTCTTTATGTGCGCCATTTTCGATGGCTTGCCTGGCTTGCTCGACGCGGTCTGGCCGGATGTCTGGTTCCTGGTCCGCGATGGCTTTGATACGGGCAATATCGGCGGCCTGGTGCCCTTGCGAGCTGATGTCCACACCGTCCTTGCGGCCACTTTCCGAATTGACGTTACCGTCCCGGCGCTTATCCCGGGCGCCGCTTGAGCGGTCCGGGGTAGGCTCAGGAACTCCGCCGACTCCGTGAATAGTAACCATTTCTAACGTCCTAAACTTTGATTTCGCCCGATGGGCTTAATTCTTCAATCGTATTATCGGCCTACCGACGCTATGACTTTAGCCTAAATTGAACTTTTTTTCGAGATATTTTCTTGTTTTTTCGCAAGTTACTTATATTAAATGACTTACGAATAATATCCGTTGTTATTCTTTCTTCAGCCTATTCACATATTCGGCGAGCCATGTTCCTACTTGATTGTGCTGTTTGCCCGCCATGGTGATCTTGCGTTGCGCCCGTTTAGCCGCGTCTGAATCGGGGTCTATTATTGTGGCCTTCGTCCAATATTGTACGGCTTCCTCGATTTTCCCTTGCTTATAGAGCGTGTGTCCGAGATAGGTGAAGGCCAAAGCGTATTTGGGATCTTCGATAATTGCTGAGCGCAACAGCTCTTCGGCCGACTCGTACCGGTGTTCATTGTAGGCGTGCCGTGCCTCTTCGGTGATTTTTCGCGCTGTTTTACCGCCGGTAGTGGGTGCGCCGGTCGTGACGGTCTTGGCTAGCTTTTTCGAATCTTTGCGGATGCCTTGAATGGCTTCGCCGACGGATTCGTTGCGGGTGACGATCCATTTGGCGTGTTTCGCCAGATTCTTAAGGTAGGTCTTGGTTGTCTTGAGTCGTTTGTTAGCCATGCTGTAATCCGCCACAGCTCGCGTATATGGACAAAGCTGTCTGCTAGACATAGTGTACAGTGTCCGCGCGTAAGTTGCAGCGTATCGAATCAATGACCTTGGAGGCCGTCAACACGTGGGGACGCCGTCTAATGTGAAGTGGTCGAGGTGAAGCGACCAATCCTATGGATTGCGATCACCTTCGCGGCCGGCGTCTGCATCGCATCGATGCACACTGGCCAATGGTCATTCATCGCGCCGATTCTCGCTGTGTTGGGGATGGCCGTTGCGATGGCAGGGGGGTATGATCGCCGTCTCTTCATTTTCGGGATGGCGGTGCTGTTTTGCGCGGCTGGCATGTTTCGTTGGGATGTTAGTCGTCCTGATGCGGCAGGTGATCCGTTTAGCCGGTGGATCGCAGCGGAAGCGCCTGAATTTGTGACCGTTGAAGGCCGAGTGCAGCAGTCTGAATTGTTTGCGGGGGGCGATGACTATCTAGCGTTTGTAGTCGAGGCGGACGCCGTCCACTATCGTGGTTATCGCCGGGCCGTAAGCGGCCTTCTGCTCGTTCGCTGGAATGCGGCGCACCGGCCGGTATTCGTCGGTGATTCTGTGACGGTCCGGGGAGAACCGACGGTGTTGCTGAGTCCGGTGAACTGGAATGTGCACAGCAATGAAGATTCGCTGCGGCGCAGCGGCATCCATTCTATGATCCGTTGCCGCGGCGGTTCGGCATTGACGGACTACAAGCAGGGTTCCCGCTGGTCTCCCTTCAACACGTTAGGCCGCTTCCGTCATGCATTATCAGACCGGTTATCGAACGCTGTACCGGAATCGGCCCGGGCGTTTGTCTTCGCGGTGTGGCTAGGCGACCGATCGCATTTGAGCCGGAATCAGCAGGATTCGTTCGTCCGTTCTGGGACTGCGCACATTCTCGCGGTGTCGGGCGTGCACGTCAGCATAGTCTTTGTGACGGTGTCGTTTGTGCTTGGGCGATTTATAAGAGTCGCGCGGTATAGGGCGATCTTTATCATGGTCGCGGTCGCAGTGTTTGCGTTAACGGCCGGCGCACGCGTCGCGACGATTCGTGCCGCAATGATGATTGCGGTGTATGTGATGGCCGATGTTTTCGATCGGGAACGGGACGCTCCGACGGCGCTAAGCATCGCAGGTTTCGTATTTTTGTTGTGGGAACCCGAGCTGTTGTTCGATGGCGGTGCGCAACTTTCCTTTCTAAGTATTGCGTCCATTCTGCTCTTTTGCGATCGGATCAGCGGGTTTATTCCTTGGTTCAACGCGCCGGTTCGGCAAGCGATTGCGACGCCGATTGCCGTTCAATTGTTACCGCTGCCCGTAGCCGCTGGCATGTTTCATCTGATACCCCGCTATGCCCTTTTTGCCAATTTGATTGTCGTGCCACTATTGGGAATTGCCCTTTGGTTATGTCTGATCACATCTGTCACCGCGTTTGTTTCGCCACCGCTTGCACTACTCTTTGGCCATGCCACCGCAGCTGTGGCCTATGCCATTCAATGGATTGCGGAGAAGACCGCCGCGTTACCTTTTTCGACTCAATCCATCACGAAACCCACCGCAATCGCCGCTTTCTTATATTGGTCGGCACTCGGCGTTACGGTTGTGCGGTTGCGCCTGGAGCGACGGCACCGGGCAGTCGTCGCCGCGGCGTTGTTGTTCGGATCATTTATTTTCTGGCGGCCGTTTGCGGTACCTGCGCAACTTCGTGTACTTGATGTTGGCCACGGAGATGCTTCGGTGTTCCATGCGGGCGACGGATCTGTTGCGGTCATAGACGGTGGCGATCACTCCGAGTATGTTGACATGGGTTCCCGCGTTCTAATTCCTACGCTCTCGTCGTTGGGCGTTTCGCACATCGACTATCTGTTCGTGAGTCATAGTGATAGGGATCATCTTGGGGGGCTGACGGCGGTCGTCAATCGGATGTCCGTTGGCCGTGTCATTATGGGGCCCGCCGATCCGGACAATGCTGATGAGCAATCGTTCTTGACGATCTGCGCGGAACGCGAGATACCCGTCGTGCGCGCGTTCCGCGGCAAACGTTTCCGTCTGGGTTCGTCAGTGTTCAGCGTATTGCATCCGCCTGAGGCGTGGCATGGGCCTCATTCGAGAAACGACCTGAGCCTGGTCTTGCGGTTGGATTGGGAGGGGCCGCGGGTACTGTTCACCGGCGATATTGAGGAAGCCGCCGAACGCTTGTTATCCCGCCAGGATGTCCGCGCGCCGATATTGAAGGCCCCGCACCACGGATCGGACAGTTCGAGTAGCAGGGCGTTCATCGAAGCGGTGGATCCGAGGATCGCGCTCATATCGGCGGGTAATACGGGTTCACGCGTTTCGAATCCCCAAGCGGTAATCGACCGGTATGGCCAAGCCGGGGTGGACGTATGGCGTACGAATCGGTCTGGCGGGCTTTGGCTTCGGCCCTCGCGGGACGGAATCTGGATTAAGGGCGCAAGGCCGGCGCGGGGCTATCCAGGTGCAAGCATCGAAGGCCCTTGAGCTTAGCGGCCTTCAATTGGTACTATATCGCGCTCTGCGCCGGGACCGGATTCCGGGCGAGATTGCCGGACCTGTGCGGTCTTCGTTTGCGCGTATGCGCCCGAAGGTGCCCGTAAGCCCAATGGTTGGCGCATGGCATATCGGATTTTTATTGTAGCAGTGCAAGAGGAGTGGCACTTTGAGCCAGAGAACGTATGAGACCATTTACATCCTTCACCCCGAGGCGGGCGAGGAAGAGGTCGCCAAGATTGAGCAAGAGGTTGACGGATCGATTACCGAAAGCGGTGGTGCGATCACGCTGAAGGACAACTGGGGAAAACGTAAACTCGCGTACAAGGTTGAACATTGTACCGAGGGGCACTACCTCCTCGTGCGGCATCAGTCCGACCCAGCCTTCGTCGCGACGTTGGAAAAGTCGTTCCGCCTCAATGAGCGCGTGATTCGATATCTGGTCGTTCATTTCGATGATAAGACTTTGAAGCTGGAAGAAGTTCAAAAGGTGCGTACCGAGGAACAGCTCAAAGCACTTGGCGAACGTGAACGTACCCGCGGCGGTCGTGATGACGATGATGATGATCGCCCCCGGCGCCCATCACGTGACCGAGACGATGACTAAAAGGTATCCATTCAATGTCTGATTTGCGCGTACCGGAAATTAACAATGTCACTCTGGCAGGGCGGCTTACCCGCGACCCGGATCTGAAACATACTCCTTCGGGTCTCGCCATTTGCGAAATTGGATTGGCGGTAACGAACTATTACAAGGGTAAGGACGGCGAGCGCAAAGAAGACACGCTGTTTATCAACGTTACAGTATTCGACAAGCAGGCAGAATTCTTAGGGGACAAGCTTCGTAAAGGGCGTCCCATTTATGTAGAAGGCAGCCTCAAGTTCGATTCATGGGAAGACAAGAACACCGGTCAGAAGCGATCCAAAATCGAAGTGCGCGGACGCCGGATACAGATGTTGGATTGGGACGATCAGGGTGGCGGCGGCGGTGGACAGCGTTCTGCACCTGCCAATCAAGGCCATTCTGATCAGGGTGGTTCAGGGCCTGCGCCTGAAGACGATATTCCATTTTAGGGTAACAACGAGGTAATACGAAGCGATGAGCAAGATTGCAGCAAAAGCGAAGGCGAAAGCCCGCAAGAAGAAAAAGCGCGCGCAACAACGGAACAAGGTGTCGCGACTAACGGTGGATCGGGTGGTCTATATCGATTACAAGGACATCGGTCTGTTGAAGCACTATGTTACGGAACGCGGCAAAATAATTCCGCGGCGAATCACGGGTGCAACTGCGCGTCATCAGCGGATGTTGACTCGGGCCATCAAGCGCGCCCGGCAGATCGCGTTATTGCCTTTCGTGGCGGACTGACGCGCTTGCGCGTGTTGCGGACGCTAGAAGGTGTGGACCAGGGTCGCGATATGGGGTCTGCTTTTTGTTCTAGGATTTCTGCTCACCGTTATTGCGGACGGTCCATCGACGCTTAGTTTTGCGTTGTTTCCGATTCCGGTGGCGATTTCGATCGTCCGAGGTCAGTTTAGATTTGTGCATGCGTTGTTCGCGTGTGTAACGCTTTCCGGCGTGGCCGGTGTGGCCGTCAGTGCCGATTCGTTCTATTCGAGCGAAAGCGTGCTGCTGATGGCGCGCGCGGCGGCGTTTTATATTTTCGTGGCTTTTGTAGGCGTTCCGTTGGGTTGGGGCATTCTTTCCCGCTGGTCCTACGGACGTGTTGCAGCGATTGTGACGGTTATCGTATTTGCGGTGGTGTTGCCGATCTATGTTATGGATTGGGAAGTTATCAACAACGAATGCGTTGAAGTATTGGATTGGTTTGAAACACAACTGGCCGGGCAGTCGGATTCCACAACGGCGAAATCCCGTGCACAGCAACAAGATAGAATAGAATGGCTACGATTACACAATATGGATTTGTTCTTCGGCTTGGTCGGTTTTGGGACCGTGCTGCTGGGAACGTGTCTGACGCTTTCCGGCACTTCGTTCTGCCTTCGTGTAGGCTTCGGGGAGCCTGGTCCAACCAGTTCGTTCGCCGAAATGCGGCCGCCGGATTGGCTGGTGTGGAGTATCATCGTTGTGGCCACGCTCTACTTTGTCGAGCTGCGCTGGACGAACGACTGGTTGCGCGCCATTGTTTGGAACACGGCATTTGGGTTGGGTGTGACCTACTGGTTAAATGGATTGTCGGTGCTGGCATTTACGTCGCATGCCTTTCGGCCGAACTTTGTCGTGTTTGCACTGGCACTCGTTATTATCATGGCATCGGGATTTATCCCTATTATTTGTTTCGTCGGACTGTTCGACACATGGGCAGACTTCCGAACGAGAGCAACCACGATCGCACAAACATGGAAAGAACGGGCGGACGAACCGTAGCCGCCTGCGCGGCCTAAGTGTTTAACGATAGTAATCGCTACTTTCGACAGGAAAGTTTGAGGAGGTTAGAACGGTGAAAGTGATTTTGAGTCAGAACGTAGCCAACCTGGGCGACATGGGATCTGAAGTAAATGTGTCAGCGGGCTACGCACGCAATTTCTTATTCCCCCGTAAGCTCGCTGTGCAGATGGACAGTGCAAGTGCGCAGCAACTCGAACACGAACGCAGCATCATTGCCAAACGTGAGGCGGCCCATCGCACAGTGATGGAAGGTGTGGCCAAGGGCATGTCGGGCGTGAAGATCGAGTTAACTGCGCGGTCGGGCGACGAAGGTAAGCTCTTCGGCTCGGTGACCACGGCCAATATCGCCGCGGCGCTCAAGGACTTAGGACATGAAGTCGATCGCCGAAATATAAAACTTGAGGCGCCTATCAAATCTTTGGGAAGCTATGAGGTAGCGATTCGCCTGGCGAAGGATGTTGATGCCAAGGTGACCATCGAAGTGAATCCCGAAGTCGTCGAAGAGCCGACCGCCGAAGAGTCAACGGAACTGTTGGATGCGGCGATTGCTGAAGCGGATGCGGAAGAAAGTGTTGCGAGTGGTGCGGCGGCCGACGCTGCGGAAGCGGCTGCACCGGAAACGGTCGATACAGAAGCGGGGGATGCGGCGTCCGAGGCAGCAACTGAGGACGCCGAACAGTCTGAATAGTTCACGGACGGCTTTGGTGCGCCCGTGAATGAAGCGGGCTGAAGGGGGAGCCAAATGGCGACAGTCGAACGTGAGTCCAGTAAGCCCGGGTTTGATCGGTTACCGCCTCAAAGTTTAGAGGCGGAACGGTGTGTGCTTGGCGCGATGTTGCTGAATCCGGATGCAGTGGGCACGGCGATCGAAGTGTTGCGCGACCGGCCCGAAGACGTCTTTTATTCCGAACGGCATCAATTTATTTACGCAGCGGCGGTAAGTCTTTACCGCCGCAACATGCCCATCGACGCCGTGACGTTGGTCGAACAACTCACCCGTGACGAAAAACTTGAGGCGGCGGGCAGTCATCTCTACATCGGCGAACTCACCGGGGTCGTACCGACTTCTGCCAATGTCGAATATTACGCTCGCATCGTGCTAGACGCATCGGTCCTACGCCGTATCATTCTGACGTGTAGCAGCCTGGTGAATCAGGCCTACGGCCAGCCGGAGGAAGTCTCACTGTTGCTGGATCAGGCCGAGAGCCAGATCTTCGCGATCGCTGAACAACGCCAGCTCAACCCGATATACAAGGTGGGCGACCTGGTAGTCGACGGCATCGAACGTATTGAAAAACTCATTAAGGAACAGGGTGTCAGCGGATTGACCACTGGGTTCCGCTACCTCGACGACATTCTAGGCGGCCTTCAGAAGTCGGACATGATCATTCTGGCGGCACGTCCATCGGTCGGTAAGACGGCGTTCGCGCTCAATGTTGCGTCCCACGTGGCAACCCATGAGAAAAAATCGGTCCTGCTGTTTAGTCTCGAAATGGCGAAGGAGCAACTCGTTCAACGGCTGCTCTGCATGGAAGGCCGGATCAACTCCAAACGATTGCGCACCGGATTCCTCGCTAAAGATGAATTTCTAAAGCTACAACCCGCAGCCGACAAATTGACCAACGCCGAAATCTACATCGACGACAGCGGAAGTGTCGGCATCCTCGAATTACGATCCAAAGCGAAACGACACGCCACCCAAAAAAACCTTGACCTCATCATCATTGATTACCTGCAACTGATGTCAGGCCGTGGCAAACTCGAAAGTCGGCAGCTCGAAATCGCGGAGATTTCCCGTTCGATTAAAGGGCTGGCCCGTCAACTGCAGATTCCTGTCCTTGCGCTCTCGCAGCTCAGCCGTGAAGCGGAACGGGACGATAGCGGTACGCCGAAGTTATCGCATCTCCGTGAATCGGGCGCGATCGAGCAGGACGCTGATGTCGTCATGATGTTGTCGCGTCCGGCGCCGTTTAAGCGCAACAGTGGACGAGGAATGCCTGAGGAAGAGCCAGACGACGCGATCGACGACCGGACGGTAACGCTCACCATCGCCAAACAACGGAACGGTCCTACAGGCAGTATCGAACTGCTATTCGATAAGGATATCCAGCGTTTCCTTGAACCCACGCGCGGCATGCGTGAGCCGGATGAGGCAATGGTGCCTGGCGGCGTCAGCAACTTAGACGACGACGACGTTCCGTTTTAATCGACGCATTGGCCAGGTGCGTGATCAGTGTCGTGCCTCCGACATACACCGCGTCAATGGGGTTTACGTTAAACCGGCCGAATCGTATAAATTGAACCACTATTGGTGCCGTACAGCGGTCGTCAACAATCGAGGAAATAGCTTTGCACGCGCGCCGTGTTCCATGAGCAGCAAAGCACGCGATCGATCGCGCATCAGGGCGAAATCGAGCGGCAGTATCCTACAGCGAATCGGTTCTTTGGTGATCTGCGGAATCCATCCG
>Ga0315336_1005556_pt1 | contig 13674 bp, 11 predicted proteins | sample ASW5metaG_FD_204512 | JGI IMG/M metagenome (GOLD analysis project Ga0315336, IMG submission 204512) | Ammonia-oxidizing marine archaeal communities from Monterey Bay, California, United States - ASW #5 | ecosystem: Environmental > Aquatic > Marine > Intertidal zone | place: USA: California...
AACAAAACCACTGGGCCTTCTCCAGCCGAAACGTAGTGAAGTTTCACACCATTATTATCTACATAATTATGATCGACTTTATCGTGGATGTCCGCGAAAGCAGGGACGGCAAACGCCATCACCACCATTAAACTCAACGTCAACGTACGCATCTTCTCTCTCCTTGGTTAAATAATTAGCTTCCCATCATGACAAATTCAGGGGTAAGATTCCACTAGAATGACTGATCCAACACGAAGCCGGTTTTAAAGTTCCTGGGGCTCTTCAAGCGCTTGGCTCACCAAGGCCTGCAACGCACCTACCCGATAAGGTTTCTGAATAAACCGAACCGTGCCATTTCCTGTGAAATGAGAAATGGTTTCTTCTTCGTTGTAACCGCTAGATACTATCACTTTGAGTTTAGGGTCCAATTCATTGAGTTTTTGATACGTTTCCTTGCCATCCATTACAGGCATCGTCATATCCAACAGGACCAGATCGATTTCGTCGCGATGTTTCTCACGCATCTCTAATGCGATTTTCCCATTCTCCGCCACCAACACGTTGTATCCGACTTTCTCCAATGCTTGTTTCGCAAAGGCTAAAATCATGGCGTCGTCATCGACAATCAATATCGTCCCGGTACCCGCCATTTCGACGTCGGAACGAGGATTGAATTTAATGCTGACAGCCTTTTGATCTGAGACCGGAAGGATGATTTTGATAGACGTCCCTTTACCAACTTCGGATGTAACGTTCACTCCGCCGCCGTGTCCTTGTACGATACCGACCACCGCCGCCAACCCGAGACCATGCCCCAATCCTTTTGTACTGTAGAAAGGATCGAAGATTCGTTCCTTGGTAAACTCGTCCATTCCACTGCCGTCGTCGCTACATTCAAAAACCACGTAGTCACCTGAATTTAGATCTTCGATATTCAATACAGAATGGATGTGCTCTTTTTCGAAGTATTGTTTTTCGATCGTAATCGTTATGACGCCGGCGTCTTCGCCAATGGCATCGGACGCGTTTATCACGAGATTCATAATGATCTGCTGCATTTGCGTGACGTCCGCTTCGATAGCAGGCAAGTTTTTTTCGATCATGTATTCCACACCAACTTTTTTGTTGATGGAAATTTCCAGAAGCTGAGTCATCTCGTAGACCAACTCAGACAGATCGATGGGCTGGACAACAAATCGACCCTTTCCTGAGTATGCAAGCAATTGACTACACAAATCGGCGGCACGGTGAGCACTCGCCATGATATCGGTGAGGTATTGGTAATTCTTTTCTTCCGGCTTCATGTTCAGTAATGCGATATCAGCGTTCCCGATAACACCCAGCAAAAGATTATTGAAATCGTGCGCTATACCCCCGGCCATAACCCCCAAACTTTCTAACTTTTGAGTCTGCTGGATTTGAAGTTGTAGGGCGTTTTTCTCTTTCTCCGCGTTCTTCCTCGAAGAAATATCCCGGGTACTACCGATAATATGGGTTGGTGTTCCCTCTTTGTCGCGCAGGAAAGTCATAACGCTTTCTACCCAAATCAGACTTCCGTCCTTTTTTAACACTTCATATTCCAGGGTTGCGGAACGGTTGAGATTCGCAGATCCTTTTGACTCGATCTGTAATTCGCTCCTGAACGCCTCCATCAACAGCGGTACATATTCGGGCGCCACGTCATCGTCGATAGATTTCGACAAGGCCTCTTCCGCTGTAAATCCCCGCTGAGCAAACATGGAAGGGCTTATATACGTTGGATTGAAGTTCATATCCAACATCCAAACCACATCGTGGACATTGTCAGCCAATATCTTGTATTGCTCTCGTGACTTGTCCAATTCCGATTCGGCATGGTCGCGCTCGCCCACACTGACTTGTAATTGCTCAACCAAATCGTGCGCTTGCACGAGGCTCGTTTGCAGCCGCGTGAGCAAATAGTCGACAGAGATGATAATCACACAGCCACCCAACAGAAGGTTAAATGGTATGTGAAACCAATCGTGCCAATTGTCTGAAACTTCTGCACGATACGGAGCTATTTCGATTGCCCCCTGGATATGCAAATAGGCAAACGCGATCATCGTGGTTTGACATAGTACGAGGGCGACGATGGCCGCTCTTTTACCAACCAGAACACTGGAAAAGAACACAACCATAATGAAAAGAAAGAGGGAAACTCCCGTGGTTCCCCAGGCTTTTAATTCCAGAGCGCCAACCAAATAGAGTATTACAATCATTGTCGCAAAACGGATATTACGACCAAGGCGTTTAACGAAACAGATCACGCCCATCACAATAACGGCGGAAATCAAGTACAGAAAATTTTGATCATTCGACAGATAGGAAATGACACCAATAAAAATGGAGTCGCCGAAAATGACCCAAAGTGAGGCATTTAGCAGCTTGAGCCGCAGGCCATCTAACATGTCCGTTTCAGCGTTCTTGCCAGGAGTGGTCTTAACCTTTTCTGTAGCGTCATCCATCAACGTTTTTCCATACTGCTCAATTGGCGTCTTTGATTTTTGCCAGTTCTTTCATGATATGCGCCATCGGATTCCCAAATCCTTCGACCCCGAACGAATCATGTAATTCTTTGTACAAAGAAAATAGCCGGTCGTACGTCGCCCGGTTTTGTTTGTCGGGAACGTAACGTTCGTCCAAAACGGACGTAAGATTTCGTTGGGCTTCTTCAAACGTGTCATACCCCCCTGCCTCTGAACCGGCCGCAACCGATGCCGTTAAGGCAGCCCCTAAAGCGCAGGCTTGATCGGATCCTGCAATCTCCATTGTACATCCCGTCACGTCCGCATAAATTTGCATCAATAACGGGTTCTTTTCTGCGATTCCGCCGCAACACACGATGCGATCGATTGGAACATCATACTCTATTATGCGTTCAATAATGACCCGTGCACCAAACGCCGTCGCTTCGATTAGTGCCCGATATACTTCCGCCTGAGTGGTATGAAGCGTTTGGCCAATGAGAAGCCCCGTCAACAAAGGGTCCACCAAAATGGTGCGATTTCCGTTGTTCCAATCGAGCGCCAGTAACCCCGACTGACCGGGTTCCAGCTTTGATGCTTCCGCTGTCAATCGGTCGTGTGTGTCGTCATCGCCCAGACAGATGGTTTCGACAAACCATTTAAAAATATCTCCCACAGCAGATTGACCGGCTTCCAACCCGTAGTGCCCGGGCAAAATGGAACCATCTACGATCCCGCAAATGCCAGGTATATCGACAATGGCCTGTTCCTTGGAGGCGACCGTGCAATCACATGTCGAAGTGCCGATAATCTTGACCATGGTTCCGACACCCACTCCCGACCCGATAGCTCCACAGTGGGCATCCAATGCGCCAATGGCTATCGGTATTCCTTCCGATAACCCTAGTTCCGCAGCCCAATCGCCACATAGATTTCCCGCAGCCGTATCGGCGTCAAATGCTTCGTCGAAAAGGCGCGGTCGTAATTCCGCCAACTTCGGATCCAGCATCGCCAGGAAATCGGTATCCGGTAAACCATCCCATTCACGGCAATACAATCCCTTATGCCCCGCTTGGCAAACCCCGCGAACAATTTTCGTCGGATCGGAGACTCCCGCCAAAACAGACGGAATAAAGTCAGCCAATTCGACCCAACTGTAGGTCGCGTCGAAAACGTCGGGTGCTACATTAAGGCATTTCCAAATCTTGGACCAGAACCACTCGGATGAATACGTGTTTCCGCATTTCGCCAGATACTGAGGGCGGTGCTCAGCCGCAATCTTCGTGATGCGATCGGCCTCGTCGGCACCAGTATGATCTTTCCACAACCATGCCATAGCAGCGGGATTGTCTCTATATGAATCGTTCAACGCGAGCGGGACATTATTTTTGTCGACGGGCAACGGTGTCGATCCGGTCGTATCCACGCCAATTCCGATGACTTGTGCAGCTTGAAAACCGTCGGTCCCAGAAGCCTCATCCAGTGCACCAAGCACCGACGCCTTCAACCCTGCCAGATAGTCAGCGGGATGCTGACGTGCAAGGTGATGGTTCCCGTCATCTAGAATAATCCCTTGATCCCCACTGGGATAATCGAAGACTGATGAGCCAATGAATTCTCCCGTTCCGCAATCTACCACGACCGTCCGAACGGAGTTTGTACCGTAATCAATCCCCAACGTATAGCGGCCCATCAAATTCCTTTCAGGTCCATAGATTCAACCAAGCAGACAGTGATTATGGGCCAAACCCGGAATGACTTCAAGACTTACATGAAGAAGATTCATCGGAATAACTTCAACTGGTATAATCATATTCAATTTCCACTAAGGACCCAAAATGTACAAGTCGATTTTCAATACCGTTTTAATTTCCCTCCTGGCGATGGGCTGCACGCCGAAAGAAGAAAAGACCATTGAAGCCCCGATCGAACAGCAGCAGCAGACTCCGGCAATCACAAACTGCCTGATCATCGTTCTCGACGCCTTCCACGCCGAACACAGTTCACTGTACGGTTCCAAATCTCCAACAACACCTCATTTGGAAAAATGGGCGAAGCGGGGAGTGACGTTCACCCACGCCTACAGCCAGGCCACTCAAACACTTTCATCCGCATGGTCCTATTTCAATGGTCAATACCCATATCAAATGCAAGAACTGACATTTATGCGTGATATCGATACCCCCCTCCCAGCGTTGTTTCAAAATCGCGGCTTTAAAACGGCCGGGTTCTCGGAAAATCCGTTCATCAGTAAAACCTACAAATTCGACAAAGGCTTCGATTTGCTCGAATACAAACCCTATAGAGTCGGAATAGCCCAAACTGTGCAACAACTAAGTTCCGGAAAAAAGGCGCAACCAAAGGCGTACCAAAAATACCAACGTACAGGCGATGTGACGGTTGAGCTGATTAACAAAGCAGACGATTGGATCACAGAACAAAAAGCGGACCCTTGGTTTTGTTATCTGCATCTGCTTCGCCCCCACAACCCTTATTTCGCTCCAGACCCCTTTTTCAGCCAATTCGTCGAGAAAGACGGAATCGACAACCCCGAAGAATATTACAAACAATTTGAATTGGAAGTAGTTGACCGCTATTACGGGCAGAATAAGGGGTACGCCGCATCATCGGTTGAACCATTGCTCGATCTGTATCACAGCAATATTGCCTACGTCGACCATTTGATCAACGAATTCCTGTTGAAGCTGGAAACGAAGGGAGAACTTAAAGATACCGTAGTCGTAATCATGTCCGACCACGGAGAAGCATTTGGGGAACACGGAGAGTTACTCCACGGCAAACCACCGCATCGTGAACAGATCCACGTCCCGCTGGTCATTCTTTTCCCTGAAACAATCCAAATCCCCAACCATACGATAGACACACCTGTGTCTCTTATGGATTTGGCGCCCACATTGGAACAACTTTTTGATTTGACGATCACCAATACTATCGATGGATTTACGCTGAACCCATTGATCGGAAATCCACAAACGCCTCACCATCAGGAAATCTTTTCCCAACATATGGCGTCAAAGACCGTCGCCCTGCGTCAGGGCAACAGAAAACTACTCGTGGGATTTGACGATGATTTCAAAACGATCCGCTTAATGGAAGCCTACGATCTGAAAACCGACCCAAAGGAACAATCCGATATTTTTAGCGCCGATGCCGGATACGAAGACATGCTGAAGAGCATTCTGGAGTATGTAAAAACCCGCATTAATTCAGAGGCCATTTACGATTTGGACCTCACTGCGCCGGAAAAAGAATTGCTGGAATCGATCGGTTACGGGGAAATGGTGAACAACTAGAAAAAGCCCGACTCGTCGTTGTAGAACCCCTAACGATTCGTTATAATCCTGTCCTTATGGCACAACCAAAATGGGCAAAAATCGAGAATCTGGCAGACTCCCAGATCACCCCTATGCTTCGCCAATTCATCGAAGCAAAGGCCGAGAGTAGTGATTCCATTTTGTTTTTCCGGATGGGAGATTTCTACGAACTCTTCTTCGACGATGCCATTGAAACCTCGGAACTACTGGGTCTCACGCTAACGTCTCGCGACGGCTCAGGGAAATCCGAACGAATCCCCATGGCGGGTGTTCCTGTGAAGGCCGTCGACGGGTACGTCGCCCGGCTGATTCAAGCTGGAAAAACCGTTTCCATCTGCGAACAGCTCGAAGACCCAAAATCCGTAAAAGGGATCGTGAAGCGTGGCATTGTCCGTACCGTTACTCCCGGCACCATTACGGAACCCGAATTGCTGGAAGATAATGCGAATAATTTTCTCGCCGCAATTCATCTTCGAAATGGAAAAGCGGGATTGGCTTTCGTCGACGTCTCCACCGGTGAATTTCTGACGGCCCAAACCGACGACGGAGTCCAAACTCTATTTGACGAACTCATTCGAATGGCACCGGCGGAAGTTTTATATTCCAACGAATTGGATAGCGACCTGATCGATCAACTCCAGCAATCTTTCGATACCATGTCGTTCAAAAAAAGACCCGACCACGATTACGATCCGAAGTGGGCCGAGGAACAGGTCCAATCTCAATTCGACCTATCAACATTGAAAGGAGTGGCTCTGGAGGATGCCCCCGAAGCATGCGGTTGTGCCGGAGCAATTCTTCAATACATTCAGGATACGCAGAAAGATGCGGTCCCCCATCTTCGGCTACCGCGAAGGTACAGCCCATCCAGCTACGTCATTCTGGATGGAAGTACCCAACGAAATCTGGAGCTCGTCGAATCCCTCACGGGGAGACAACGCGTTGGCACGCTCCTCCATGTACTCGATCAGACACGGACCAACATGGGCGCACGAAAATTACGTCACTGGATTCTTCATCCATTACTCGACACCCTCGAAATCCAACGGAGACACAATGGTGTCGAAGAGTGCTACTCCAACACCGAGCTGAGATTGACCCTGAAAGATTGTCTCCGCCCCATCGCCGATTTGGAGCGGCTCTTGAGCCGCATTACGTCCAAGGCCGGTAATGCCCGGGATGTGAAAGCCCTGGGACGTTCATTGGAACAAGTCCCTCGCGTAATGGAAGCACTCGAAATGGTTCAATCAGAAGTGTTGACTCAATTGCGGGACGGCATGGACGACCTATCCGATGTAACCCAATGGATCGAAGATTCCATCGTCGATGAGCCACCTCTCACCATCATGGAAGGCAATATCCTGAAAGTCGGCCACGACCCCGAGTTGGACAGAATGAAAGAACTGGTAACCGGCGGACGCGAATGGATAGCCAACCTGCAACGCAGTGAAATGGAAGCGACCGGGATCCAGAAACTCAAGATTGGGTACAACAAGGTCTTCGGCTATTACATCGAAATATCAAAAGGGCAAGCCGAAAAGGCACCGGATCATTACGAACGAAAACAAACCTTGGTCAATGCGGAACGATTCATTACTCCCGAGCTTAAACAACGGGAAGACGAAATCGTCAACGCCCAGGAAAACATGCAGTCCCGCGAATATGAATTATTCGTCGCGCTGCGAGACAAGATCGCCGCGCAAGCGCATCGCATTCATGACACGGCAGACGCAATCGCAACCATTGACGTCCTGCTATCTTTTTCCGAAGTAGCCGTTACTCAAAACTATGCAAAACCCCAAGTCGACGCGACGGATGAACTAGACATTAAAGACGGAAGACACCCGGTTGTTGAAAGCCTCATGAAGAGCAACGACTTTGTACCCAACGGCATTCAACTCGATCCGGCATCATCCAATATGCTCATTATCACCGGTCCCAACATGGCCGGTAAATCTACCTACCTTCGTCAGGTGGCACTGATTACGCTCATGGCGCAAATCGGCAGTTTTGTCCCGGCTTCCAGTGCACGCATCGGCGTTGTTGATCGCATTTTTACTCGTGTCGGCGCTTCCGACAATCTCGTACGCGGCGAAAGTACCTTCATGGTCGAGATGATTGAGACGGCCAACATCTTGAATACCGCTACGAGTCGAAGCCTACTGGTACTCGACGAAATCGGACGTGGCACGAGCACCTTTGACGGGATCAGCATCGCCTGGTCCGTCGCAGAACACATCCACAACAACATCAATGCAAAGACACTCTTCGCAACCCACTACCACGAACTGACCGAATTGGCCAACCAATTGGAACACGCCAGCAACGTCAATGTCGCGGTGCGGGAATGGGGCGGGAAAGTAATCTTCCTCTATCAAATAGTCGATGGGGGCGCGGACCATTCTTACGGCATCCAGGTCGCTAAACTTGCCGGCCTCCCCCGCGAAGTCATCACCCGCGCCCGCGAAATCCTGGAACACCTCGAATCCGGAAACGCCGGAGCACTCGGCATCCCCGAACAAATGTATCTCTTCGGTGCCGGAACGGGCGCAAGTGGGGATTCATCAAAAGTCGAAAAGGCACTTGGCGACATCAATCCTGACGACTTATCTCCAAAAGAGGCCCACGAGTTTTTGTACGACCTGAAAAAGAAATTAGGCGACTAAAACAACTAAGCCAATTCAATTTCGCCGGCTTCCCCGCGTATTATTCCCCACGAAGAATGTTGGCGGGCTGAGGTAAAAACGACCATTCCACCATTCTTCAAAGGCTGATGGATGAGAAAGTGCTTGCGGGTACCGGCATCTCCGCAAGCGGTGGCGAACTCGCTTTCGATTGGGCCTGTTAAGTCTTCCACCAACGTCAATGCTCCTTCTAACGAGGGGCCATCCGGGCGATTGCATTGGACGTGAATGTATCGAATTTCCCCTAATTCGGCCTGCTCAATTTCTTCAACCGCACTTTTCAATGACGCTTCGGAGCCTGATAACAATGCAGAACCTGCGGCGAATGCAGCAGACGTTTTGATAAAACTACGACGTGTCGTTTCTGAATTCATTTCGTCATCTTATCAGATCGGTCACGTCATCTGAAACGCGTCGGGGAAATGTTGAATTTTTGGTGCGCCATTTTCGGGGAGAACGACTGCCACAATATCGAATCGATAGTACCGTTCAGGATCATCCTCATCGGAAATATAGTGTCGCGCTGCTTGACTGATGTGTTCCTGTTTTCGCTGGTTCACATTTTCTTCGGGCGACACGGGATCGTCGGTACGGCGAGTTTTAACTTCTACAAAAACGGTAGTGTCGTCTTGAGAAACAATGAGATCGATTTCGTACCGCCCTAAATGAACGTTGCGGTCAAGAATCGTGTACCCGGACTTTTTCAGGAATTTTGCCGCAAGGTCTTCACCTTGTTCACCAAGAGGTTTGTTTCGGCCGAACAAGGAAAACATTTCGGGATTCGTCCTCCGGGTTCAAAGGATCCTTCTGGCGACCTATCGCCTTTAGGCGACCTATCGCCTTTAGGCGACGTTTACCGTTTCTTCAACTTTGCGAAAAAGCCGGAGTTCGCCAAAGGTTTCCGATTGACTCGCCGAGATACCGTCCATACGCACCAACTCGAGTATGGCCAGGAAAGTACACACCATTTCCGTGCGACTCTTGCACACTTTAAACAGGTCCGTCCATCCGACGTCGTCCTGCATCTCAAGGATAGCTTGGATGTAGTCGACCTTCTCATCGACGGAAGATTCTTCGAGCTCCACCTGATGGGCAGTATCTTCCTGAAGAAACCGCAGTACGCCTTTGAACGCCAACGCCAAATCGAACATGGTCGCTTCGATCATGATTTCTTCATCGTCCGATTTCAATTCGCTGGCACGCGGCTTCACATTACGCGTAAACCAGTCTGAACGCTCGGCTTCCAGACCGGACAAACGGCCCGCCATGTCTCGATACATACGGTAGGCTATCAGTTTTTCAACCAATTCCATCCGAGGATCTTCTTCTTCAATCTCTTCCTCGTCCTCGTCCAATTCAACCGGAATGAGCATCTTGGATTTAATCTGAATCAGCGTAGCTGCAATCACAAGGTAATCGCCGGCCACTTCCAGATTTTCTTCTTCCATCAACTCCAGGAATTTGAGGTATTGATCCGTGATTTCCACGATAGGGATATTGAAAATATCGATTTCCTGAGATTTGATGAGATACAACAGAACCTCCATCGGTCCCTGAAAATCACTCAAATGAATGCGCAGCACCTGATCGGTGGCTTCGTCTACAATAAAATCATCGCCCATCGAAACGGCGTTTTCGGCTGTTTGTTCAGAATCCGTCGAAACCGCAACGTTCGAGTCATCTGTTAAGGTGGTAGGTTCGGTGATATCCGACATCTAATCCCTTTCCCACTGTAAGGAGAGCCCCCGCAACTGAATCGCTCCCATGACCATTAGCATACACATAAGCAGGACCAAAAATCGAGTCTGAATTCGCACCGGAATCGCCGCAGGAATCTCCCCGGCAGTAACCGTGATTTTGACACGGGCAATGTTGTTCGTTTCGTCCAATTCGAGGATCACATTGTTCGGATCAGCTTCCGATTCGATCCAATATTCCCCAGGCCCCATCCCGCTGATATTGATCCATTGGTCCGGTAATTCCTTGGTGTAGATGTCTTCCCAGCCCACCGAAACGCCCTGAATCCCCGATTCGCAGAAACGGAATGTCCGAAAAGAATTCACATTGCCAAGTGCCGGCTCTCCAAAATAGCGCGCCGAATCCAATAAACAAAAACTAGTCTTGTGGCCTGTAAATAATATGTCCCCGACCCCATCTCCCGGCAGCACTTCCCGAATACGCATCTGGGCCCATGCCGCTACGTGAAAATGGTCGTGGGAAGGGTGAAAAATGAACTCGCCTGCGACCCGGTCAAAAAATGTATCCTCTTCCAAATCACCGTTGTTGTCCACACTGATACGCTGCAAAATCGGCTGTCGCAGTGTTCCAATATCGCCCACGTCAGGCAAAACTCGCATGGGTCCCAGTCCGATATTCGCGACGGCATTGGTCAAACGGATATGAACCCAGCCCGGAATGATGTCGTTCACGAATTCGTAGTCCAACAGAAGATCTTGGTCAATCACCAGATCCGGGAGTAAATCGGTCTGGCCATAGGAAACAGGCGCAAAAAGAACGCCAAGAACAATCCCGACCACTAGAATCCAATGCTTCATAAAACTGCAAATACTCCCGCCTCGCCCCGGCAGATACCTCAATATAATGGAGATCGCGCCCAAAAAAGTTGCACAAACTGCAATCGTGCGGAACACATAATACCATAGACGAGCTATTTACGACGAGAGAATCCAAAAATACTGGGACTATTTGGGACGAACGGATGCCTGCGAAATCAGACTCGACTCAATCCAGATCAATCTGACGCAATTTATCCGGATTACGAATCGAGAAGATCTGCTGGATTTTCCCATCCTGAATATCAAACGTCACCAGAGAATCCAGCGTTTCGCCCTCAAAACTGGCCAGCCCCGGAAGCCCATTCAGCTCCACCAGCCGCATCGAGAAATCCTCCGGCAAAAACCGCTTCTGCAATCCCAAAAGAAACCGCACGATCTTATCCGGTCCAAAGATAGGCCGCTTATTCGCCTTCGCCTTGCCGCCATGGTCCGTATAAAACACCGCATCATCCGCCAGGATCGTCACAAACTTATCGTAATCCTGCAGCGCCGACGCCTCCACAAATTGGTTCACGAGCTTCTCATGCTCATCCGGGTCCACATCAAACCGCTGCTGCTCCCCCGAAATCCGATCCTTCGCCCGCTTCACCATCTGCCGGCAATTCGCTTCCGACTTCTCCAACACATGCGCGATTTCCGCATACGGCTGATCCAACACTTCCTTCAGCAAAAACGCTGCCCGTTCCGGAGGCGCCAACTTCTCCAGCATCACCAGAAACGCCGTCGACAACGAATCCGCCAGGTCCGCCGTATAATCCGCCGACTTCGGCTCCGTACACCAAGGGTCCGGCAGCCAAGTCCCGTCATACGTCTCCCGAATCTTCTGCGCCTTCCGCAGCTGGTCAATCGACAACCGCGTCACAATCGTCGACAAATACGCCCGCGGCGTATCAATCATCTCCGCATCCACCCGTTCCCACTTCAAAAACGCATCCTGCAGCACATCCTCCGCATCATGCGCCGACCCCAACATCCGATACGCAATTCCAAAAAGATAATTCCTGTGCTCAACGAAAGAATCTAATGCACTCATCCCACAACCCTACCCGGCAACATGGTGGAGTTTGGTACAAACTCCCTTAGTGTCCCAACGGAACACGGCGCGATACCAAACAGATAATTTCGATGTTCCACAAATGTTTCCAAAGCTGTCATATCAATATCCTACCTTAAAAACCCCGTGGAGTTTCCGACGGAAAGCTCCTTTAAGTGATTCAAAGAATCACGACGTCATTGCGAGGAGGCGAAACCGACGTGGCAATCTAATAACACCTTCGAATTCACACCAAAACGAAATAGCCCGCCCATCACGACCGCGACGCAGTCGCTCCAAGAGCGGTCCGTGACCGCCGGGGCACTAGCGCACACAACCCGTCCGACTCAATCTCCAACGGCAGATTCACCAAATTAAAATAATGCTCAATCGCATTCAACAACGTGATCTCCACGATCTCCGCTTCCGTAAAATGCTTTTTCAACTCCGCAAACGTTTCATCACACGCATTCCGCGTCCGCGTCACTTCATCCACATACCGCAACGCCGCCTTTTCCTTCTCACTGAACAACGCACTCGTCTCAAACCGTTCCAACTCATTCACCCGGTCCACGCCGATATTCCCGCGCAACGCGATCGCCCGACCAATATCCACGCAAAACGCGCAATGGTTCATCTGCGCCGTATGCGTCTGCAACAAAAACTGCAGCTCCGGATCAATCGACAACCCCTTCTCCACAAACCCCGAAATCGCCATGCCCGCCTTCATAATACTCGGCACCCGCGTATACACCACCGACAACGGGGCAATCACCTTGCCCAACTTCTTCCGGCAATACCAATACGCCAGCTTCATCTTCAAACCCTTCGGCTTCTCAATCGGTTCAATTCGCATGTCCATACCTCCATTTCTGCGCTCTTTACAGGAATGACGGACAACGCCCCACGTTTGTGACAGTTACTTTCTCTTTACCAAAAGAGAAAGTAACCAAAGAGAAAGAATCAGATGCTTTCGCATCTTTAAAATCACCATTTTCGTCTTCTCTGGTTGAGTTTGGTTGAGGAATGTTGAGGTTTTTTCTTGAAGTCGTCGCGGTGACGTTGCGAAATTGGGTAGGGAGTTGCGGTTGAGCTCGTGTGTACGCGCATTTAAATCGATATTTTTTCATACTCTCCTATTATGGGCCAGAATCCGACCGGAGAACAGAGGTGTTAAGCAATCCGTAGAATTCGGAGCAATTTATTCGAATTGAATAAAATAGCGCCAACGGCGCGATATTCTCCAGCCTAGGGTGCACGAGCGTCGCAATGCGACGACGCGAGTAAGCCCTAGGTATCACGACCAAAAAAATTGAAGCCCTGAAGGGGTGACATAAAAAGGGCCAACGGCCCGAAAGAATATAGCCCAGTCCGAGTCCGGATTGATCGCCAGACAATCCGGACGGAGGGCTGGGTAACCAAACCAAAAAACAAAAAGGTCTGTAGGACCGACAGAACCTTCGCCGCCGCACCAGGTCTCCCGCACTTCCCCGACGCCAAGGGGAGTTACACAGCAACTCCAAAGTGTTGCCGAGACGGCAACACACCGACTCTGCGTGAGAAAAACTTTTTAATGGG
>Ga0315336_1005557_pt1 | contig 13670 bp, 10 predicted proteins | sample ASW5metaG_FD_204512 | JGI IMG/M metagenome (GOLD analysis project Ga0315336, IMG submission 204512) | Ammonia-oxidizing marine archaeal communities from Monterey Bay, California, United States - ASW #5 | ecosystem: Environmental > Aquatic > Marine > Intertidal zone | place: USA: California...
CCTGCGCAGCGAACGGTCTCCGGTCCTGTGTCCCCACACCCGGAACATACAAGCGCAGCGAGCCCATGGATCTTTTCCACGCCCGAGCCACCCGTCCCCTCCACCCAGAAATCAGCGCCGCGCCTTGGCCAACCACCGATCCAGCGAACCGGCAAACTTGCGCTTGTCTCGGTCGGAATAGGCCTTCGGACCCCCGAGCATCTCGCCCGACAGGCGCCGCTCCTCGTTGCGATTGCGGGCTGCGAGGCGCTGGCGGGCATTGGTGGCGTCGGTGACGTCTCCGCGGGGGCCGATGACCGTCGCGCCCTTCTCTACGGCGGCGGCGGCGAGCGGCACATCGGCGGTGATGACCAGATCGCCAGATTCCACTTTGTCGGCGATGTACTCGTCGGCCACGTCGAAACCTCGGCCAACCACGACGCTGGAGATCCACTGGCTGCGGGGCGTGTGCAGGGTCTGGTTCGCGACCAGAAGGAGCTCGATGTGAACCCGGTCAGCGGCGCGAAAGAGGATGTCCTTCACGGGACGGGGAGTGGCGTCGGCGTCTACCCAGATCTTCATCGGGGTCTGCTAACGGATCGCCTCGAGGGTTGCGGTGTCCGGTCTCCAGATCCACATGTGCAGGAACTTGTCGTTCTTGCGCGCCCGTTCCCAGACGGCGAGGTAGATGTCCCGCTCGGGGTGCAATCGCTGAAAGATGGCTATCGACTGGAGGTATTCTTCGTCTATCGAGTCGGAGAGCAGCTGTTCGGCGAGTGCATTGCCCGCCCAGATCCCCATGCTGCGAACATCGAATCTCTTGCCCTCGGCGCGCTCTGGGTCGAGACGGAAGGACAGCGCTACGCCGTTCTCACGCTCGAGCGAGACGTCGACGCGCCCCGGTGGCAGCGAGAGCAGACCCCTGGGGTCGGTGATCAACATCTCCAATCCGTTGACCTGGAGCACGAACTCGCTGGCGAAGTGGGCGGGATTGAAGACGCCACGTCGATCGAAGTGGAGCGTGGTCGCCAGCGCTTCCTCTCCGTCGAACTTGCTCACGTAGTGGTCCATGGTCTCCTCGAGGCGCAGGCCCTCGAACACGTCGACCAGATGGGGCTCCCGCTCGGCCATGCGTCCCGCTGCCGAGAAGTGCAGGTTCTCACCGTCGATGAAGAACCTCGTGTCCTCGTCCAGGTTGGCGAGGCTGGCGGCTTTTCCGGCGAGGGCGTGCAGCGTGAACAGCGGCTCCCGGAGTTCGACGCGATCGATGAAAAAACACTGCTCGACGAGGGCGTGCAGGTCCTCGGCTACGACATCCCAGCGGCCGTGGTCGGGCATCCCTCGGACGTCGGCAGCCATTCTCTCAGCTTCCTCGATCCATCGATCGGACACCCTGGCCACCTGGTCCGAGGCGTCGCCGTCGGCGGGGTAGATGCGCGCCGCTTGGTAGAGGTCCTCCGGCGGCAGGATGAGAGCCGATGGCCGAGCGACGTTCATGCGCATCAGGCGCCGCACGCGGCTGTCCTCCAAATCGACGGCAACACCGCCCTTCTCCAGGACGACGATGTAGGGCCGCTTCGCCTGTTGCGCGGCGCGCAGGCTGTCCATTCGATCCTGCGATTCGGACGCGAGCGCCACTCCGATCCACGCCAGCCAGAGCATCCAACCTCCATGCTCCCCTAAGACGACGCGAGCGCCTCAAGCGTTGGAAAAACGGAAAACTTTGCGGTCAGGGCCCCGTAGTCGTGGTCCAGCCCCCGGTTCCGCCCCACCACCCGCCAGTTCCGCCGCCCCATCCGCCGGTCCCGTAGCCGGGACAGTTGGTGTACACCTGGCCACACGCCAGCGGTACCTCGATGAACTCGAAGCCCTGCCCAAACTGGTTGTTGCAGGTGAAGTCGCCGTAGACGCAGGCCGCCGCGGCGTCGTCGTGGAAGGTGCACTCCGGCGCCAGGTCTGCAGCAGATCCGTCGCACTGGATGTTCGGATTGCAGTTGGCGTACGCCGTGCACAGTCGGTCCGGAAAGAGCACCACGAACTCGGCTTCGGTCAGCGAGGTGGGCGTCGTGTCGGTGTCGGTGTCGGTGTCATCGGTGTCGTCGTCGTCGTCGTCGTCGTCATCGTCACCGGGGGTCGAGCCCGGTGGTGCGGTGTTGAAGCCGCCCTCGGTGTCGGTGTCGTCCGCGGGGGGCTCGTCGGGCGCATTACAAGAAAAGAGGAGGATGAGGGGTAGGAAAGACAAAGGGGCTCCCGTCCGTGCTACTGCCAGTGTAGCCGATCGATTGCATCTCAGTTCTGCACAACCTCGACGTGCACACTGACCTGCACAGGTCTTGCACACCAACCGCGCACAATGCACGCGAAACCTGCGTTCAGGCACGAGTTTCGCGCCGATAGGCTCTCCTCCAACAGGAGAAGATCCCCATGCGAGAAATCATTCGACTGGTCGCGATGGCGACCATCTTTGCGATGACCACGATGGCCTGGCTCGGATTCGGCGGGCTGATGTCCGCCCGGACCGCGGACCAACAGGCCGGGCTCTATGGAGCCGTGGCCGACCTGTGGGGGGTGCCGCTCACCCAGCAGGCTCCCGTCGTGAGGATGACCTGGACGGACAAGGTGACGGTCGAGGAGACGGTCTACGACAAGAAGGGCAAGCCGGCCCTGACCAAGGACGGTGAGGTCGTCATCAGAGAGGTGACCAAGGACGTGCACAAAGAGCGAATTGGCGCGCTGGACAGTACGGATGTGGCCGTAGACCTCGGGCTCGATCAGCGCCGAAAAGGCCTCATGTGGTTCTCGCTATACGACGTGGCCTTCGACGGGGAGTGGACCTGGGAGCACACCGGAAGCGAGACGGGCTGGGCGTGGGTGAAGTTCAAGTTCCCGGTGGCCGACGGCGTGTACGACGACTTCAAGTTCCTGGTCAATGGCGTCGAGGTCAGCGACAAATATCCGCCAGAGCATGGCGCCATCAGCGTTCCGGTCAAGGTGGTCCCGGGCGACAAGATCTCCTTCGTCGCTGGCTATAAATCGCGCGGTCAGGACTCCTTCGCCTACCGGCCCACCGACGGCGACGTCGGACAGCTCCGCGACTTCAGCCTGCGCATGAAGACCGACTTCTCCCACATCGACTTCCCGTCCTTCACCCTGTCGCCGTCGGACAAATCCCGGGCCGGCGAGGGCTGGGATCTGGACTGGACCTTCAACCGCCTCGTGACCGGCCACGGCATGGGCATGACCATGCCCACCCGCATCCAGCCCGGACCGCTCGCCGCCCACATGAGCTTCTCCGCGCCGATCTCGCTGGGTCTGTTCATGGTCTGGATCTATGTGCTCGGCCTGCTCCGCAAGATCGACGTGCACCCGGTCAACCACCTGTTCATCGCCGCGAGCTTCTTCAGCTTTCACCTGCTCTTCGGATACTCCGCCGACCATCTTCCGGTGGAGGCCGCCTTCGCGCTCTCGGCCGTGGTGAGCATGGTCCTGACCGTGTCCTATCTGCGTCTGGTGGTCGGTCCACGCTTCGCCCTGTTCGAGGCCGGCGGCGCCCAGCTGCTGTACCTGGTGGGCTTCAGCCTGGCGCACTTCTGGGAGGGCTATACCGGCCTGACGGTCACCGTTCTGGCCATCGTCACCCTGTTCGGGCTCATGCAGCTCACGGGCCGAGTTCGTTGGGACGACGTGTTCTCTCCCACCCCCCTCGATGACGACGACTTCCCCCTTGGGGAGCCCGTCATGGCCCCGGCGAAGTAGACAGGTATCGCCTCCGTAAGTAGGTGATCGGAGACTCGTCCAGGAGGAAGATCCAGGCCCCCAGTTGGAGCGCCAAGAGCGCGTAGACCAACTGGAGGGCCGCCAGGAGCGGGACCCAGGTGCCGCCCTCGACGTGGAAGGACCACAGGGCGAGGGGGCCGATCACCGGTAGGAGAGACAACCGACCGAGTAGCGTTGCACTGAACTCGATGTCGAGTCCGATGAAGAGTGCGAGCAGGGCCAGACCGGCGAGGCGCGCGGATCGGTCGCGGACCTGGCGGGGGAGCGCCTGTCCCATCTGGGACATCAGCAGCCCGAACGCGCAGGCCTGAACCAATGCACAGGCGGCCATCAGAGCGATCAGCGGTGCGCCGGGGGCGAGGCTCGCCAGTGTGGGGACCTCGATGCCTGCCGCACCCCCCGCGACGGTCAGGAAGATGGCGTACAGCAGCCACCACGACAGCGCCTGTGCCAGTGCCAGCACCGAGCCGGTCAGCATCTCACTCAAGTAGATCGCCCGTTTTGGCGTGCCCACCGCAAGCACATTGTTGAAGCCCTCGCGACCGGACTTGGCGATCTTGTTGCCCACCAACAGCCCGAACATCAGGCTGAACATGCCGATCACGAACAGGCCCACCATGTGCTGGGGCGCCTCTCCACCCGCGATGTCGGCCAGACCGCTGGCGAGACCTTCCTGGGGGGAGTCGCCCTTCTCGAGGGTCACCGCTTCTCCGCTGGGTCGCTCCAGCGAAACCTTGGGTCGTGGACCGGCAACGGCTGTCGCCCACTCCTCCACCAACCAGCGGTGAATGCGCCTCCTGAAGTTGGCTTCGCTCCCCGGTTGTGCAAAGGCGTCCGCGCTGATCTCGATGGTCGCCGTGGTGGCGTAGTCGGACGAAACCACCGCGATCACGTCGACCCCGTCGTCGCCGAGAACCGCTTCTGGGTCGGACGGCAGGCGGACCTCCAAGCCGTCCTTTGGGGCTGAGAACCAGTCGTTCAGGCTGTCCCGAGTCTCCTCGTCTGGGGCGACGATCACGATGTGCTCTTCGAGTAGACCCTCTGTCGACCAGGCCATGGTCCCGACCGTCAGCGAGACCGAGCCGATGATGAATACGGGGAGACCGAGGATCAGGAATACCCGGGCGAGAGGGAGGTTGCGGAGGTCGAATGCCGTGTACATGAGCACGGCTCGCCAGGTCGAAGGGGCACTCTGCGTCATTGGGCACGCCGAAATCTTCGGCGGAGATCGTCGAACATGCCGTCTTCGAGACCGTAGGCCCACGCGCCCAGACGCAGCGCCGCCAGGCACCACCCGAGCTGGAGGAGGCCGACAATCGGAATCCACACCTGGGGCAGGCCGTCGACCAGGCCCTTCGCCGCGATCACCGGACCGAGTGCCGGAATGACCAGCAGGAAGGTGGGCTCGGTGATGCTGTACTCGGAGATCCGGAACACGGCCGGCATCATGAAGAGCAGGAGCAACGGCGCGATCTGGCCGGTGCCCTTCAGAACCGGGCTGTCTCGGGTGAGGTGGCCAGCGACCGACCCTGCCCCGGCTGCGACCAGATACCCGGCAAGGGTGCCCACCGCGGCGAGACCGGGCGTCCACACCAGGTAGTCGACGGCGTTCTCGGGTTGGAGCACAGCCATGCCCAGCACGATCAGGATCGGTGTCAGGATGACCAGCACGCAGATCGGCAACCAGACGATGGCCCCGAGTGCCGCCCGCTCGAGGAGGCCCCCGAGGAAGATCACCGCCGATGGCGTGCCCAGGCGGAGCACGTTGAAGAACTCCTCGTCGCGGCTCTTGGTCAGGGACGTCGCCGACGAGAATCCGGCGTAGAGACCGAAAATCGTGAAGAGACCTACGATGGCGGGCATCAGGGATTTCAGCACCGCGTCGTCGAGCTCGTCGGAGTCGTCGGCCCCTGCCGCGTCCAGCAATGCCCGCTGGGCGTCGGTCAGCAGCGCCCGCTTTCGAATCTGGCGGACCAGCGACTTGGCGCGGCGGTTCTCCCGGCGCGGCGCATCCCCTTTGGCAACCACCAGGCGCGGCTTCAGGTCTCCGGGCGCGTCTCCATCGAAGTGCAGCACGACTTTTGCGTCCGCGGGCGCGACTTTGTGGAGCGCGATGTCCATTTCCGAGTCGGCGGCGGCGTCCTCGATGAGCGCGCGGAGCTCGACGCTCGGGGCGACGACGTGAAGTGGGGTCTGCCCGTCGCTGCTGAGGACGTCGGGTAGCACGGCGATGGTGATGATCGCCGGCAGTGCGACGACCGATAGCCAGAAGGTCCAAGAGCGCAGGTGCTCCTCGATGCCGTGCAGGGCATAGACGACGATCCCGCGAATCATTGAGGGATCTCGGCGGCGGGGTCGTGGCGGCGGGCGTGGGTCATATACAGGTCGAAGAGCGTTGGGAGAACGGCCTCGATGGACCGCAGCTGACCCGGCGCCTCCGCGGCTCGGGAGAGCAGTCCGCGCACGTTCTCGCCGGCGGCGATGCGCACCACGAGATCGTTCCCGTCTGGCGTGATCGCGTCGATTTCGGGGCCCTCAATCCAGCTGTGATCTCCCGTCGCTCGGACCCGCCAGGTGCCATCGAACGCCTCTTCGATTGCACTTTCGAGCGGTTGGTCGAGGACTTTGGTGCCCCGATACATCATGACCACGTGGTCGATCAGGGTCTGGGCCTCGTGGAGCCGATGGGTCGAGAGCACGACGGTGGCCCCGTTTGCCGCGGCTTCTCGGACGTGCCGGTTCACCAGGTCCTGGTGCTGGGGATCGAGCGCGGCCAGGGGCTCGTCCATGAAGATGACCTCCGGCTCGCAGAGCAGCGCCAGGGCGATCTGGACCTTCTGCTGTTGGCCATTGGAGAGCGTCTTGACCCGATCCGACGCCTTTTCTCCGAGATCGAGGCGGTCGATCCACTCCGACGCCCGCCGCTTGGCATCGGCGCGACTGAACCCCCGCATCCGGGCGATGAAGACCAGCAGAGACTCGACCTTGGAGTTGTCCGGGAGGCCGCGCTGCTCGGGTACAAAGCCGACTCTCCCGCGGCTGGCATCGTTCGGCGGCCCCCCGAGGAGCTCGACCACGCCGCGGTCGGGCTGCACGAGGCCCAGCATCGTTCGCAGGGTGGTGGTCTTTCCTGAGCCATTCGGTCCAAGGAGACCGTAAATGCGCCCGGGCTCGAGCTCGAGATCGAGGTCGGCGACCGCCGTGACGTCCTTGAAGGTGCGGGTGACGCCCTGGAGGCGTGCGGTGGGAGGCATGGCTGGCCTCTTAATCAGAACGACAAAAGGCCGCGGCGTGTGAACGCCGCGGCCTCGGGGATTTCGAGTTGTTCGTGAGTCAATCAGTGATTTCGTTCCACAGGTCCTCGAAGCCGCTGGCGATGCCCTCGCCGATGAACACCAGGGCGTCGCCCCAGAGCTCGCCGTAGTCGAGCATGAACTCGAAGGCGTTCTCGTAGGTCACGCTGAAGCCGAAGCCGAAGGGCCCGATGGCGAAGCTCAACGCCAAGCTGTCGTCGTTGACATCCCAGGCCGCTGCCGCACCGATGCCCCGGCTGACGCCGAAGGTCGGGGAGTTGCCGGAGTCGTCGCTGATGGACCAGGTGACCGACGCCTGATTGGCGTAGGCACCCACACAACCGCTGGTGACATCGTTGTCGAGGCAGCCAAAGGCCTCTCCGGCGACGACCAACACTTCACCGAGGCCGTCGAGGTCGAAGGTGAGCGATACGCTCGCCGCGGAGAACACGGCGCCGTATTCCAGGTCGAAGCTGGCGTCCCAAGGTCACGGGCTGCAGCGCTGCATCGTGCCGTTGACGTTGCAGATCAAGCTGGCGGTGTTGACGCTCGGCGTACCGGTCGGGGCTCCGCCCAGGTCTTCCCAGGACTCGGCGTTGTTGGCGCAGTTCCAGTACGCCCCGTAGTTGTTGGCGAACTGCGGGTCTTCGTCACCGACCTCCAGGGCGCAGATGCTCCTGTTGGAGTCGTTGCAATCGCCCGAGCGCACCGAGTAGCCGTCGCCGTCAGCGTCGCCTCCGGAGGTGCCGCTGGCCAGAGCGACCTGGGGAAGTGCGATGAAAGAAGGAAGAGTGAGCGTTTCATGAGAATCTCCAAGGGTTTGCCACATGTCGTGGCGGTATATGGAGACTCATTGCAGCGGCGGTGCCAACGGCAGAAGCGCGAACGGCTTCGGCCTGCAGTGGGGTTTTGTCGGGAGTTTTACCGCGAATCAGGGTGCGGGTCTGTCGCGATGCAGACTGCGTTGTACGATATCGGTATGGTATCGAGCCGTGTGGAGGAGCCATGCTCCTGAGGCCGGGAGACAAGGTGGGTCGCTACCGGGCTCGGGAGCGGGTCGGCATCGGCGGCATGGCGGAGGTCTGGCTGGTCGTGCACGAGGTGCTCGGGACCCGCCACGCCCTCAAGGTCCTCCTTCACGCGTCTGATGATGTGCGCCACCGGCTCGTGAGGGAGGGCAGGGCGCAGTCAGTCTTGCGGCACGAAAACCTCGTTCCCGTCAGGGATATTCTAGAATTTGATGGCGCTCCAGCGCTCCTCATGCCCCTGATCGAGGGCCCCTCGCTCTCGGAGCTCCTGCGGGAGTACAAGCCGACCCTGGACGAGGCGCTGGCGCTGTTTGCGGCGATCCTTCGCGGGGTTGGACACGCCCATGACTGTGGCTACATCCACCGCGATCTGAAGCCCGCGAATGTGCTCCTCGACCTCAACGACGGCGCGGTAGTGCCTCGCGTGACGGACTTCGGATTGGTGAAGCGCCACGCCGGCACGGTCCTGACCCAGATGGGGGTGGTGATGGGCACGCCGGCCTATGCGGCCCCCGAGCAGCTGGCCGACGCCGCATCCGCCAATGAGAGTGCAGACCTGTTCAGCCTCGGGGTGATGCTCGTCGAACTCGTCGAGGGGAGGCGGCCGTTCTTCGGGGCTGATGTCGGCATGATTCGTGTGGCTCACGGCCAGCCTCCGAACCTCGGATCGATGCGGGGGCCCCTTCGCGAGCTGGTCGTCGAGCTGCTGCAGATCGATCCCGAGGCCCGACCGATGAGCTGCGATGAGGTCTTGGAGCGCCTGGGACGCGTCGATGGCGACTGCCTCGGCTCCGGGGCGCTGTGCCGGCTCGTGAGCGCTGGAGTCGATCGCGCCCAGACCGGGGATGCGTCGACCGGCGTGCCGCGCGGGGCCGTCAGCGAAGCGCCCAACAACCTGCCGAAGCGCCGAGATGCCTTTGTCGGCCGCCGGGAGCTCCGCGCCCTGCTCGGCCGGCGGCTCGTAGGCGCGCGGCGACTGCTCACGCTGACCGGTATGGGTGGGTCGGGCAAGACGCGGGTGGCATTGGAATTCGGCCGCTCCGTATTGCCTGAAATGACCGGTGGGGTGTACTGGATTGACCTGACTGATGCCCGCGATCTCGACGGGATCCTCGCCGCCACCGGGGGCGCCCTGGGGCTGCAGCTGGGAGAGGACCCGGTCGGGCAGCTGGGTCACGCCATCGGTGGAAGGGGTCGCTGCCTGCTGCTGTTCGACAACTTCGAGCACCTGGTCGCTCTGGCTCCGGAGAGCCTCGGAAAGTGGCTGGATCAATGCGAAGAAGCCAGATTTCTGGTGACGAGCCGTATTCCTCTTCAGCTCCTGGGGGAGACGATCGTTCCGGTGCAGCCGCTCGACCAGTCCGACGCCGTAGAGCTCTTTGCGATGCGCGCTGTGTCCGCGAATCCGGACTTCGAGCTCTCCGCGTCGAACCTGGATGCGGTCGGTGCCCTGGTGGACCTGCTCGACGGGTTGCCGTTGGCGGTGGAGCTCGCGGCGGCCCGCAGTCGCATGTACACGCCCGCGAAGCTCGTCACCCGCATGACCAGCCGGTTCCGGGTGCTTTCCCGGGACTCTCCCGAGCTGCCCGAGCGCCACCGGACTCTGCGCGCAACCCTGCAGTGGTCCTGGGACCTGCTCTCACTGGTAGAGCGGGCCACCCTCGCCCAGCTGTCGGTGTTCGAGGGCGGCTTCACTCTCGAGGCCTGCGAGGCGGTCATCGATCTGTCGGCGTTCCGGGACGCGCCGTGGGTGGAGGACGTCGTGGCAACACTCCTCGATCACAGCCTCATCACCTTGAGCAAGCGAGGTCGGGAGCCACGCTTCTCGATGCTGGCGTCGGTGAAGGCCTTTGCGTCTGCCCGACTGGAGCGGCCCGAGGGGGCCGAGCGGCGGCACGGCCAGTTCTACGCGGCGATGGACACGGGGCGCAGCCCCGATGCCGACGCCGAAGCGCTGTATGGTCGCGAGGCCGACAACCTGATCGCCGCTTGCGACCTGGCGATTGCACGCTGCGACGCACCTGTGGCGGCCCGAACCGCCCTCATCCTGAGCGTTGTCCTCAGCCGTCGGGGAACAGGCGTGCGGTCGTCTGTCTTGCTGCGGACCCTCGATTTGGAGGGGCACTCGCCTCTGCTGCGAGCCCGACTGCTCGCTCGCCTTCGGTCGCTGTCTTTCATCCGTGAGGTAGGCGGGGGGCGCGAGCTCCACCGCGAGGCACTGGCCATTCTCGAGGGCGATACGCGACCCGCGGCCATCCGGGTACGCTGCCTGCTCTGGATGACAGAGGCCAGGGTGCAACAGCGCGCCGGAGACGTGGTTGCCGCAAAGCGACGGTTCGAGGCCGCCCTCGAGGGGCTAGAGCGGCTCGACTATCCGGCTGACCAGGCCAGGGTGGAGTACCAGCTGGGCAAGCTCCATCAAATCACCGGAGATGAGGACGGCGCGCAGAGGCTGTTCGCGCTGGCCCTGGAACGGTCGCGCGCGGCGAGGCTGCCCAGGAACGAGGCCCTGACGTTGGGTCGAATCGCGGGCCACCTGGCCCGGTTGGGGAATGTCGAGGCCCGTGGGCTCTGGCAGCGTGCCCTGGCACTGGCTCGCGAGAACGGCGATCGGGCCCTCGAAGTGCACCTCCTGCCATCGCTGCGGGAGTTCGAGCACTCGCTCGGGCTCGCAGACGACGCCGAGCGGATCCAGGCCGAGATGCAAGCCGCCAGGGCGTGGCACGAGATGGGCTACGTCAACAACGCTGGCATCTACGAAGGTCGTGCCGGGGTCGCGTTCCTGTTGGCCGGCCGAGCAGATGAGGCGTCGGAGTGGTTGCGCCGCTCCCTGAAGACGCTGGGGCCAAAAGGAAACAGCGCCAGTCGCTCACAGACCCATTGCTACCTCGCTCGGATCGCTCTGGATCGCGGCGATCCAGAGGAGGCGCGGGAGCTGGTGCAGCGGTCGTTGGAGCTGGGCCGGGGATTCCACTACGCAGAGGATGCCGCGCGCAAGCTGCTGGCGGAGGTTCTTGCCTTCGACGAGAGCGACTGAGCCAGGTCGTGGCCGCTGCGGCCCGCGCGGTAAGCTGATGCGGCGCCAGGGGGATGATTGGGGCACCGCGACCGCGCCAGCATGATCTTCTCCAGGATTGTCGCCCTTCCGGATGACCAGCGGGAGCAGGCGCTGTCGCGGGAGTGCGCAGGGGACCTCGCGTTGATGTCCCTCGTCGAACAGCTCCTGACGGCCGATCTGAGGCCCGACGAGCCCGTGCTCTTGCGAGGCGGAGATCGGGTGGGTCGCTACCTCGTTCGCGAGCGGATCGGCGTCGGCGGCATGGCCGAGGTGTGGCTGGTTGTCCACGAACAACTGGGCACCCGACACGCGCTGAAGGTCCTTCTCTACGCGTCGGACGACCTGCGTCGGAGACTGGAGCGAGAGGGCCGGGCGCAGTCCATCCTCAGGCACGAGAATCTACTACCCGTCAGGGATATCCTGGAGTTTGAGGGGGCGCCTGCACTGCTGATGCCCCTCATCGAGGGTCCGTCGCTCTCCGGACTCCTCAAGGAGTACCGCCCGACTCGAGACGAGGCCCTGGCCCTGTTGGCCGGGATCGTTCGGGGTGTCGGCCACGCCCACGACTGTGGCTACATCCACCGCGATCTGAAGCCCGGGAACGTGCTCCTCGACCTCGTGGAAGGTCGGGTCTGTCCGCGAGTGGCAGACTTCGGGCTGGTGAAGCGCCACGCGGGAACGGTGATGACTCGCAGCGGCGCCCTGATGGGCACGCCGGCCTACGCGGCTCCGGAGCAGCTGTTGGACGCCGGATCGGTGGACGAGACCGCCGACCTGTTCAGCCTCGGCGTGATGTTGGTTGAGCTCTTGGAGGGGAGAAGGCCATTCTTCGGGACCAAAGCCCAGATGATCCAGGTGGCCCACGGCAAGCCGCCGAACCTGGGGTCGCTGGAGGGACCGCTGCGGGACCTGGCCATCGAACTGCTGGAGGTCGATCCAGACGCGCGTCCGTCGAGCTGTGCCGAGGTGCTCGATCGGCTCGGCGCGCCAGGTCGTGAGGTGCTTGGCAAGGGGGAGCTCGTCCGGTTGGTGAGCGCGGGCGTGCAGCAGTCGCGGTCCAGGGATGCATCGACGGCGGCGCCCCGGCAGGCGGGCGACGAGGCGCCGCACAACCTGCCCAACCCCCGCGACGGGTTTGTGGGGCGCAGAGACCTCAAGGACATGGTGGCTCAGCGACTCCGCGGGGCCTGTCGGCTGGTGACGCTCACCGGGATGGGCGGGTCGGGCAAGACCCGGGTGGCTCTGGAGGCCAGTCGCGACCAGCTGACGGTGATGACCGGCGGGGTCTACTGGATCGACCTGACCGAGGCCCGCGATCGGGATGGCATCGTCGAGGCGGTTGCGGCAGCGCTCGACGTGCGGCGTCTGGGTGGCGATCCGATCGCCCAGTTGGGCGCGGCCATGGCGGCCCGGGGCCGGTGTCTGCTGCTCTTCGACAACTTCGAGCAGGTGGTCGATTGTGCGGTTGAGACCGTTGGGGCATGGCTGGATCGGGCGGAAGAGAGCAGGTTTCTGGTGACCAGCCGGCTACCTCTGCAGCTCCGCGGCGAGACCGTGATTCCCGTCGCGCCCCTCGGACAGTCTGACGCTGTCGAGCTCTTCGCCCTGCGCGCGGCGGCGGCGAACGCCGACTTCCGACTCTCCGATGCCAACCTCGATGCGGTCGTGGCTCTGGTGGAGTTGCTGGACGGGCTGCCGCTGGCCGTCGAGCTCGCCGCCGCCCGAAGCCGAATGTACACACCAGCGAAGCTGGTGAATCGCATGACTGGACGTTTCCGTGTACTGTCCCGGGACGCCCCCGATGTTCCCGAGCGGCACCGGACCCTGCGTGCGACCCTGCAGTGGTCGTGGGATCTGCTGTCGCTGGTGGAGCGGGCGACGCTGGCCCAGCTGTCGGTGTTCGAGGGCGGCTTCACCCTCGATGCGGTCGAGGCGGTGGTGGACCTGTCGGCGTTCCGAGGCGCGCCCTGGGTCGAAGATGTGGTCGCCAAGCTCCTGGACCACAGCCTCGTCACGCTGGACAAGCGGGGGCGCGAGCCGCGGTTCGCGATTCTGGTCTCGGTACGCGCGTTTGCGTCTCGGAGACTGGAGCGACCCGAGGGGGCCGAGCTGCGACACGGGCGCTTCTTTGCGGAGCTGGACCGTGGCCGTCACCCCACGGGAGAAGAAGAGGCGCTGTGGGCACAGGAGCGCGACAACTTATTGGCGGCCTGTAATCGGGCCATTGACCGTGGAGATGCCGCGGTAGCTGCTCGCACTGCACTCGCAGTTGGCGTCGTGCTCAACACCGCTGGGGCGTCGACGCGGGCGGCCGATTTCGCCGTTCGTGCGCTGGGGATGCCGGGCCACACGCCCCTCCAACGGGCTCAGCTCCTCTGTCGTGCCGGTCGGATCCTGGGGCACCTTCACGATGGTGAGCAGGGCCGGCTCCGGTTTCGGGAGGCGTTCGAAATCCTGGATGGAGACGAGCGGCCGCCGGCCCAGCGCGTCCGGTTTCTGTGTTGGGCGAACGACGCGCTGTTCTGGCAGCGGGAG
>Ga0315336_1005559_pt1 | contig 13665 bp, 7 predicted proteins | sample ASW5metaG_FD_204512 | JGI IMG/M metagenome (GOLD analysis project Ga0315336, IMG submission 204512) | Ammonia-oxidizing marine archaeal communities from Monterey Bay, California, United States - ASW #5 | ecosystem: Environmental > Aquatic > Marine > Intertidal zone | place: USA: California...
AGACGACAGTCCCACACTCATCAAAACGGTTATTGCCATCAAGAAAATGTACGTTCGGCTCATGTTTCGTTCCTTTGTTATAGAGACGTTCACAGCTAACAATATTGTCGATTGTGAATCTATCGACAACGGTTAGGCGTAAATGTCAATCGCCTTTCCGTTATTGGTCGATGGTTCCTGATCAGTATCAAATTCGGCAGCCCGTTCAATTCCTCGGTTTCTGGACGCGGCACTTTCAAGGCGTCGCTTCCCTCAGCCCACGTGAGCTGTCGACATCATAACGCGCTTTAATCGAATCTCCAATGATTTGACCCCAAAATATGAATGCCCATTTGGGACATCGATAGAAGTAGCCCCAAATATCGAATGCTCGAAAACGATTGTCTAGCGGTCGAGGTGTTTCGTACACTGTACCCCGTGAATCGTAACGGTTCAGTGGAAATGACGTGTGAAGGAATCGGCGTCCGTAGAGTTTATGTTACTGGCATCCTTGACCTTGGTGGCGCTTTCACTAGCAGTGCCTGTCATAAGTTCAAAATCGGTTTCAGCGCCGCCCATGCATAAACAAATCGCGAACAGAGAAAAGTCTTATGTCCAATTCCAAAAGAGTCGTCATTCGTTTACCCGGCGTTGCACGGACACCGGACATCGCCGAACACTTTGAGCTGGAACTGGAAGCGCTCAATTCTATCGGAGCGGAACTCATTGAACCCGAAAGCGAGGATGAGGACCATTTCATTGAGAAGGCTCGGAACGCGGACGGTATTCTGACATCTTGGGGCGTAACCATTGACGCCCGCATCATCAGCGAACTTAAACGTTGTGCGGTCATTGGCGTCGGCAGTATCGGTGTGGACATGATCGACGTCGATGCGGCAACGGAGGCGGGCATTGTCGTCACGAACGTTCCAGACGTGTTCATCGAAGAAGTCGCTGACCACACACTCATGTTTCTGCTCGCTTCAAGTAAGCTCCTGAAACCCCTCATGGGGTATTGCGAAGAGGGACGGTGGTGGGAAATGAGGAGCGTCCCCAGCGCGCTACCCCGGCTTTGGGGGCAAACGCTGGGTCTATTGGGGTTTGGCAATGTAGGGATGGGTGTCGCACGCCGTGCCAAGGCGTTCGGACTTCAAGTAATTGCCTACGATCCCTACGTCAGCGACCTAAAGATGACCGATGAGTATGTGGAACCAGTGAGTTTTCAGGACGTCGTAGAGCGTTCGGATTACCTATCCCTTCACGCTCCGGACAACCCAGAGACTAAGCACCTTATCGGGGCGCCACAGTTCGCGGCAATGAAATCTACTTCATTTTTCATCAATACCGCGCGTGGCCCACTCGTGGACGAGGAGGCATTGATCAAAGCCTTGATTGAAAAGCAGATCGCCGGAGCGGCTTTGGACGTTACGGAACAAGAGCCGCCTCACAAGGACAATCCTTTGCGTTTCATGAAAAATGTGTTGCTGACACCACACACAGCATCGGCGTCGTCGCGAATGCGGAAGGAAACTCGCAGACGTGCGTCTCAGGAAGTCGCCTCGGTGTTAAGCGGACGTTGGCCTATGAGCTGCGTGAATCCAACAGTCTTACCACGAGTGCCTCTGGAACGTTGGCAACCCGTTTCGATGGAGCGCGGCCCTAACCGCTAGAGCTGAACACCTTTTTTTTGTTACGTGCTCGCAAGGTAGTGGGAAGACCTGCGATCGCCAACCAACCTAACATAGATACAGGGAGCGGAAGAGTGAAGGTTGTAGACGCTATTGCTCAAATATTGAAGCGAGAAGGCGTGGAGTTCATTGTGGGGTATCCCGTGAATCCACTGTTCGAAGCCGCCGCCAAACAGGACATTCGAACAATCGTTGTCCGGCAAGAACGGACCGCGGCGCATATCGCTGATGCCTACGCGCGTCTGAATTCAGGAAATAAAGCTGGGGTATTCATCACGCAACACGGTCCGGGTTCCGAAAACTCTTTCGGCGGTGTGGCTCAAGCGTACAGCGAATCGATTCCCATGCTGGTCATCCCCATGGGATATCCGCGCAGTCAGATGAATGTGTACCCAAATTTCAACTCGTCGCTCAACTACAAACACGTCACGAAATGGTGCGAACCCCTCATCGTCAGCAAAACGGTCTCGGAAGTCATGCGCCGCGCGTTCGCCCAGATGTACAACGGCCGGCCAGGCCCTGTTCTCATCGAAGTGCCTATGGACGTCTTTGCCGAGGACATCGGCGACAATTTGGACTACACACCAAGTTTTTCAACACGGTCTGGACCAGACCCGGCGGACATCAAGACCGTAGCGGACGTCTTGTCGAACGCCAAGAACCCCGTACTCTATGCGGGCCAAGGCGTCCATTTCGCCGAGGCCTGGGACGAACTCCGGGAACTTGCTGAACTCCTTTCGATCCCGGTCACAACGAGTTTGCAGGGCAAGAGCGCATTCCCGGAAAACCATCCACTCGCCCTAGGATCAGGGGGGCGTGCAATCCCGCAGCCTGTTCACGAGTTTCTGAGCGAAGCCGATGTGATATTCGGAATCGGGTGCAGCTTTACAAGCAGCTTTTTCGCCATCGACTTTTCATCTCGAGGATACCTCAAACCGGATTCGGCCAAGACCGTTGTACATTCGACGCTGGACCCGACCGACTTGAACAAAGACATCGAAGTGCAGCACCCGTTGGTCGGAGATGCGAAACTCACGCTACAGGCATTACTTGCTGAATTGAGAAACACGAACTCAGCGACGGCTGGTGCCCGACGGAAGACTGTGCCGGAGAAAATTCAGACCATCAAAAAGTCATGGCGCGCGGACTGGGCCCCCAAACTAACATCGACCGAAGCCCCAATCAATCCGTACCGCGTGATTCACGATTTAATGGCAACCGTCGACGTATCGCAAACCATAATTACGCACGACGCAGGCAGTCCGAGGGATCAACTCTCGCCCTTCTGGGAGAGCATCACGCCATTGAGCTATTTGGGTTGGGGAAAGACGACCCAACTCGGGTATGGGTTGGGATTGGCCATGGGCGCCAAGCTTAGCTATCCGGACCGACTGTGCATCAACGTGTGGGGTGACGCGGCGATAGGATTCACTGGCATGGATTTCGAAACGGCCGTCCGGGAACGCATCCCGATTCTTTCGATCTTGTTTAACAATTTCTCCATGGCCTGTGAGATTCCGATTATGCAGGTCTCTACGAAGAAGTACGGTTCTACAGAAATCTCGGGACACTACGCCGATATGGCGAAGGCGTTCGGCGGCTACGGCGAGCGCGTTGAGGAACCTGCGGATATCGTCAATGCCATCAAGCGGGGCATCGAAGCCACTGAAGATGGTGTCCCTGCCCTCCTCGAATTCATCACAGCGAAGGAGGTCTCGTACTCTCTTTTCTCTTAGTGGTCGCACGACAGGAATCGTGGTATGTCCGCTCACATGTCCGACCCAATTGTTTTAGGTTGGCTCCCATTATGCCGCCGACCCGTCCACCGCATATTTCACGCGAATTATACGGTGGATGGGTCAAATGAGACTTCATTCGGCCTCCGACGCTCCATCTCCAGATAGGCCAGCATCCAGTTGTCTTCGAGTAACTGGAAGTCATTCACATTGCCGTCAATGTATACCCGTATCAATTTTGGTTTTCCGTGGGTCTTGCGAACGAGAAAGGGATATTCAGCCCCGGGGGGGCGTTCTTAGCTTTCAATGCGGCTCACGTCCCTACGGAAGGCATCAGGGTGTGCGCGGATGACCGTGAAGGTATCGGCTCCGCCGTAGCTCATCCTGCGAACCACCCTACCGTTCGCATGGTCCACAAGGCTGTAGTCCTCTCCGATTTTCGGGATGAGGTCTTCTAGCAAGAAGCGCGCGTGGTTGTCGCCCATCGCTAAGTACTGATCGGTCCGAACGTTGCCGCTGGATTTATTTCTGCCCGGATTGACGAAATTGCCGATCGTTACAGGAACTTTGCCCTTGTGATCTCACGTGTCTTCAAAAAGTTCTGCCAGTTCTTCTACTTTATCCGGGTGTTGATCTGCGAGGTCCGTCAGCTCCGTTCGGTCGGACTCCATATCATAGAGTTCCCATGGCACGTTCCCGGATTCCGATATTTTTTGAAGTTGAAAGTGATCAATACCCGTTCTCAAGTTTTGGTGAGCGCTTACAAGTTTCCATTTCCCCTGTCGCACGGCGTAACTGCCGCCGAACTTCCAGAATAATGCGTCGTGCCCTTCGCGGTCCCGGCCCTCGAATATGGGTAACAGACTCTTGCCCGTTAGCGGGTGAACTTTGTGGCCGTCGCGCGTTCCGGGGTAGTCCGCATCGCCAATCTCAATGCACGTGGCCATGATATCCATTAGGTGGCCGACCTGGTGTGTAATGCGGCCCCCATCCTTGATTACGCCGGGCCAGTAAGCGATGAGCGGTGTGGCCATGCCGCCCTCATGGTTCCACCACTTGTACTTTCTGAACGGTGTATTGCTCGCGTTGGCCCAGCCGACGCCCAACGTCCGGTAAGACTCCATCGGCCCCGGTGGAATGTCCTTGTTCGTGGAATCGAATGCCCTGTAGTCCTCCGCGCAGGAACCATTGTCCGAAAGAAACAGCACGAGTGTATTCTCTTCAATATTAAGTTCGCGCACCTTGGTCATGATGCGTCCAATGCCCTGATCCATTCGGTCAATCATGGCCGCGTAGACCGCCATCTCCAAGTCTGCGCCGTCTTTGTCCTCCACCTCATCCCAATCTGCGACAAGGGTGTCGCGGTTGGACAACTTCCAACGCTCGTCGATCAAGCCCAACTCGATCATGCGCTCATAGCGTTGGCGCCGAATGATGTCCCAGCCCACGTTGTACTTCCCGCGATATTTCGCGATGTCTTCCGGCCAGGCATGAAGAGGAAAGTGGGGCGCGGTATAGGGCAGGTAGAGAAAGAAGGGGGGCTCTTCCGTGCCGTACGCCTCCAAGTACTCAATAGCTTGATTGGTAAAGGCGTCGGTCGTGTAGAAATTCTTATCCTCGGGCGTATACGGTCGCAGCGCCTCGCCATCCTGCGCCCAGGCGCGTTGTTCATTCGGCCACTTCCGGCCAGGATCGTTCTCCCCTGACCGTGTCAAGCCGGGATTGAAGTAATTGCAACAGCCTTCGTTGAGCACATAAGAACGATCAAACCCCTGGTCAACCGGCAATCCCGCCAAGCCGCTGCTTTTTCCTGTGATCAGCGTACGATATCCTGCCGGCTTAAGCACTTGGGCGATAGACACATAACCTGCCGCACGATACTCCGAGACTTGCCGAGGATATAGACCTGTCAGGAGCGAAGCGCGTGAAGGTCCACATTTGGCGTTGTTGTAGAACTGGGTGAAACGCAATCCGCCCTCTGCCAACGCATCAAGATTCGGTGTGTGAATTTCCGATCCATAACACCCGAGATCGGAGAACCCCAGATCATCCGCCATGATGAGAATGATATTCGGCCGGTCTGCCGATTGCGCGCCTGAAACGGTTACACTGCTAGACCCCGCAAGCACAATTGCAGCAATGCACATTGCGCGCGAAACATGAGGTAGGCGGGTCAGCAGAATCTTCATTGCGGTATTTCCTCTCAATCCACTTGGCATGAATGACGCCGCATCACTTCGCGGAAGTTCCCCAAATGGACTTCATCTCATAAACCGTTAGTTCATCGATATGCGCCGTGCCGCCTTTCGAATAGATGCTGAGCGATTTGTTGTTTAGGTCGCGTACGGCCTGCATGGGCATATAGACACGCCCCTCGTTTGCGAATATTTCGACTGACGGCCGGTCGACGAGAATGCGGAGGGTGATTTTGCCGTCCTCCGGAGCAAGTTCCACGTGGGTTTCGCCTGCGCTGAATTCGTCGTCTTTCTTGCCTTCACCTCCGATCAAACGCTGTTCTTCGACCGAGTAGACGATTGGAAATCCGTTGATGAGAAGGCCTACTTCGTCCGCATTACCCACCTTTATTTTGGCCTCGATATCGAATAGATTGCCTTGCACTTTTTCCAGTGGATTGTCACCAGGCTTGAGCGATTCATTGCTCCAGGTGTTCTTCTTGCCACGGAGACGTTCGATTTCGTGAACGGGATTGGCAAACATACGCAGCCCTTCATCCGTTGAACGCAGGTCGAGCGACACAGGGAGCGTCATCATTTGATTGAAGGGCATTTCCGGCAGATTTACGGTGGCCCAGCCGACCTGGATAGACCTGCCGTCCTCCTCGGGGATGTCATTGAACATCTGGGAGGCGTAGAACATGTCGCCGTAGTTGAAGCGGAGCTCTTCTGTTTCCTTCGTGAAGTTTTTGCCGTCAAATTCGCCGATGAAGTACTGGCCGTGCGCGGCGTAATGAACCCACTTGCTGTTCTTCTTGTCACCGTCAACAGGCAATTTGACCAATTCCGGGCACTCGTGGTTGGACGTCATGGTGCCTTGCGGTTCCCATTTCTTGAGATCTTTGGACGTGTAGAAACCTATGTTGGGATAGTCCACGTAGAGCGCGATGACCCATTCCTGAGTTTCTTCCCACCACTGCACTTTCGGATCACGCGTTCCCTTCTTCACTTCGCCCAGAACAGGGTTGCCACTGTACTTGGTCCACGTTCGGCCTCTGTCATTACTGTAGGCAAGGCCTTGTGTAAACGGTTTGCCCTTGGACCATTCGTTTTCACCGCCTGCGTTTGTGTAGATGAGTACCAATGGTGGTTCATCGCCCGTCTGAAATCCGGTCGTGTTGTTCCAGTCGACCACACCCGACCCCGACCACATCTGGCCTAACTCGTCCATGTGCAGCTTGTCGCCCTGCTCGACCCAGTGCACGAGGTCGGTGCTGATGGCGTGGCCCCAGGTCATGTTTCCCCAACTCCAACCAAACGGATTGTGCTGGTAGAACAAGTGGTATTCACCCTCGTAATACACCAGGCCGTTGGGATCGTTGTTCCAACCGCGTTTGGATGAAAAGTGGAATTGAGGGCGGAGCTCTTCTTTATATAAGTCTTCTTCGCCTGGAAATGTATCGGCGCTGTAGACGGATTCGAAGGCTTCGACCTGATCTTCATTTAATCCGGAGATGTTCACCGTGCCTTTCTTACCGACAAAATCCTGCACCTCAAGATAGACCCAGTAGTCCGGTTCGCCAGGCGCAAGATTAACCACGAACTCACGTACTTTTTCATCTTCGATCGCAAGGCTAACCACGCATTTATTCGCATCCTCCTTGACAGGGAAGTTTAGGTACTTTCCGTCGATTTTGATGTCGCGGTCTATCGCAAGCTCAACGTTTAACGTACGGTTCTGGGCAAACAACCATGCCACCAACTTCGGATCGCGATACGCAGGATCCCAACTGTTGTGGCCGACGCCGGGGTATTCCGTGTACTCCGGAGCCCCGCCCTCCATCGTCAATTCTTTGACCATGTATTGCGACCGCTCGACGGGTACTTTCGAATCGGCATCGCCGTGGAAAATCCAAATCGGCAATTTGGCAAATTGTTCTGCGCGTTCCTCAATAGACAAGCCGGACAAGTGGTCCGTCGCACAGATCGGTACGGCTGCCGCGAACCGGTCGGGACGTTCCATGAGGGAGGTCCACGTACATTCGCCGCCAAAGGAGAGGCCGGTCACATACTCGCGATCCGTATCAATCGAGAACTCTATCTCAAGACTGTCAAGCATTTCGTGAACGGTATGGGCGTAAGCCTTCATGGAAGCGGACATCGCGTCCACACTCTCCAGAATCTCGCCCGAAAATTGCGGCGCTACGATGAAGCAGGGGTACTTCGCCTGTGATTCGGGGAGAACCCACTCGCGAGCGGCCGCGCCCTCGAGCTGGCGCTCATTGTCATCGCCAATCCCACCCCGGCCATGGTGAAAGAGCACGAGCGGATACTTTTCTTTAGGATCGTAATTTTTAGGGATGAACAACCGATACTGCAGCGTGTTCTCTTTGGATTCGGCAAACGTTCGTGCTTCGTACATATCGAGAATGGTTGGCCGCGCGGCGACTTTCGCTGCTTCCTCGTCGGAAAGTCGAACACCCCTCATCGTCGCGTTCACGCTAGCGATGGTAAGCGTGCCGTTTATCTCATTCCCCAGGACAGTACCTGTGAAGTCAGCTCTATGTTCGTCTCTTTTTTCGAAGGAATAGTTGAAACTAAGCGCATTGCCGTCCAGGGTTATGTCTCGAAGTTCGATCTTCCATCCCTCAGAAAGATCTTCGATTGTGCCGGTCAAGTCGTTGTTCACCGTGACAATCTGTTTGTTCGTCGACCCTGCTTCGGTCCAGCGCAAGTTGATTTCCCAAGTGCCGATGAACGGGTTCTGCGCCTTGTTGTTATTTTCATCCTGCGCTGTCGCGGCGGTCGCGACGATCATCACGAGGCCTACGAGGCGCAGCGCGGACGAATGGGTTCTGGATATATTCACGGTCGTATTCCTTTCATCATCGCCAACGAATGAGAAGCGACTTGGTTTGGCAGTTCATTCAATTATCCATCCCATCTGGAAGCGCCTCAGTTTCCTGATGCGGTGTCAGCCAGCGCGTATCATCCCGTGGAATCTTCTCGCATCTATTCAATGATCGCCTGTTGTTCGCCCTTCTCAATTTCGCGGGCGCCCTCTCTCAATCGTCGCGGCGATCACGACCGGTGCGGTGCCGTCGTCGCCTTTGATGAAATCAATCGATGTGATCGGCGCGTTCTTCGTCGGCTGAATGCTGAGATAACGGACCTGGCGACCGTCGAGGTTGAACGCGAGTTTCGATTCAGGAACATCAATGACCCGCATGTAATCCGAAAAGTGTACGCCGTTTTTGAGCGGGTGTTCCTCATTCGAACCGTCAACGTAGTTCAGCCGCACGATGAGGCTGACGGTACCGACGTCGCCAAGAGGATGCCCCCAACCACTCACGCCGCTCAGGAGATGTAGTTTGCTTCCGGTTGCGCCATATTTGACGTTCACCTCATTGGGTTTACCCTTGGTCTGTGGGCCGCTCGGGTGAAACAGAATGACATTGCTCGTGGTGTAATTTTCGGGATCGGTGAGTTTGAACGGTACGCCGTCGAAGTGAACAAGGCCCCATTCAGGAAAGGCGATTGTTTCACGCATGCTCTTCGCGTTCGTAAACATTCCCAGTGTGGAACAAGCGGTCGCAACATCGGCGATCGGGAGCGGGTAGTACTGCTCTGGGGTTGTAAGGAACTCAAGGAGGTCGGCGAGTTGTGACTCACCCAATTCCTCGAAACCTTCCGGCATCAAAGAGAGGGGATACATTTCTAGGTTTTCCAGGTCAGATCGTTCAAAACCTTGGCGTTCGCCAGCTGAGTCGATCAGCTCGATTGAAGTTTTAGTTTCTGACGCGAGCAGTCCCGTCAACACCTCGCCATCGTTCGTAGTGGCCATCCACTGCAAATAGTTGCCCTCGACCGAACGATTGGGATCGAGTATCTCCGCGAGGATTTCCTCTCTGTCGCGCAACGAAATTCCGTCGAGCGAGGGACCAACGTCACTGCCAATATCACCGAACGTATGGCAAGCCGCGCAGTTCTCTGTGTAGATTGCTTCACCCTTTTCTGGATTCCCGCTCACGCTTGCTAGATGGCTGAATTTTGCAACGACGGATCCTGGCTCTGAATCGCCAGAAGGTTCGATGGTCGCGAAGATCGCTTCAGCCCTTTTCTGGAGGGACTCATCCGGAAGGCTGCGAATTCTACTTCGGAATTGGAGCGGAATATCCCGTGCCCCAATCGTTTCTGTGGCAACGGCATCAAGTAACGCTTGTGCGTACGGAACGCGCCGTACGAGCATCTCAAGTGCATCGGGCCTGACGGCTGGAGTAAGAAGTGCCCAATTGTTGAGTACCCTTTCGGCCATTCTGACATCGTTCACTGAGGCGACGTGTGCAATCAGTCCGCGAATATACTCGGGCGAACTCTGCGGCGTCAGCTGCGTCTCGAATGCCTCGCCAAGTTCCTCCGGTGTCAAAATGGAAGTCAGGGCCGCGAACGCGGCCAACCGTTCTTTCTCGGAGAGTTCTGCGTTGTCCAAATCGCTTCGTATTCGCACGGCGACACGTTCAATCGTGGGCCTATACCGGTCATCTGCCGATAACGTACTGATGATCTTGAGGTAGGCGACTTTGCCTTCCGTTGATAAGCGTTCAATGACGCTGTCCGGCCGGAGTTCGATGTTGGCGGGCATTGCCGTCGGCACGTCGTCAGGCCAATCTTGCGCCAATCCGCTTAGCAGCGCTTCGGATAGGAGGGGTTGAGCGTCTTCGATAGACTTGATCAGTTGATACACGTCGCCGCCGACGCCGCTTCGTGCGTAATGCTCGCTCAACTGACGAACTGCCTTTGTGAGGTGAGTCGACGGGTCGCCCGTCGTGCGCATTAGCGCTTTTGCGAGGAACTCGCGATGCATCGGGGCCAGTGCGGCGAGAATTGAGTCGTACCGCCAGGGATCGCCCTGTGCATCGTCGGTCAAGGCATCAAACAGCGAGTCCAACGCCTCCACTGGCTTGGGTGAATCGGAGACAGCCATCATCGTTGCCAACTGTACTTGGGGCTGGTCGTCTTGTAAGAGGTTGGACGCCAGAATTTTGGCCAGTGACGCCTGATTTCGGGGCAACGCCAAAACGGCGTTTCGACGAACACCGGCGGATGGATGCGTGAGTGCGCCATAGACGGTTTCCAAATCTGCGCCGCTCAGTTCTTCGTCCGCGCTCAGACCCTTCAGGGTCCAAATCGCGTGGATCGCACCCACGTTGAGTCCAATGGCGTCGGTCGCCTTGTCTTCTAAGGACTCCCTTAGTTGTGACGCGATCGAACGATCGCCACGTGCGACAAGCAAGCGTTGTGCATGCATGCGCCAGAACATGTTCGAATGATGAAGCAGTTCTACCAGTTGTTCGGGAGTTCGATTCTCCAGACCGCCTTCGGGCGTTGCCATGCTCGCGGGCAAACGCTCTCCCGTGTAAACAACCCTGTATATCCGGCCGTGTTTCTTGTCACGCAAATCGCTAACGTAGGCATTTCCTTTGCCGAGCTCGAAACCTATCGGCGTGGGGTTGTGCTGAACGATGAAGTTGTACCAATCGATTACCCATACGTTGCCGTCTGGGCCGACTTCGGCCATGATGGGCGCGGACCATTCGTCATCCGCCGCCATCAGATTGAACATATTGGTCGATTTGAATCCGGCGCCCTGCGGCTTCAAGACGAACGTCCCGACCAGGTGGCCGGTCGGTCCGCAAACAAACGCCGTACGATTCCACCATGATTCCGGGTAACGTCGTGCGGTGTAAAGTGCGTGCCCCGCACCTGAGGTGTAGCCGCCGTGGTAATCAACTTGGCGAATAGTTTCGACGATTGGGCTGAACAAATTCGTGTCTGCAATCGACGAAAGTCGATCGGGTGAGAAGCCCTGTATCTTCTCGTAGTATCGGTTCGGTATTGGCATGAACACGCTTGGATTGCCGTTGGCAGTCGAACCGAAGATCAAGCCTTCTTCGCTAATGCCGAGGCCCCATGTATTGTTATTCGTGGATCGAATGAATTCGAAATCCGTTACGGACGGTGGGTCTTTCTTGTCGAGCTTGAAACGAAAGAAGCCCATTCGGAAACCGGATTGCTTCTTGCCGTTTACGATCGGCTCGGACAAATTGTAACCCTGCATCGCCCATATCCAGTTGTCGAGTCCGTACCGAAAGTTACTCACGCCCCCGTGCGTATCGCCCAAGTTCCAATTGCTGATCAGCACCTTGCGCGAGTCCGCCTTCCCATCGCCGACTGTATCCTTTAGGAAGACGGTCTCCGTAGCATCTTGTACGACAATTCCGCCGTGCGTGTACAGGATGGCGGACGGGATACTGAGCCCTTCGGCAAACACTGTGAATCGGTCCGCCGCTCCGTCGCCATCGGAATCCTCGCACATGCGAATTCGGTCACGCCCTTGACCGGGTGCCGCAAGCTCGTTCGGATAGTCCATTGTCTCGCATACCCACAGGCGACCAAGATGATCCCAAGTCATCGCGATTGGCTTGCCTTCCAGATCAGGGTCGGCGGCGTAGAGATCGAGTTCGAAACCTTCCGGTACAGAGTAATGTTTGATTGCTTTCTCAGCGGGAAGCGGCAGTTGCATCATGTTTTTCGGATCGCCCTGCGTTCCCCATGCTTGGGCAGCGGGATAAAACGGAATCTTGGGGCCGACATCCACATACTCGAACGGAGGCAGATCCTGGGATACCGGCTTCATCCCGGGAATGTCGAATTGGGGGCGTTCGTTGTACGGCCGAACCGCCGACACATCCGCGCCGACCGCCCACCGGATTCCCCGTTCGATGAGATTGTGGAATCCGGGATTGCTCCATGTCCGATGATCGTGACCCCATGCTGTATAGAACACGCGGCCGGAGCCGTGCGTACGAATCCACGTCCAGGGCTCGCGCGTATTCCCTTCGGTTTGTTCGCCCATCGCCCGGTAGCTAAGCACCGTGCGGTTCTCATCGTTATGCCGATGATGCACATACGTTTCGTCCCAACTCGAAAAACCGGAGTAGTCCTGCACAATAGGGTGGTCAACGTCTTCCACGTCTGCGCGAAACGTACCCGTGCCATGCATTTTGAATTGCGCTCCGACCAGCTCGATGTACCGGTCGGAGTTTAAGAAGCAATAAGATGCGCTGTGTATGGGAATGAACCCGCCACCACCGTGAACGTAATCGAGCAGTGCCTGTTCCTGTTCAGGTTCGATGGCATCGTGATTGGCGTAGATCAAGACCCCGTCGTACGCTTGGAGCGTGCTCACGTTCAACGCCGAAAGATCTTCCGTATATGTGAGTGAGATGCCACGCTGGTCGAGCACCGGGATCAATTGATCTGCGCGCGCCCGCGGATTATGGATACGATCATCGCCGAGAAACATTATTTCAATTGGGTCCGCCGCGGATGCGGTGGCCGCAACGATCGCAACCATGGCGATCGTAATACTTCTATTCAGTTTCATTCTGTGACCTTTCTCTCTTGCCAAGTGGCAGATCCGCCGACTAGTGCTGGTGATGTTCGCTCTCTTCATAATGGCGGTGGAGGATGTCCTCTCCAAAGTCGTTTGACGGCTCACGAAGGATCGTATGTACGTGATTGCTGTATTCTCCGTCTTCTCCAACGGATGTATTGTCATACTCGATGAGAATGGACGGCCCGTGGACGCGGTAATAAACGTTTGCCTCTTCAGCGATCGGCCCCATCCAAGCGAAATATAGCGAGGCGTCGCCGTCGGCCCGAATTTTCGCCTTCCGCGTTGAGGCCACTCGCTCCGCGCAGTTCTCAAGATACTCGTCGATCAACGCCCAGAGTAGTGCACGCTGATCGTTGGACATTTGTGCGGCCGTAATGCCTTCGAATTTCGTGAGCGATTTCGCCCGCCCAGGGCCTTCGAAGATGTCAAGGGGAATCGAATTAGAGAGAATCGCATGAGAACGTTGATCGGTAGACAACGACCTCATCAGAGCGAGGGCCTTTCGCCGTTCAGCACCCAGGATTTGCAACCCCGCATAGGGGCCTCTCGGGACCACATCAGGCTCTACACCGAGAAACATCGGCGTGAGGCTGAGCCGGTCGCCCACTACCGTCGTATTGATAGCGAGG